>JAAUYG010126622.1_pt1 | contig 27316 bp, 4 predicted proteins | sample 7278091 | NCBI WGS metagenome assembly JAAUYG01 (sample SAMN14350201, study PRJNA611818) | marine sediment metagenome | isolation source: surface marine sediment (0.6m) | place: French Polynesia: Moorea | collected 2018-08 | reverse complement strand
TCGCAAAAAAATTTAAACTTGTTCTGAATAATACCTATAAGAAGCTTGTCCTAAAATACCCGGACATTGCATGGTTTCCTTAATTGTGTTTGGCCTCTTAGAAGGCATTTTTGAGCTATATTTTTACTCAAAAATGCATTCTCGCAGGCCAAACACAATGAAGGAAACCTTGCATTGTCCGGGTATTTTAGGACAAGCTTCTTATAGGTAGTCTTCAGCACAGGTGTAAATTGTTTACGATGTGGTAATTTTCTACTGAGTTATGGCTGTTTTTTCTAGTAAAAACAGCTCAAAAATGCATTCCCTGACTGTTATAATGGGTATTTTTTGGCCAACCGGGATGCCCCGTCACGTTGCACACCCGGGTTGCACAGCGACCGATTGTGAACCCGGTAGTTACTTATTCAGTCCTTATATTGATTATCCTTGCTTAAGTACTAGGTGGTAAGTATTGCAATACAGTTAGTACATTCGTTTATGTGTGTAACCAAGAGAATAATATGTTGAATGCCATTGATAAGCTGCAGTACATGCTCAAGTTTCTATAAAATGTTCATGTAGCTCATTTGTGGTTGTGTTTTATTTTGTCAGGGTCAATGCGATCTTCCCTGTCTCTGATCCTGCTGCTCTGCAAGACAGGCGAATGAGGAATCTGGTCCAGTATGCTAGAAGGGTGGAAAGAGACATGTATGAGACTGCAGATAGTCGGGTATGTACGTGTATGTAGCTTACGGAGGCAAATATTAGACTTTTCTGTAGCACCAATTCAACAGGGAGTTATCATATGCATTGGTGCACAACAGTCATATATCAGAAACTAGTGCTAGTTTGAATACACTAATCAAAACATATTAAAACGCCATGTCTTCAGCATGTTCAGATGACAAGTCCCATTTAAATTTTCCATGAAAAATATTTTTCCTTTCCAGTAAAAAAAATTGCAATACCTGGAAAAAAAGTGGAAGAAATGTAAATTTCAGGAAAAAAAACTGGAGCACCCTTGTGCACCTTTAGACAGATACACATGATACATGTAACATGTGTACCCGTTTTTTAGCTCTACTTCAACTTTGTCACCAGAACTACTGTCATGGCACAGGTGTTTGTTGTGCGTTCATTGTCCGTTAACTCAGGTTTATTGGAAACCGCAGCATGGGTCCAGGCAAATTTTATGGACAGCTTTCTACTAAGGATTCACCATATCTCCAGACCACATTTTTCTGTTTTCCTTTAATTAACGTGGGACCCTGTGGGAGCAAGAATTTCAAAATGTTGCTGCTCCAGTTTTCATCTGATCTGAGCCAAACTTTATGATAAATAAGGTAGTCACGAGGGAATATATAGTTATAAATGTTTTGATGATCTGCCAAAAATTAAAATTTTATGGCACTGGGGCTGGAGATATCAAAATGCTACTTCTACTACAGTTTATATACAATCTGAGCCAAACTGTATGATAAATAAGGCTGTCATAAGGGAATATAAAGTTATACATTTTTTTGGCAATCTGCCAAAAATTACAAATGTTGTGACACTTTGAAAATTTAACATGGGAAAATCATGGGTCAGTGGGAAAATCCTAAAATGTGCAAAACAGATGAAAATTTAGGACTCAAAGTCCTGTATAGTGTATATGTAGGGTGCTTTTCATATCTGATTCTTTGAGTTCTGTTTGGTGTCATTCAGTGCACTTTGCAAAATTTCTGATGTTCAGATTTCCAAAAGGCTAAGTTGCTCCCACAGTATCCAGTTTTAACCAAAATTTTATGATAAATGTGCTACTCATAGGGGAATATAGGCCATAACTTTTTTGACCATCTACCAAATTTTTTTTTAAAAAATAGCAGTTTGAAATTTTTGTTAACACATACAGGAGCATATGGGGGTGAAAATTTCAAAACGCTACTCCTACTAGTATGGTTTTCATCCAATCTCACCCAAACTTGACGGTGGCATTGACAAACTTGGTGGAATACAGGCTATTACTTTTGGCAATCGGCTATTGGCAATCGGCCAAGTGTTAAAATTTTGTGGCACTTTGAGATTTTAACATGGGAGTCAATAGGAAAATCAAAATATGCAGTGTCTGAAAAGTGGCTGACCATAGATGGAAACAGATGAAAATTTGGGACCTGAAGTCCTATGTACTGCACATGTAAGGTACTTTTCATATCTGATCATTTGAGTTCAGTTTGGGGTCATTCGGTGCACTTTGCAAAGCTCCCAGAGTTTTCATCCAATATCAACCAAACTTTACAGAAAGCATGTATTTGGGGAAAATACAGGCTATTACTTTTTCTGGTGATCTGCCAAATTTAAAGGGTATGGCACTTCGAAGATAAGTTACCTCCGCTACATTACAAGTATCCCTAAAACAATGTTGGTTTCATCTGGCAAAAGGTCAAGCAGAGCATACCTGAAAACTGAGATCTTAACCACTGTGGATTTTCTCTGTAGGAGGAATATTATCATCTGCTAGCGAAGAAGATATATAAGATCCAGAAGGAATTGGAAGAAAAGAGAATGAGGCGTATGAGCGGCCCACAGCCGAGCCAAGCACCCAGTATGCCTGGAGCGCAAGCACCCCAGCAGACTTTCAGAGCTCCAGTGCAAAGTAAGTATTTCTTCAACATGTTCAACAATTCTGTTTTGTAGTGGGATCGCATGAGTATTTGTACTCTTTCTTTCACACACTCTTTGTTGTTTCAATGACAGAATAAACTCTTGAATAAAACTCTTATTTCTATCATCAGTTGTAAGGTCTTCACAGCTATCATTGCCTTTGGTCATGAAAGTGTGAATAAACTATCTATCTACCCCGGTACCAGACATGTAATAGAGTCATGTTTTAGAGGTGAACATTAAAATGCAAATACGCATGTTGTAAACTTCTATAAATAAATAAATGTTTATAAAAAAAATGTAATGGAGTCCTTCAGGTTTCTTTGAAAATAGCAGTATCATTTCTCCGGTCCTGGGTTTCTGCCTGCCAGCTATATAATGATATAAAAAAACAGGTCCATACCAACTGAAAAAGAAATCAGTAAATGTTTTCAAGCAAGTGTGGCATAATTATCTTAATTTTGTTATAAGTTTTGGATGGAAATGATGTATACTATCTGACTTGACAGTCAATGACAGACTCGCAACTTCTGTATTCGTTCTTGTTTAGCAACTCTTGAGTTTTATCACAAAGTTCATTACATTCAAGTCAAATGTACTAGTATGGAAACACCTGATTATAACATGTATACATGGTATAAGCAAGTACAGCGGTGGTTAGGCCAAGCTCCCATGGGTTTGCATAGTATCAAAAGGCTAAATCGGGATATATCAAAATTCCACGGTTTTCAATGCCATGATCATCTCTAGGGGATTCCCCTAGAGCAGTAAATATGCAAACTATATCATAAATTAATAAATACGTGTAATAATACATGTGCAGTACTTATAATACAACAAAGTGCTCTGGTATTCCTTGTAATCTGGACAGGCATTGTGTATGTTGTAAGGTCAGTGAATATCAATGAGGAGCAAACCAAATAATAATGTTATTGACAGTTGCGAGCTACGCCTTAATTACCTTGATCTGACACTCAAGTCTCAGACTGCTTATGATATACAGTGAAACCCATCTTGAGAGACCAGTGCCATGAGAGACCACGTACCACCTTCAAGACCAGATATATTGTATTCCTGGTAAAAGGTACTACAGTTCAGTGTACAATGTAATCTGTCATGACAGACCACTACTGTGAGAGACCACCTGTCTTGAATGACCAGGTATTCTTGGCAGAAGGTCCTATACCGGTACTTCAGTTTAACTGAACCTGCCACAAAAGACCCTGTCTTGAGAGACCATATTTTTACGGCCAATGGCATGATCTTTCACATGTTTCAAGAGAGGTTCTATTGTACATGTAATTGGACCTAGCTATCACCAAAGATGACCTGTCTTGATAAAACACACTTTTATGGCCAATGGGGTTGTCTTTCAAGACAGGTTTTGACTGTAACAGGTGTACTGGGTATTTTTTTGTGTACAGTCAACCCTGCCTTTTAAGGCCAACCATAAATTCAGCCAGAAAAATAAGGTCCTAAATTGAAGTTGGTCTTAAAATGAAGGGATATTTATGTTGGAAATGTCAGGAAGGTGTCGTAAACTAGAGAAAGTCTTAAAATGGAGGGGACTTAAATCCCAGGGATCAGTGTAGGGCAACACTGTGTGTAACACTGGGAGTTCCATATGTACTGTTGCAGATGGGAGCGTTGGAAATCCTGCTGAACCAACCATCCAGTCCAATCAACAATCGGTAGATGCCGCCGCCCTGACACAGCAGCAACCATTTGTCGACCCTACTGTTCCCACTATAGAGACTGTGCTAGAAGACTTGAGGCTCGACGATGCACTTATGCCAACTTGTGAGTTTGTACAACTTTATCAGGAATGGTTTTCTTTTCTAAGGAATCTATTTATGTGCATGCACCTGTGCTGAGTGTAATTTTAAGTGTACATCTCGAATGTAGGTCTGTTATAATTCCTGTTTGACTGTGTTTCTCTTCCACATAATTTAGGTTGTCCCTAAATATACTTTGCTGTTAGCTGGTCAGAGATTTCAATATAACCTGGGAGGGGGGGGGGATATAACAAGGCAGCAGTTCTTCTTCTTGTCTATGAAGGCCACCCTATCTACTAAGAATTTTCAACCACATTACAAAGGTACCCTGCTCCTTAGCTTATGGCAAGAATGAGTTGTAATTACTTTCATGATGGTAGTAATACTCAACATCTGTAAAGACAATTGGAGTCATGGCAAAAGTAGTGGACTGTTAGGTGGTATTACTACATTTCTTAATGTGTCGAATTTATCCTTGATAATCGTATTATACATGTATTTATATATACAATGTACATATAAGTCTCTTATCTTTCAGAATTTGCGACGATACAGATGACATCATGGTGCAAAATAATCCTGCTGGGAACCAGGACAATTAAGCCACTTGTATTATACATGTTATACTTATTTTTACTTACACTGGGACGTTCCTTCATCACCTTGGCAATGTTGGTGTTACATTAACTCAAGTGTAACCGACTACCTTTGTCACAGCCATAGACCTTGTACCGTATGCGGCACATACAACACTAGCGTTAAAATGATTGAATTGTGGTGGATTTAACGACTGCGACGATTTTCATGATTTTGCCATGGTTACCGGCCCGTAGCACCCTGGCAACAGTGGTATTACATCATGTACATTGACTGACTTGTGATGGTTTTAATAATTGGGTGAACTTCACCATGGTTACATTCCTGCATCACCATGGCAATGGTAGTCTTACAAATAATTGAATTGTGGTAGATTAATTACTAAGACATGTTTTGTACATTATACCACATGTGCTGTTAAAGACACAGCTGAATATTTTACGGTTGTGATAAAAAAACAAGAGAAAACTTGTGTTGCACTTTTCCTTAAATACAGACAGGTTTCTGGGAGGACTGTTTGATATTTTAACATGTTTATAGTTCGTGAAATTTATATTAGGTAGACATTGAAATACAGTACCGGTACCAGTGTTAATTATTCACCAAGAAATATTTTAAAAAGTTAAGATTGCAACTTATATTTTATTTCAAGTACAGTGAAAGCTAGTCAAGGCCAAATTGGTCGATGGATAAGCACCTAGTCTTAATTTTGGGGTGATCTTAAATATTAGCTCCACTTTACTGTGTCACAAGAGCTAATGCCGTGATGCGGGCATCCGGCATTTGTACAATTGCATTTTCTCAGACACCATTAAACGAATTACTGCCAAATCTTCTGGAAAGGTACCTATCCACCATATGTCCAGACCATTTTTTTCCGTTTCAAACTTTTGGATTTTTGAATGTTAATTTTTTTCTCATTTTGGTTAACATTGCACCCTATGGGAGTGAAAATTTCAAAACGCTAATCCTCCCACAATTGTAATTCTTTTTCAACCAAAGTTTTTCTAAATATTTCCTGTGACAGTCCTCACAAAAGTTGCTTATAGGAATTTTGAAATTTCAGATTTTTTAAAAAGATTGAAATTTTCATGAACAAGGGGGACCCTATGGGTGAAAATTTCAAAACTACTCCTACAGTTATGATTCTTTTTTGGCCCAACGTTTTTGGAATGTTCTCTTTAACATTGTGGCCAATGGGAAAATGAAAATTTGCCAATATCTCATAAATGGCTAATCACAGCAGTGCACAGAGCAAAATGGAGTGAAATTTGAGACGGGGGGTGGAGGTGGGGTAGTTGTAACATGTATATGGGGTATCTTTGACCTTTCAGTGCTCGAGGTCATTTTGGGGTCATTCGATCCACTGATCTCAAAATGGCCTGCAACTTGAAATTGGCTGGCCATAGAGCAAAACAGAGTGAAACTTGGGACTCTGGGGTGCTTATACAGCATATATGGGGTACCTTTGACCATTTACTGTTCAAGGTCAATTTGGGGTCATTTGGTGCACTTGTCTCAAAATGGCGTGTAACTGGAAAATGGCTAGCCATAGAGTAAACCGAAGTCAAATTTGGAAGTCGTGGGTAGTTTGTATATGGGATACCTTTCACCTTTAGGGTTCAAGGTCATTTGAGTCATTCAGTGAACTTGTCTGAAAATGGTCTGCAACTCGAAAAGCACTAGTCATAGAGTGAAACAGTGAAATTTGGGAGTTGTCGGCAGTCATGTGTGTGGGGTACCTTTGACCTTGGTGTTCATGGTCATTTTGGGGTCATTCAGTGCACTTGCCTCAAAATTCTCGTCAACACAAAAACAGCTAGCGTTTGAGCAAAACTGATTTAAATTTGTGACTCTGTGGCAGTAGTAAAACATAATGGGTTGACTTTGACCTTGTAGTATTTAATGTGATTTTGGGAGTTATTTGTCATTTATTTGAGCAAATATTTGTCGTACATGACTGTGCTCCCTGCTTTTGTCAGTGTTATTAAGCAGAGTATAAAGGCTCATGGGCCTCTTGTTATGGACAATAGACCAGTGTTTCAAGATTGCTTCTACTGTACAGGTAGAACCTTAAATAGGGTGACTAAACCTTATTCAGCATTTTATACTTACATGGAGTGTGTACCAATATTTTCTGCATCACAGTACCGGTAAGTTTAACACGAGTCTTCATGGATTTTGTGATGGTACCTTAGCATTTGTGACCAGATTGTAGAACAAACCTGCTTGCGTTGCTCAGTATGTAAACTTGATCCTGCTAAGATTAAGATGATCCATATAATTTCAACCATTTTGACATCAGTTGTAGCTGTTTCAGGAAATTGTGTGGTGTTTTTTTCTTAGTGAATTTCATCTAGTACTGAACCAGAACTATTGGCCCAGTTTGGTGGCTACTTCTTTATGAACGCAAATTGTTGAGCGTGTGCTGGTACTAGCTGCATAAACCTGCCATGTAACATGTGTAATGTTTGAAAATAAAGCTGTTGGCCCTTGAGATTTACCACACCAAGCCTGAGAGATTTTCCATTGTTTATTTATGCCGTTGTCTCCTCAAATGCCATCACAGACACAGTATTAGATTGTTTGTACACACATGTACATCTCTCTATACAAGCATTCCATTTATTCACTTCCAACTTTCATAACAAACACCCAGCTCCCATACATCCATCTTCTGACGACACAGCCATTGGTACCGCTGTGGTACCACTGTGCCACTACAACACCGGACTGTTTTTAATAGTTACCCAATAATCAGCTATTGGAACTATAAAATACACATTGTTAAGGCATTGCCCTATAGACCTCCCACGAACTCAGGGAAATACAAGCTTCAAATAGCACTGTTTAATGGAGAGGCCACTATACATCAGAGTGACTTGCAACCATGCATCAACATTCATTCACCGATCACAGATTAGGAAATCCACATTGAGCCTATGTCAATAACCTCCAGTCGACTTGTAGTACAGAGTACTGCGATTATTAAATCAATTTGGTACAGGACATACCACTATAATTACTGCTGCATACCCAACAGGCATACGCTATCTAAACGACAGTAGATTCTACTACTAGACTTTGTTTTGTCCTGCAATGCTTCGCATTTAGTAGCTCGAACAGTTGTGCTTTAGATCTTCTGAGTTCTCAAATGTGAACACAATTGATGAGATCTTTCTTTTATCAATACAAGTCACATATTAAATCTTCAAGCTTACAATAAAGTTAAAGTTGAACACCAATGACCACCAAACTAAAATGTTTTCAGGCCGGGTTTTGGAACTAACCCATCAAGTGACCATGACTGATTTCACATAAATTGCACTCATTCATGCCAACCGAATTATAGTGTGCATACATCGTATTACTACCGGTACCGTATAAAGTCGAACATGAAGATCCTTCCTGTGCTTAGTCAAATTTTCATTGGTATATAGTTGTCGGCCAAATGAGGTAAACAAGGTCGGACATGTAGCAAAGAGCTCCTTGTTTGCTATAACCCAAAAAGGATTATGCAACTACAGTGTATTGGATAAACCGTGTTCAAGCACAGGTCCTGGCCAACATAGCAGGAAAGCCGATGATTAACCTGTTTGCCCAGCAAACACCACATCAAATCAAATACACTGCAATAAATAACATTCGCACGCACATTCACTCCAGCACATAACAGGTTAATGAATAACAGGTCTATCTATACCCACCACGCCCAATACATGAACATACAGGAATTGGGACAAAGCTTGTCCTGACCATCCTGGAATGTTTTTAGTATTTTGAAGCATATGAAGTACCAGCTCGTATTCACATAATATTTCATTGAAAGTTTATACATGCCTTATTGTTAAAAATCTACTTGTGATGATAATATGGGCAAGACTTTTATAATAATTTACAATTGCTGGCAGGAATACATGATGCTTCACAAGAAATGTACAAGTTACATTTTTAACCCAGTACCTATTCTCCCAACATACAAAAGTAATGGTATTAAACAAACTTTGTGAAAGATAACAAGTCATGGGATCTTTACAATTAAAACTTGCCATGATACAAGCATGCAAGAAAAGTGGATAAATATTACTGAAACAGAGTATGTAATAACTTAAGTCATATACAAGATATTCCTGGTCAATAACAGAATCTCTGAGCTAGCTCTTACAGATCTAGCAATACCCAATCATCTTTAAACCTCAACTTTAGAAACCATGATGTTTTGCAAAAGTATGAATCTGATGAAGTGGTTTCTTACTGATATAAAACCAATGACCACCAATATTCAAACCTCAATCATCATACTACCCACATATCTTTTGCCAGTAATTTTCACGCAACTTGTACACTGCGAACTGCCACACCCATGGAGCAGTCATCGCTGAAAGCACACTGATACAGCAAGTGGTCCACTGAAAGTCTTCCCTGTTAACTCAGATAGTGTGTGACTCACTCCACTGATACCTGTAATGTCACTGGTACTGGCAAATCTCACATAGAACCCAACTTCTTCTGTGACATTGCACGGCTGGGCTCACTTACACGAAAAGAATGAAAACCTCAAGAAAAAGGTATACTTAAGTCTGGAAGAACGCCTGGCGGTTAACTTCAAAAGTACCTTTACCAGGACTTAAGTTACTTCTGTGTACGAAACTGGATTCGACCCTAATGTATTCATGAAAACACACCAGTAAGGGTATTACAAAATACTCCCAGGCGAGGTCTCGCATTGCATTTAAAGTTACCTAGACTGGAATACCTGTTCCTGTAACAGTTCTCCACTACGCTACGACTACAGTGACCCCGTGTTAATGTCTACCACGACCTACAGTTCCCACATCAATACAACAATAACTACCATATTTAAACCCTCGTAAGCATTAACACACTGTTAACAACAACACTTCCAACTTTTTTTGGCCTCGGAAAATCGGCCACAGTCTGTTCAGCTGAACGAAAGGATTGCACATAGTGATGGACTGAAAGAACTCTGGGTAATGGGCGCTGTCATCAGTCCCTGCTTCAGTGTCACCAGATCATTCACGTCCCCTAGATCTGCATACTCGTCTGGTAGTCCCTCACAACGTTCTGTGAGGTCGCAGCAGGAACGGGCGCCATGGAGAGTGCGAATGTTGGAAATATGAAGTGATCCCTTACACCAGGCCGAGTAGACAGCCAAACAGAACGTACAAATGAAGAACCACAAGGTACACAAGAACGGCTGTGCGCAGGCGAGGACGCAGACGTAATGTTCGGGTGACACCGGTCCTGTAATGAAAATTGAGAATATCACATTTTACTGTGTTACAATCGAACACCGCTGTGGACGACTTATCACCAATGCTACATTTATGTTCTTTCAGAATTTGATACTACCATAGAGTTAGAACCCCTTTGGTCTCAACAATGGGTAGTCTTAATTCTAGGGTTCCGCTATACATTTGGAACAGCAAAATCCGGAGCCAGAGACTGCCATTATCAGGGGTGATGTAATCCACGGGTATATGTATACTAGCTGTTCAGGATCTTACCCATGATAACGTGGTACATGTACATGTATGTCCACAGCCCAGGTAGATACATGTAGCCATACCACTTGTCTTAGACCTATTTTGTGTCCCACAATACAACCATTATCATACATAAGACTATTGAACACGCTTCGTTCCGTTTCTAAAATGCGTTTCTCTGTGTGTTTCACACCGGTATCTTACCCTGTCTTCCCCAGCCAGCGACGGACACGGTGCCAATGACTGTGAACACGACGTGCTGGAAAAACGGATAAGAAAATCACATTATAAAGCGTCATATACAAGTTGTATCAAACACTAACAAGTAATAGGGAATATTTCTTGCCACAAAATCACAGGAATAATCTGTTTCCGTTGGATGCAAAACTACCCTTGGTCACATGGCACCTTTTAACCAATAACATGTTACTTCACCTTTGCTCTTCTTTCAGGCATCTTCAGGAAATTTTTCTGCCAAGGGGTTCATAATAATCCGTATTATGATTTCCATTATACAAAAGGTTAATTAATCATCAAAATCTCATTACCTTTTACAAGACATCACATGTTATTTGAGTGTTATGGGTTTGGGGTGAACTTCTGGACCAATATTACCAATATGGAGGAATCATCTTATGCCTACTAGAGAACAGTTTGAATCTGTGTATGTAACATCCACTCACTCAGCGTAGGTTTGGCATAGATCACATGTTTCTCCTCTTCCTCTTCTGCTACGGGAATACGCAGCTGCAAACAAACAGAACCTAGCAATAAGTCCAACCCCCCATAATAATGTCTTTCAGTAGTGCGAGAACTGGCAGTGTTTAGTCTAAGCTCTTACTTCTAGTAAACTGCTTAGTATGCATTTAGCAGCTTCTTTACCACTTTATCTGGGCATTTAGGATTTATACTAAAACAGAGATGGTACCCCTACTACACACTACTACTTTCCATTTGGCAGTAATGGAAACATCTGGCAATACACTGTACACACTTCATATACAAACTCTACTGCATTTTTTAGCATGAGCTGTATGCAACTGCTCTGCCACTGAACAGCCTTGCCAGGGACGGTTCCTTGTAAGAAGTCCCAAAACTGATCTCAAACATGGAAAAGATATTAATGGTTGTCATGTCTGTTCTTTTTTAGACTTAATTTCTTTTTGAGAAACTGTCTCCCCCCCCCCCCCCATCCCTCCCTGCTATGGGGCTGTATTCTGCCTGAATATTCTAGAAACGGTCCCCAGGTCCATGCTGTGTTCCTACCTCCTTCATGCTGCCGTATTCCTGCAGTCGTAGCTGCTCCTGAACCTGTGTGAGGGTTTCCTCCAATGCCAGGCGACGTTCGCGCTCCACTGCCAGAGACTGCTCCAGTGACGCGTTTTCGTGAACGGCCACTTTTCGGTCATGTTCCGATGACTCCAGCCTGAAAACAACCACCAGCAGCACGACTCAAACCCCAGACTTTGGGAAGGACGGAAGATGAAGGAGTCTTAATTTTAGCCTTCAGCCAGCCTGCCAATAGCATGAATTTGTTCTGTGTAAAGTTTACTCTAATTTGTTTCTGCAAATGTGTTTCATGTGATATTAAAAAGCCAAAGAGGGATTTAGGTTTGTATTTCATCCTACATGTATTATGACACTATGGGCAGCTGGACAAATGTATATACAGTAGTCCCTGCATTTTAAGACCACCCATTTAGCCAGAAAAATATGGTCTTAAATTGAAGGTAGTCTTAAAATAAAGGGATATCAATACTGAAACTATAAGAGTTGTGTCAGTGATGATTGGTCTTAAAATGCAGGGAATTGTTAAAAGTGGGGGTCTTAACTCCCAGGGACCACTGTAGCCATTATAAATGCCTCATATCACAATGTCATGCAGCAGTGCCAGTCATACCTGACAGGACATAATGTGTGTCATTTACACACAAGTCATGTTACAAGAACATTAACAGACGTACCAAGCATAACTGAATAATAGAAGTTGATACCCTGGTTGATACCAATCTTATCAACTCCCTATCAAGTGTTTAGTGTATTTTATTTTAGTTTGCTCAATTTTTAACACCATTTAGCATGCTGATAGCTTGGTAAATGTACATGCACATGCAATATTAGTAACACCCCCCCCCCCTTCCCACACATGTAGAGGGGGAGGACATACATTTTCCGTGCATGGCTATGGAGCCCTGTAGAAATTGCGCGATTGGTGACTGACTATATATCTAACACGTGAAACGTTCTCTACATGACAAAACTGTAGCGTGAAAACTGCTGTCCACACTCCCGTAATACAGTAATATTTTGGTGATAAGACTATTCGTTTTTTTTTTGGTGATTGGTGATTAGGGTCGGAGAAATCTGGTGATCTGGCCCTTTTGGGGGTTATATACTCCCCCTATGTAGGGCCACCAGTGATTCAACACCACATTCCTAGTCCAGTAATGCAACCCTGAGACATAAGGTTCCACACAGTGCTATTTCTTGTTCCAGAGGATCTAAAGTATCAAAGTTACCCTGCAGCTATATGTAGATTACTAGAGGGTGTTCAAGCAAAGGCTACAAGGCATGGGATATCTAACCCCACACTGAACCTACATATACATGTAGACTATGAAGGTCTAGGGGAACTAGATTGTACTTTATACTTACAGTGCTTAGCCAAAAACTAAAAATACGTTAACACTTACACTGCCATTTAAACAAAACATAGGCTTACTGCATACATAGGATACTACGGTACACATATAACCTGCATAAGCTACTACTGGTAACACAACAACCTATGACAAAGGTTACATGTATCTTTGTTTCCTCATTAACATAATTAAAACATAACATTCTTTGGTTGAATGCTGGTACGTTTTTTTTATATGCCTATCAAAATGGCCATTTACTGATTAAACTTGTGTCATACACATGTTTTATTTTTTTGGATAATATTGAATTTATAGGGACATACCAGCATTCAAAAGTAATCCAATTCTAGCAGTGCTTAATCCTATAACAATAACTCTTATGGGTTACAAAGAATACTGTAAATTCATTATTCATGTTAATGTTTGCGAGGGATTTATCCCCACAAACATGGTTTTGTCTCAAAAAACGCAAACATTACTGCCCGCAAACATTAATGAATTTACAGTGTAATGAAACAACATGGCCACATGTACCGGTAACAAAGGCCATGTGTTTCTGTTTGTTTTGATTTTTTCCAAATAAAACCTATAAAATTTTCATAAAACTGTTTAACTATGATAATGTTATAACTACATGTATAAAATGAATGTCAAGTTATCATATCTGAAAAGGGAATGTGTCACAGTTTTTTTTCTTTTCTTCGCTGAAAGCACCATACAATATCGACACATATGGACATACCACCATCAAAATCAAGCAAATACCGGCAGTACTTATCAGTTAACAATGCTTATTGAAAACGTGTAAAATGAAGAACATGCAAAAGGTAAACTTATCCAAGTGTCATCTGTTATGTGTCTGTTATATATGACATGCCCAGTGACACAACTTGCTTATTCCAAAATGTGTGCTATACTTCTCCAGGAATGTTAAATTCATCTGACCAATGCAATATAAAACAAAGCGTCCCGCCACCCAGAAGAAACAATATCTAGGCGCACCTGTGACCCACATGCACAGGCGAGAGTTCAAATCTGTACCGTTTGCTGAGCTCGTGAACTTCCGGGCCGAGATCGGCGTCAGTGAGTAACAGATCCTGGCTGGAGCTGGGGGAGATCTGGCGGGGGGAGGTGAGCTGTGGGGGGGAGGCAGACTCGTGGACAGCCAGCTGGAATCAGTGACAATACAAGGCAGACGTAATTACGGGCATTTCACCATGTTTACATACAGGATTATCCATGTGACTACTAGCATACTGTTTAGTACTATATATTCTGATTGCTCCTTACCTTGTACCCTAGATACCTCCAATGACTTCATAATGGCCTTTAAGATGGCATATACTACATACACATAGCTGATATAGCAGTATAGTGAAAACATACATAAACACAACCATACAGGGAGGGGGGGGGGTCAACAAAATGTGATTCCAACCCAATACATCATGTGACCTTTATATACAAGTTTTGTAGATGGAAATATACTCTACCCTTTGGCAGTCCCTATTAAAGACCAGCAGTCCTAACATAAGGTGATATTTAGCACAAGTTTTAATTTTGAAAATTGATGTAGAAGTCTGTACTAGAGTATACCTGTTCATGCTGTGTACGTTGCTCTAGCAGGCGGTTGTGTTGCTGTTGTAGGGACTGGTACTGCTGTAGTATGGTCTGATACTGTTTCTGTACCGCTGACAGCTGACCCTCCCTGTGTCTCAGGCTCTGATGGAGATCGGTTACTTTCTCCTCTCCTGTATGCTGCTCTTCCAGTATCTGCGAATGCTATACAAGTAAATACCACTTATCAATACTTAATATGCATACTGAAACCTGTCTCAAATTGTGCTGTCCACATTCAGGTGTATGTAACTAAAGGTAATGACTTACTCTAACCAATAGTCACTCTGTACATGGTTTAATGTTTCCAGCATCTGTCACAGCCATACTGTTCAAGTGTTGGTTTGTGGAACTCCTCCATGTCTCTTGAAACAATTTAATTAATGCCATAAAATTTACATACGTAATATATATTCATGCATATTTAAGGCATTCTTCCAATGCCATGGATATTTCTTCTATTGGACTACTTCCTATACATGCTGTATTTGTCTCCAGTCTATATTCCCCTACCTCACTCTGTAGCTCCCTGTGTCGGTATTCCAGCTGAGCATGTGTCACCCTCAGTGTCTCCAGCTCTTCCCGGCTCCCCACACTCTCGCCCTCACTGTCCTGGACTTGAACCCGTAACCGCTGATGCTGAGCCTGAAGCTGCTGGTATTGCTGTAACAGGTTAGAGAGCTGGGACTTCAGATGACTAAGTTCCTTCGAATCCCTCGATTCTTTCTCTGCAGTGCTCTGACGGAGTTTCTCCACCTCCACTTTGGCCTCGTGTTGCTGCTGAATCTCAATCTTCTCTAACTGTGAACGCAGGTCCTGGTTGATATGTACGAGGTTTTCTTTCTCCAACAGCTCTTGCTGGTGGTCTTTGTGGAGAGATTCGTTCTCCCGACTCAGGCTGATTAGCTGTTCCTTCAGTCTACTGTATTCGGCGTGGATCCCTTCGCTGTCAGACATCAGGAGCTGATTCTGCTGCCGAGTACTTTCCAGTCTTGTCTGGATCTCCTGGAGCTGCCGGCTCTGACCGTACAGCTCTTCCACCTGCTTGATCAGCGTTCCATTATCAGCCAACACCTTGTTATACATCTCATTCAGCTCGCGATGCTCATCCCTTAGAGTGCCCAGCTCAAGGGCCTGAGCCTCAAGATCCTTGAGGCGTTTCTTGGCAGCTCCATTCTCAGCCATTACCTGGAATAGCTTGTTGCGTGTCTCCTCCAGTTCTTCTTCTGTTTCGCTGAACTCTTGAATCTTCCAGTTCAGGCCTTCTATCTCTTCACTCATGGAAGATCGTTCCTGGCGAATCTCAGCTAGTGAACGTTTAGTCGATGTTAGCTCCTCTTGCAGCTCCTCTCTGGCCTTTCCTTCCTCCTGCTCTTGCTCAAGCTCTTTAACTTTCTCTTGCAGCGTCTCAATTTCAACCTCTAACTGTCCTCTCTCGTTCAACATCTGGTCTTTCTCTAGCTGTAATGTCGTCACCTCCATCTGGAGATCTCGCTGGCTCTTCTCTGATTGGCTATTCTTGGCCTTGAGAGAGCCAATCAGGTCCTGGTAGCTCTGATTGTCGCTTTCTAGCATGTCATACTGGTTCTTCAGATCCACGTACTGCCTCTGTAGCCTCACAGTGTCATCACTGGAGGCAGCCGCCGCATGTCTTCCTTCAATCTGTAGCTTATCAATCTCTGTCCTCAACTCCAACACCTCATTCTCATGGTCCATCACCTGGTCCTTCATCTCCGCACGAATGGAGTCAATCAAGCATGTCTGCTTGTCGCGGTCCTCAAGTGCCCGTTTCAGTTCGGCCTGTAGTGTGCTGAGCTTGCGATGGCTTTCCGTGTCCATCTGCCTGTTGCTGTCTACAGCATTATCGAGCTGCTGTCTCAGTCTAGCTACCTCCAGCTGCATCTCCTCCGTGGTTCCCTGATACTCAGCTTCCAACGTGTTATAACGTTCTCTCTCTGCCTCTAGCTCCTGGCCGCACCGCTGGATCTGACGTTCCTCCATGGTCTGCTGCATCTGCAGCTGTTCTACCTGCATTTCCAGCTGTAACTTGGCATTTTCAAGCTCCTGTCGCACACCGTCGAACGTGGAACTAGAGGCCTCCAGCTGGGCCTTCAGCTCCTCAACCTCACTCTGTACACGATCGTTCTTATCCTTCAGCTGCTTCAGCTTGGCCAGCATTTTGTCATTCTTCACCTCCGACACCTCCAGCCTGTTCTTTAGCTTCTTGTGCTCCTGATCAAGGTCATCATACTTCGTCCTCAGTGCTTGCATTTCAGGCTGTGACGTAGACTCAGGGACACCTGACCCCAGTGACTCAGCTTCACTTTTTCGGAGTTTTTCTTCCTCCACTGGAACCTCATGTAGAACTTCAGACTTTGCAGCCATTGTCTCTTGAGTGGATTCTGCTAATTTGCCGACAGTCATTCTCTCAAGCTGGCTGCTAATTTCCCGTTTTTCTATCTCCACCTCCTCAATCCGCTGGCTAAGCTCTCTGTTCAGGGAATTCAACTTCTGTGTCTCCTCCGATGTCCTTTCCAGATCCTCCGATAGCTGCTTGACTGAGATCTCATAGTTGGCTTTTTGTCGCTGTATGATGTCAAACTCAGTCTGCACCTGCTCTAGTGTCTGTCTGGTCGACACAAGCTCTGACTGCAGAATTTCCTTCTCCTCGCTCAGTGACTGTAGCGTGTTCCCAACGGCTTCTACCTCAACCTCCTGGTCATCAGCCTTACTTCTCATGGTACTAATCTCAGACTCATAATGCTGGAGCTGCTCTTCCTGAGCGTCAGCTTTCTTCCTCAAGTCATCTCTCTCCTGCATTACTGTGGACGATTCCTCATGTATAGATCGAAGTTCATCTTCCAAGCTTTCCAGTTGTGCTCTCAGCATGGCGACCTCCTCAGATGAAGATAGCTCCTGAGTTGATACTGCATCCTGAGTCTGTGACTCTTCAAGCTGGGATCGGACTACCTCCAGCTGGCTACAGAGGTCTTCATTCTGCTTCTCAAGCTGTGATTTCATCTCCAGCAGGCCCTCATGGTCCTGTGACTGTGTTGTCATTTGTTCCATTATCAGCCTCAACTGGTTCGTCAGTTCCTCTTTCATGAGAGCCCCTTCCTCTTTGATGGTATCAAAGCGTGTCTGCAGCTCTGATAACTCTGTTGTCTTTCCACTGAGTGCCTCCTGAAGGCCCACTGTATCTGAGCCAGCCTGGAGTAACTGCTGATCCCTCTCCTCCAATAACAGTCTGACGTCAGATAACTCAGTCTGCACTGCCACAAATGCTGATTCTTGCTCGCTCTGGGAGCCCAGGTAATGCTGCAGCTGTTCCTTCACTGATCCATTCTCCCTCTCCAGTTCGGCAACCTGCTGCCTGAGAGCGGAGTTGTCAGACGTCATCTCCGCGATACCGCGGGATGCCCGCTCCAGTTCCTGCACCCCAGCTGTGACCTGCTCCTGTAGGGCAGTGACCTCTGTGCCGGCCTCAGCTAGGTTATTCTGGATACCAGCAAACTCAGCTTGTTTCAATTCCAACTTCTCTGCCAGTGTCTTGTTTTCTTCTTCCAGTTGTTTCAGTTTCTCTGTCCAGGTGACCCCCTCAGCAGCAAGTCTGGATTCACTGCTGGCAGCTTCCTTGCTGACCTCCTCCAGACGTGACTGATATACCTGCAATTCCTCTTCCTTGGTATTGAGGTCACACCACATTGACCTCAGCTGCTCCCGGCTCCTCTCCAGGTTCGCTTCACTGGCTTGCGCTCTTTCTGTTGCAAACCTTAGCTCTGCTTCGGCAGTTTCTGCTTTGTCAGAATTTTCTTTAACCTTTTCTTCCAGAGACATCTTCTCAGATTGTAACTCCCCGATGGCCTTTTCCAGCCTGTCCAGGTTGCTCTGGTCATCCTGGATCTGCTGAACATGTGTGGCAATCTGGATTTCCTGATTCTGGAATTGCTGGTCCCTCTGGTGGAGGCGCTCATCCAGAGATTCCTTTTCTGTCCTGAGCATTGCCAGTTCAGCCTGGAACTCCTGATACTGCAGCTGTGATCTCTGTCTCTCCTCCCCGGCTGTCTGTAGTGTCTCCTGCTGTGTCTCCCAGTGTCTTCTCAGCTCCTGGTTCTCCCAGGTCGCCTGCCTCAGCTGCTCTGACAGCTGTCTCAGTTCCTCACCCAGTCGCTGATTTTCCACCTCAAATTCACTCTGCACGGTCTGAAGTCTGGTCTCTGTCTGCTCTTTGCTGATAGTGACATCAGACAGGCGTGCTACAAGCTCTTCGGCTTTTCTCTCCAGATTTTCCCTCAGAGACTGGAACGATTGCTGCTCCTGCCTGTACAACTCTCCCTGCGATGCTCTCTCACTAATCTCTACTGCTAGCTGTTTCTTACTCTCCTCTACTTCCTGTCGGAGATTGACAATCTCCATGGAGGCTCTGTCAACCTCATCTCCCTCTCGTTGCCTCTCCATAGCTGCAGACTCCAGAGCAGAGTTCGCAGACTGCAGAGCTTCCTTGGTTTCAATTACTTCCTTCTGCAGAGCTTCAATTTCTGCCTTTACTGCGCCTAGCTGAGATTCTGCTTCTTCCAGTTTCTGATTCTTGTCCTTGAGCTGCAACTTGAGTTTCTTGATGAGTATCACATACTTCTTTCCCTGTTGCTCCTTCTCATCAGCAGTTTCTGTAAGAGCAAGGAGCTTCTCGTCCTTTTGTTGTAGAATGTTCCTCATTTCTTCCAGTGTCTGTTCCAGCTTGCCGCTTTCCTGACGCGCTGTCTCCGCCTCCTCCATGCTGGCACTCAACTGCTGTTCCATCTCCTGCATGTTCTCTGCCAGTGATGCCAGCTTGCCATCTCTGTCCGTCGAGACCTTCTCCATGAGCTGCTGCTGCTGGGCCAGCTGTTCCTGTAATGAGGAAACTTCCCTCTCAAACCTGTCGGCCTTCTCCGTGACTGCTATGATGCTGGCATGCAGCTCTCTGGCAGTAACGTCCTTTTCCTCCAGACCTACTCTGGCTTCAGCCAGCTGGGATGTCATCTCGGCAATGGTGTCTTCTAAGGTCTTCATATCTCCGCTATATTGTGCCGCCTGCTGTTCTTGTTTGCTGGTAACCTCCTGCAGCTCCGTCTGTGTTCCCCTGAGGGTCTCTACCTCCTGTTGTAGAGCTTGCACAGTCTGGGTGAGCTCCACGTTGTTCTGCGTAAGGACTTGACAGCTGTGGTTCTGTGCCTCAAACTGCTCCAACAGCTCCCGCAGTCTCTCGTCCTTGTCCATCAATGCCTGTGTCAGGGTCTGCTGGTCACTACCATGGTGTTCGGCAGCTTCTCGCAGTTGGTGGATGTCAGTTTCATACTGTTGTAACTGCTCCTGCAGGCCTGCAGCAGTGTTAGTCTGCATTGTCAGCTCGGCATTTTTGGCCTCTATACCAGAGCTGAGAGCCTGGATTTTCTGCTGAAGGTCCATCATCTGTTTCTGGGTGCTGTCTCTGTCTTGCAACAACTCTTCAACTTTCTGCACCACCGCCTCTTTCTCCTGTGTTAGAACCTGGATGATCTCCTCCTGGGATTTTACAGCCTCCATTTGCTCACCCATCTGTTTCTCTCCGGCTTCTTTTCGACTCATCAGTTCCATGGCTAGGCTTTCATGTTCTGCTCTGAATTTGTCCAGCTCAGATTCAAGTCGATTCCTGTCTTCTAAAGAAACCTCCAGCTGAGCCTGAACTGCCTGTTTCTGCTCCTCAAGCAGAGTGTTTGTCTCCTTGGTAGTTTTCAGTTCTACCCGGGTTGTTTCCAGTGTCTTTTTCAGTTCCTGGAACTTGACTTTGATTTTGGCAATCAGCTGTTCTTTGTCTTTGAGGCTTTTCTGTGTCTGGTTCTTCTCCTCAGTGAGTGTCTGGACATCTGCCATTCTGTGTTCCAGATCTTGTTTGCTTTGCTGCAGATTGTCTTTCAGTGAGGCAATGCTTTCCACGAGTTCCTGGATTTCGGACTTCTTCATCTCCAGCAAGGTCACCATTTCCTGAGACTGGCCTGAGCTCTCGGACATCGATACCTCAAGCCGTTCCTTGTCCCTCCGTGTCTTCTCAAGTTGTTCCTGAGTCTGTGTCAACTCTGCCTGGAGAAGGTTGACAGATTGCTCCTGTTCCTTTGTGGTGTCCTGTAGAGATTGAAGCTCGCCGTCTTTCGATATCAGTGCAGCTTGTGTGGCCTCCAACTGCTGAGAGAACTCCTGCTCCTGCTGCTCTAGCTTCAATCTCAGCTCCTGGCAGGCTTGATCTTTCTCATGGTCACTCTGCGTGAGAGATTTGATCTGTTCGCCGTGCTCTAGCAGGGCATTGGAGAGTGCCTCAAGCTGCATGTTCTTGTCTTCCATCAGCATAGAGTGTTCCTCTTTGTACTTGCTGTTCAGTGCTTTCACTTCATCCACCTGTTGCATCTTCTCCTTCACCTCAGCATGTAACTGCTGGATCATCTGGTTGGCCTGTTCAGTATCTGAGCGTGTCGCATCTAAGTGATTTCGCAGTTCTTCGATTTCTTTGCCCTTTTGCGCATCGTCGTTCGCGATTTGATCACGTTCGTACTTGAGCTGCTCTGCAAGGGCTGTACTTTCCTTCAGTGTTGTGTCCAGCTGTTCTCTTTCCTCCTGAATTTTACCGAACTCCACACTGGATGACGTCAGCTCTGACAGTTTGTTATTTAAGTCAGATAAGGATTGGTCCCTTTCAACAATAGCTTGTTCCTTAGCGACGAGTTGTTCTTCAGCCTGGGCCAGTAGCTGAATCCTGGTGTCTGAGTCTTTTGTCACCTCTGTCAGCTGTTGCTGAACAGTTTCCAGCAGCTGACTGCTATGAGCCAGTGCCTCATCCTTAGCTACGAGCTGTTGGTCCAATGTGGCTCCACTGCTCTGTAGCTGATCACAGATCTGCTTGGAATGGTCCGCCTCGCCTTTCCATCTGTCACATTCTGCCTCTACTACCTGGAGCTTCTCTGACACCTGCTGTAACTGCTCACTGTGTGTACAATGGAGCTCTCTCGCTTCATCCAGCTCCTTCCTCAGTGTACTCAACTCCTCATCTTTCGCGGCAGCCTCCTGTGCCTGTGCCGTGGCAGCACTCTGAGTCTCCTGTAGCTGGTCGGCCAGGCTGACACAGCTCTGTTTGACCAGCTCTAGCTGACCAGCGTTCTCTTCCACGTTTCTACGTAGTACGTCTCTCTCCTTGCTGAGCTCATCCCTCACTGTCTGGGCCTCCTGCAGCTGAGCTGCTAGCTCTTCGCAGCTCTTACGCATGAATTCCAGCTGTCCAGCGCTTTCCTCCACATCTCTCCCCATTGCCTGGGACTGCAGCTTCTGATCCTCACACTCTTGCCTCAGCAACTGTAACTGGCCTTCAAGCTCATTTTCCCTGTTACCAGCCTCTTGCTTTAACTCTTCCAGGCTACGAGTGCGCTCCTCTAATTCTACTTGAAGACTTTTACAGGTGTTCTCCATAGTGGCTGCTTGCTGTTCAAGTTTCTCTTTCAAAGCCTGGACTTCATTCTCTGTTACGGATTTCTCTTCAGACAGTCGTACAATGTCATTTTCCTTGCCAGACAAGTCTGCAGTTTTACTTTGGAGCTCCTGTTTCACAGACTCCAATTCAGTTTCAAGTTGTTTCAGTCTATCGTTTGTTTTTTCATGCACTGCTGCAGATCTGCTGAGCTCAGCATTTTTCTCCTCAATGTCCCATACCAGTGCTGCCACCTTCTGGTTGTTTTCAGTCAGTATGGTTTCCAGCTCCTCGCTGGTCTTGGAGGAGGAATCGAGCTGTGCTTTGAGCTGAGCTGTAGCGTTATCTAATTCTAACCTCAGCTCTTGCACATGTCTATTTCTCTCCTCAAGTTGAGACTCACAGACACCTTTGTCCTTGATAAGACTGTCTACATTTGACTGCAGATGCTGCTCTCTTTGTTGGCTCTCAGCTAGAGTAGATTCCACGGCTTGTTTCTCAGATTGCAGACTTTCAACCTCTGCCCTGGTGATATTGAGCTGTGCCTTAGACTCCTCCACTGCTTTAGTCAGCTGTTCCTCCTGCAGTTTCTGCCTTTCATTGTCCTCTATTAGTACAGTTCTCTCTGTCTCCAGACTTTGTACCTGCTCACTTAGACTGCTGATGTGTTCATTCATTGTTTGCATCTGTTGAGAGCTGGACTCAACCTGACTCGTCATTTCAGAGAGATGAGAGGTCCTTTGTTGGACCAAAGCTTTCAGCTCGTCCACCACTCGGTTACTCTCTGACATCTGTTGCGTAAGCTGCTCAATCTCAACTCTACAGGTCTGAGTTTCTTCTTCTGCTTTGCTGCACTGTTCAGACAGCACCTGAACCTGGTTAGATGCGGTGACAGCAGCACTGTCTTGCTCAGTCAGCTTCTGTGTGGTCTCCTCCAGACACTGTCTGCTCTCTGACAAGGCTCTCTCTGAGTCATCACAGGCATTCTGCAAGGATTGGACGGCTTCCTCTTTGGTCAATAATGTCTCTTTGAGCATCTGGATCTCCGTGTCTTTCTCAGACAGCTGAGCACTATGCATGCTACTCCGCTGCTCTGAGGTCTGTGTGAGCTCCTGTATCACAGTGTCTCTGGATTGTGCCTCCTGGATCTGCAGCGCTATCTGATCCTGGAGAACCTGGATTTCCTGTTGTCTGGTGTTACACTGCTCTCTCAGGGAAGTCAGTTCAGCAGCCAGCCTCTCAGACTCACTGTGTGAACCACTGAGCTCTGTCTGCAGAGCCTCACACTGGGCAGCATAGCTCTGTAACTGCTCTGTCACTTCCTGGAGGTTATCCATCAATGACTGCATCTTTACCGAAGTCTCCTCCGCAGTCCTCGCAGATTTTGCAGTCAGTGATGACACCTGTTCCTCCAGATTCCTCACTTCCGCATCCTTCTCCTCTACTCTGGATACCGCTGATTCCAACTCGGCTCTCAGATCCTGTATAGCCTTTTCTTTAGCCACACCTTCCCCAGTCACTTGATCCAGATTGGCTGACAGACTGCTGATGTCATTCTCTTTGACAGCGAACATGCTACGCAGTTCGTCTCCCTGATTCTGCAGTGTAGAAATCTCCTGCCTGAGGCTGTCCATGGCGGCAATCCCCCCTTCCTTCTGACTCTGTAGCTCACTGATATAGGAAGACTCCTTCTCCTGGAGATTCCGGATCTGCTGTTCCAGGGTCTCCTGCTGCTGTTTCTCTACCTGATATGCCTCAACCAGCTCGGATCTTTCCTGTGTGATGACCTGCAGCTCTGACGTACGCTGCTCTAGCTCTTGCTTCAGTCTCCCCACCTCCTCTGTGCTGGAGCCGAGATCATTGGTCAACGTTGACAGCTGCATGTCACGCTCTGTCACAATGTTCTGTTGCCTGGCAACCTCATTCTCCATCTCCGACAGCTGACTTAGCATCGACTGGATCTTGGACTCCACTTTGAGCCCTTCCTGTGTTTGACCTTCCTTGAGAAGATCCAGTTCTCGTGCAATCTGGGATTTCTCCAGCTCTAAGCCAGACACGACCTGATCTCTGGCACGTAGCTGTTCAGTCATCTCCTTTACCTCATTCCCCACCCGCTGTAACTCATCAGACAAGAGTGAGATCTGCTCGTCTTTGTTCTGAACACTACCCACAAGTTCCTCATTCACTCGCGATAAATCAGCCCTGGCTTTCTGCAGCTGTTCCTTTTCTGTTTTGTGTGAGGCGTGTATTTTTTCTATGGCCGCCGTGGCCTGGTCGTTGTCGTGCTGCAGCAGTTCTAGTGTCACGTTCTGCTGCTCCAACCTGGCAGTCACGTCACCAAGTTCATCAGACCGCTGTTTGAACAACTCCTGTATCTGTCCTAAACTGCTGTCAGGTGTGGCCAACGAGGTACAGAAGGCCACCACCTCCTCCTCCCTTGCCCGCAGACTCGAGGAAACCTGCTGAAGCTCCTGGTCTTTCTGTAGCAGAGACAGCTGCAGATCAGAATGTTCCTGTTGGAGGGTGGTTAGCTGCTGAGTTAGCTGGTCTGCTGTGGTGACACTCTGCTGTTTGTCCTGCTGCTCCTGGCTCAGCTGCTCTCTCAGACTGGACAACTCGGTACTCTGAGACGACGTAGTTCCCTAGGAGTGCGAAAGAGAACGTATTTGGTGAAATGAAGACACTAATTACTTGTTGTACCACAGTACACATCATATGGCACATGTGGTATATTGGTTAATAACAATAAACACACATATACAAGGACTGTAATCAAAACTCTTTTGGCTGAAAATGTGAGAGAGATCACTATCCTAAGCAAATCATTGCCAGTGCAATTAAATATTTAAGCACTTTCCGTCAATACCCATATGCGTAATATGAATGCTTGCACTACACCCCGGTTCCTGCCTCTGGTCAAACTCTTACCTCCAACTCCTGTAACTGCATGTGGAGCTGTTTCAAGTTCTCCTCATGCTGCTGGACAGCAGTTTCCTTCTCTGCTACCGTGTCCTGGAGGGACTTGTTACTGTTCTGGAGATCACTATTATTGTCCTGTGCTGTTGTCAGTTGCTGCTGTAATATCCGGATATCTTCCTCTCTGTTCTGTACAGTCTGGATCAGCTCAGAATGGGCCTGTTGTAAGGACGCAATCTGGAATCATTAAATTATCATCTCCCAATTACCGGTATATCACAGACTAAAATTCTGGGTCAGCAAGCAAAGTCTGGTATGTGGCCATATATTTAATATATATTTTAATAGATGATGAACTAAATATATTTATCAAATACTTGTTGCATAAGGCATATTAAGGAAATAGCACCACAACTGTTACCATAATAAAGGCTCTGCTCTACATGATTAGCATCACCCCAGCTTCAGTAAAAGCCAGAGTGACCAAAATACATTACGATATACATAACAGGATTAAGATCATGGTTTTCAGCCCAATACCAAAGTTTGGTAACAATAAAACTAGATGGGTTCAGACTCCAGATTAATGCAGTGTTTCTTAAGTTTGTTTCTGAACAAAAGAAAGACATCAAAGTCCTTGGCTCCAGAAAATTGGTATGTGTAAGGGTCACGGCAAGTGAATTGTTCAACTGTGGAAGAAGTCAGGTCACAGACAACATAACCACGACCATAAAATCTCTCACTCACCTGGCTTTGCAAGGCTTCATTTTCACTTTCAAAGGCGATGTTGGGTTGTTTCTCATACTCAATTTTCTCCTTCAGTTTCTCAATTTCCTTCAGGAGATCGAGTTTTTCCCTTTCAGTTGCTGAAAACCAAAAATACAAAAATTATAAATACCCGAGGCTCTGCCAAACCAAATACTACATATTTTAGACCAGCTACAATACCATTTAAAACAATTTATCATGAAATTATCTTTTTTTTTAGTTTTTACTTCTGTTCTATTGTTTCTCAGCTGTCAATATTTAATGAGTCTTTTTTTTAGTCACTTGTGGTTTTTGTATCCATTTGCATTTCTGCTGTATGGAAATGAAAAGGCAATTTATCACCAGTATAATGGCCACATGTATAGCACTTCACACTGAGATGTTAGTGCCTGGAAATCAATCTCAGACGTTTGGAATGGACTCATTTCAGGGCTGATCCAGAGAATACTGTACAACCTAGATCCAGATTCGGACCTACAGGTTTGATCCAGATTCCAATGTACAAACTACACTCAATTAATTGATATACAATGATCCCTGCATTGTAAGACCACCCATTCAGCCAGAAAAATATGGTCATAAAATTGAAGACTGTCTTCAAATGAAAGAATATTTATACTGCAAATATAAGAGCTGTGTTACTGATGGCCAGTCTTACAATAGAGGGAACTGTTAAATGGAGGGGTCTTAAATTGCAGGGACCACTGTATAGGTTCCATTAGATTTGTTCAATGGTCATCTGGACCCAGCTTTCAAGACCAGTTAACATCATGGTTAGAACCTCATTATCATGATTATTGAAAACTCTTTCCGAAACGTAAACAAGGGAACCTGAAATATGACCTAGTAAGTGGTGTTAATTCAGAACCATTAGTACACTGGTGTATCACCATTGGTCACCCACTAGGCACTCTGTTAATATTCTGGGGTGGTCTTGTTGTCATGGTTTTATGTAAATCTTTACACTGTCTCTACCCACCTTCCTTCTGTTCCTCTGCCTCCGCCATTTTCACCTCTAGCGCCACCTGTTGCTGCTCCAGGACTTTCTCTCTATCGGCTGCCTCTGACAGGTGGCGTTCCTGCTGCTCGCTAAAGCCCGTCAGACGTTTGATCTCTTCGGTCATCGCCAACTGTTTGGTTAATACAGAATGATGGTGGCTAATATTTTTATGGATATCAAAGATATTGGGAATGGTTCGCCTGGGATTTAGATCACTTGCACATGTCTTTGGGGAGAAAATACTAATGCAGTGATATCAATGGTGCTATTATGCATTATTTACAATATTAATACCGGAGATTACTGAGAATCCGCCCACCCGATAATCCGCCCATGGGCGATTTATCGGAAGAAAAAAGGACCTGGGCGTTAATTTGGAGCAAAAGTTTGGCCTAACATGT
>JAAUYG010028655.1_pt1 | contig 27339 bp, 16 predicted proteins | sample 7278091 | NCBI WGS metagenome assembly JAAUYG01 (sample SAMN14350201, study PRJNA611818) | marine sediment metagenome | isolation source: surface marine sediment (0.6m) | place: French Polynesia: Moorea | collected 2018-08 | reverse complement strand
CTGGCTTTGGGTTCTTTTTTGGGTTCCGGAAGTGGCTTGGTGTAAACCTCCACCCCCCACACCCTCCCGGCACTCCACCCCCCCCCCCCCCCCTTCCTTCCTCCCAGCCAGTGAGCCAGCATGTTTTCCACTCCTGATCCTGATGAAGTTGGTAGTACCGCCACTATCCATGCCACTAAAAACTTCACAGGGATTTCCTGGATGCATGGAGACCCTCCTCGTCCCAAGGCCAGGGGCAAGGGTGGAATGGGCGGTAAATTCCACTGTTGGACATCATGTGGCGGCACTCTTGTGACATTGCAACAAGTGGTATAATGGAACTTAAGACATGTACATAGCTAGACCATATTTATAAGAGGAATTGTGTAATATCCCTGTCTCGTGTGAGTGTGTGATTTCAAGCATATCATCATTCCTTTGGCCTTGCCAGTTCAACTCTAGTCATATATATATATATATACTACATGTAATATAGAAACGGGAGTATGGAGAGCCCGATGGAGAGCTGATGGTTGTTAGGGATCATCAGTCAGGCCTTGCAACAATGACATGATACATGGTTTTGTCCTCCTCGTTTCTGCCACAAGTGATTGATGAGCCGCTGAGAGAAAGGTAGGACATGTAGGAGGTGGGAATACATAGATCTCTCTTTCTCTAATTCTCTCTGGCCGTTTTATTACACGGGGAAGATAATCTGTATTTATTGTGGGACTATTATATACCTGGGTGATTGCTGGCAGAAAAGCTGAATCGGGGTAGTAAAACCGCTAGTAGAATTGCTGTGTGAGTGGTATTGGTGGTACCCGTACATGTGATAGGACTACAGACATGTAGTTCCATGTATACAGTAGCCCCTCTTTAATATTGTGTCCACGCTAGAGAGGTGACCTTTTGTGAAAGGGAGAAGTAAGTAGTAGTCCTTCTCCTAAAGGACACTCTCTAGAGAGGGCACCCCTCTAAAAAGGCCACATTCTTGCAGCAATTACTGTGAATGCATGTAATGCTCTTTCACCAAAGGACACCTCTCTAATAAGGACAAAGGCTTTTGGCAGAAGGGGTGTCCCGATTAGATGGGCGCTACTGTATATTCATAGTGGTAGCGGCAAAGATTATTGACCATATTAGAGAGGGTGGCCTCTGTTGAGAGAGGGACCACTGTATCCGTTGTACAGTATGGTAGCAATACAACAGTAGTACCAGTAATGCAGGAGTTACAGTAATCTCCCCTCTAATAGAGATACCCCTTCTGCCAAACGACTCTGTCCTTATTAGAGAGGTGTCCTTCAGTGAGAGGAAGCATCACATGCACTCAAAGTGCTTTGCTGCCAAGAATTTGAGAGGTGTTCTCTTCCTAGAGAGTGTCCTTCAAGAGAGCGACCATTGTACTGTAATCATTTCTAGGTACTCCATCCATTGTGCATATATATACATGATATAGCACAGTTTCTGTAATGAACAGTAATAATTGTCAAGCAACATGCAGCAAGCAACATGCGGGCCAAGGAGGTGAAAGAGGAAAGTACCATAGACTGAATTCAAAGTCCATTGATCTTACTGGTACTACTCGGTTCCATATATCTTCCCAATGTGTAGAAACATGCAACATATCGTAATATATATACCAACCATTTGCCAAGAAATTGTGCCCACATGAGAGAGGTGTCCTTTGGGGAGAGGGGGAAGTAAATGCATTGATACATTGATAGTAGGAGCGGCAATAATTAGCAGCAACATTAGATAGGGTGGTCTCTGTTGAGACTGGCCATGAAGAGAGGGACCACTGTATCTCTTGTGTTGCTTAGCAGGCTCATGGTAGGTTAAAGGTGTGTTTTTTGAGCAGGTTGTACTTTAGCCACACCTGTGTTTAAATGTATTACCGCATGTATTTTCCATCTTAGTTTGTCTGACTTGGGAATTGAAAATTGTAAATATGCATGCAGCACAATCAAGCCTGTGTTGATTGCGATCACGCCCCATTCGACATAAAATGTCTTTCAAGAGTGGTCGAATTGAAATGTTGGTCGTAAGTTATCGAGAAATGTGGTTTCTCAAGACAAGGTTGTGCCTCAGCGCAGTTATATCTCAGGGCAGATTTTACTGTATTGCTGTCTGAAATTATAAGAAGATGTGGAACTGAAAGAACTGTAGTTGGCTAAATCATACCAAGATCCGAGATATGAATCATGGGCTTTTAAAAGCTTCCAAGCTGCTGCGTCAGTGTGTGCTAGATTATACATGTAGGTATGCCAGAGGAAACTCGGTGCTCCCTGCAGACAGTTTGTGTTTGACTGGTACAGGATATTGCATGTTTCTTGCACATGGCCAGGGGTTGCCGTAGTTATAGCCTACCTACCTACCCGGTATCTCCCGACTGGAAATGCCAGCAGCACAACTGAGTAGACACGGGGGTAGACATGATGGTAGACACCACACAGACGCGTAGACCTAGATACGCTAGCTGTACCTGGAACCTTAACGCTGCTAAAACTCCACACCTCCACAGAGCCGAGAACATTTCTTTTTTCTTTTTTTTTTCAACGAGTTTTGAAGAGGGTGAAGTTGTTGTTGGCTTCAGGCACTGGTTCTGCCCAGGTGTGTAAGTGCTGCATATCATCCTTCAACCTGAGCGGGCATCTTAGAACATAAGCAGCAAGATGCTGCAATTTGCCTTTGACTGACTTTACCTACATCATGCTTGGTCTCTGAATACGCATACAGTGGTCCCTGCGATTTAAGACAACCCCTTCAGCCAGCAAAATATGGTCTTTAAATTGAAGGTGGTCTTAAAATATAGGGATATTTATACTGAAAATATACAAGTGGTGTCACTGATATCCAGTCTTAAAATGCAGGGAATTGTTAAATAGAGGGGTCTTAAATCGGATCGACTACTGTAGTGTATTTGGAAGCCGTTTCTTGTTCTTATGATACCTACATTTTCTGAAAATAGAAATCAATAGGATTATTTTTACCTGGTTGTGTAGATCTGTGTTTTTACCTGGTATCTACAATTACATATATACTGGGAGTACACACAAGAAATCTGCCTTTCAGTTTTAACTATAGTGAAACTTGTGTATAAAGACAACCCCAGGGACCAACAAAATGTGGTCCTTCTACACAGGTGGTCTTATATGCAGTTTCAGTAGTATGGGAAGTATGAACCTGGGGGCCTGCAAAATGCAGTCTTTATACAAGCAGCTGGTCCTTAGAGCAGGTTTCACTGTATGTTATATGGAAAAGTCGAAAGGTGATGCGAAACATGTTCTGTATCCGTCCCTCCCCAACTTAATTGAACCTCCGTCTTAAGGCCACCCCAGAAATAAGACCACTTATAGGGCTTCTACAGAAACATGGAATGTTGGCGGAGAGCAGATATGTATAGGTACGGGTTTGTGTTGGGAAGGCTAAGGCTAGAATGACAAATGACATGGCTCGGTGATATTGGATCTGACATTTATAGTGAAACCTGTATAAACGACCACCCTAGGGACCAAAGAAAAAATGTGGTCCTTATGCACAGGTGGTTTTGATATGCAGGTTGCTGGTTCGATAGGATTGAAAGTATAAACTTGGGGACCTGTAAAATGCAGTCTTTATAAGCAGGTGGTCTTTATATACAGGGGGTCTTTAGAGCAGGTTTGACTATGTAAGCCAAACGGTTGTACAGATGTAACTATCAGAAATAAGTTCTCAGTTTGGCAGATATATGGGGTATTTCAATTTTGATATTAGTTATCAGAAAATCAAATTGAACACCACTAAAGGACAGCTTACAGCTGTCTGGCTAAGGAGAAACACCACCGTGTATAGTACATAGTTATGATGAACAGAATTTTGTACTTTGTGTGCTTGTCTATATGCTGAAATAAATCCTATAAATTCTATCTATCAGGTGCTAGGGTTCTGTAAAGTTAATGAAAAAAAATCGGACAAATGGTACTGTGGTAATAGGCAATGTGTATTCTCTAGTGCGGTAGCACTAAGGGGAATTCCGAATTGTGTATTTGATTCCCGGTAATATATCTATACAGCTGAGAGATAAGCGCACTCTCAGTCATTCAACCTAAGAACATCAAATATTCATAAGAAAATTAGTAACAGGAGACATTTGTTTAATCGGAAATTTGTGCGATTAAAATATCCATTTTGGTAGCATGATACTTTCTTGCAGACATGCACATACAGTACTATTTTGCACGGAAATATCGAAGGCTGTAAGCCTTGTATATAGTGATATTACACCTGTCAGATATCACATTTGTAGAAACAGATCATGATGATGAAATATCACAATATCTGCAGGCCAAACAAAGTGGATCATTTGTCTCTCCCCCGGGATTCATTTCGCGTATTCTTCAGCATTTTCTCCCGGGTCGGAGCCTCTGGGACGACACTAAAACCCGAGTAATACATGGTCTCATGCATACATTCATGGCCCGCGTTATCACAGGAAATTCAACGCCTGGCATTTCCATACCGGGCCATCATAACCCGACCCCATGCTAAGCCAGCTCTACTTGGCCAAGCTCCAAATGAGGGATAATGGTCTATGATCTATGGTGCAAAAAAAAAAAATGCCCTGCCGCTACGGTGCATCATGACATGGGATGCATGCCGAGAAAACGAAAGATTGCGTGTGGACAGATTTAGTTTACTACATGTGCGTTACTGCCATTGGCATTCATGTTATTAACAAAATTTAAGTGTAATATTTCTTAAAAATTCTGTCATATTCTGTTACATGTTTCATGTGGACACCATATATCATGTATATTAACTATTTACTATGCACTCGCAAGTTTTCACCAAACTTGTATTTTCAAGTTCTCTTTGGTGACACTAATCCTTCTACCAGCTGATGGTGACATTCTTCTAAACAGTAGAACCTCCATTGAAGGACCACCTGTCTCTCTGAACATGCGGCCTTCGGTGACCGGTTTAAATGCATTGAAATGTAGGACCTACTATCTTTCAAGACAGGTGGTCTGTCATGGCAGTGGTCTCTCAAGGCAGGTTTCATAGTATGTACTGGTATCATTTTCAGATCCTTGTGAAATAACATGATACAATATTGTAGTTGTATGAAGTTGGATGGCATCTGACTTTTAGATACATGTGTGTACATGTATCTTTTTGGTGTTGACTTGATACATAGTGTTTAATATTACAGCTGCAAAATGTAAAGGTTTGGCATACTCATGATACAATGTACTGGGAGATCAGACTTAACTGCAGTAGAATCCTGGTTCATTGAGTTACAGGATGAAGCATCAGTAGGGATCTAAGCATACATACTGTTGTGTGTACATGCTAAACATAGCAGATAATATTACACTATATCATCCATGTGTCTGATATATATATGTGTCATTTACATGCAGTCTACCCGCTTCAGAGAGAAAAAATAAAACAACACTTTTTATAAATATTGTCGTGTTGGTTACTTCCTGAACAATTTGGATATAATTTGTGATTACACGTATTTTGTTCATAAAGATCAATTTTCAAGTCTGGGAAGTTCAGAAATGACATGCATTTCCTAATTATAGAAATCGTGACACATTTAACATGTTACATTTAAGTTTGCCATTAGAGATACAGTAGTCCCTCTCTAGTAAGGACACTCTGTTTGCCAAGAAATTGTGGATATATATATTAGAGAGGTGGCCTTTGGTGAGAGGGCACAGTGAATGCATTGGCAATAGTAAGCGCAAAAGATTTATGGCCATATTAGAGAGGGTGGCCTCTGTTGAGAGTGGCCACTAAGAGAGGGACTACTGTAGCTAATTCAATGCAATATCGGTTGACATGTTTCTCAGTGATAAAATTCCCAGTAGTACTAATAATACTGTATGTTTTTCAGCGGAGAGTTTGAGGACTGGGATCCATTTAGTGTCTTTTTGGCATCATGGAGGGATGACAGGAACAAGACTACAGAGGGACTGAAAGCATAAACGACTGAGACCACCAACAGAACAGAAACAGGTAAGTTTGGTTTGGATGAGAATCTTGGGTTCCTTAATACTAGGTACACATGTAGTGAGAGTGCTCATGTTCAGTTTATCAAGTTTTTATACGTGTTTGTTTTAACGAAGAGTTGGACTGTGACATAATGATCGTTTGTGTACAAAAACCTCAGTTGCGGTCATTCTCAGGGCTGCTACTACATACTTACCGGTACCTGTACTTCTCTTACTGCTGTTTGATTGCTAACGACTGCTGCAAATGGGAAAATTTGCAAAATAGAAATTTTGATGTTTTGGTGCATTGTTTATCAGAAGCTAGATACAGTAATCCCCCTGTAATAAGGACACCCCTTCTGCTGTACAAAATTCTGCCCTGATTTGGTGAGAAGGAGCATCATATGCATACACGCGTTACTTGCTGCCAAGATGTTTCTACATGGGGGTCATCTAAAGAGAGTGTCCTTTAAGAGAGGGACGACTGTATCACAGAGCTTGTTAAGTTCGATATGCTTTGCATTACCATATTCATCTCATTAGGTGCACAGTGCTTTTAGAAAATTGTACATTGATCACATATACTCTGTTGACATCTAACATTTGTTCTGGGTCGAAACAAGTTTGACACATCTGTTCACACAAGCAAACCAACCAGAATAAAGTTAATTCCAGATTAAAATACAACTGAAGTCAACCAGCATATTGGGTGGATTCGATTCCGTTTCAGCGTTCATTCCGGGTTACTTTGTGTATATTGTATGGGGAATCAAGTCTGGGGCGGCCACATTGGCAGTAAAGTTACTGTATAGATCTTAACACTATATTTAGGCAGCCAGATTGAAGCCGAGCTAGTTTTGCACTACCTAATTACTTGGGGATAGTTTCAACTGGGTTGAGTGCAAACAGGGTATAAGGAAAAACAAGCTTTTTAGTTTGATATATAGGCTGGGACACCTGAAGGATAGATATTTTTTAGATAGATATTTTATTTTGGAACATTTGTCAATTTCACAATACATACATATATATCAGCACAGGAATAACATCATGTTCCTGGTTAATAATATAGCCATTGAAGTTTGTGACATTGTAAAAGAATGTATCATCAACCACAGTGGTTGATATAGTACAGCACAGTTATACATAAATTTAACCATTAGGTTATCACATATTGCTGTAAAACATACTGTAATTTTAAGTATGATTATTGCACATGTAAGATGACTGTACAAATTTCTTGAACAGCCTAGAGAATACAACAGGAGACCTAATATCTTTGAAATGTTCATCAAGCGAGTTGCATAAAGTAGGACCAACATATAATATGCTCTTCTTTTACTACAAAGGCCTAAAGGAACTACAGTGTGTGCTTATTGGAGGCTGTGCAACTAATAGAATGAAAGTGGTGGTATTTGTCCATGCAACCAGGGCTAAGCCAAAGAGAACGTTACAACATTGTACAAGTAATACCAGAATGCAGGCATCAGAGCAGATCACAATAAATCCACATGACAGTCCATAAGATGGATGGTTTCGCCAGGAGCCAGGTGAAAAATGCATGCTTCTCTGGCATTGTACCAGCTGTGGTTACTCAATTTTACTCCAGCTTCCTGTTGCAGACTCGTCTTGCAGGCAGCTGGCGTTGGTGCCATTTCAGGTAACGATTCTTTTAACTGGAGAATATGCTACACATATTCATTAGCCATTAGTACTGGCGAGTACTGCTGCTTTTCAGAACACACCGAGCAGAGTACATGGAAAACCTGGAACGTGGATCTTTCTTTCAGCGCGATGCTTTATGGCAGTGTTGCAGTATTGTTTAGTTAAAAGCACTTGAGCCTTTTTATGTCAAAGCGATTAATAATTTTAAAATATAAGTACAGCATACTTTTCACATAATTTATATGAAAATGCATGTCTTTTTCATAGTCCAACCGACACGCAAATGTTAACATGCTTAAAACATATTACCTACTTGTCATCATGGGTACATGTACATTGCAGGTTACTTTTTCTATTTTTTTTGGAGCATTTTTTTTTTTTCACTCGCATAACAATTGTTTAAGCTTTTCTGGCGTTTAGGTGCTTGAATTGTACAATGCAATGATATATATTTATTTGCCTACCCTGTAATTTCCATGCAGTCTCCAAAGACCTGCTGTGGCATTATGCCTGGCACCGAACGCATAAACTGCCATTGAGTTTGAGGCTAATGCAAAAGGAGCCAGTGGGGTCCTGGATTGTGCGAGCCTGTGCAGATACATTCGCTTTGTCAGAGCCATCTGCTTGCATGCAATTGGCTTGGAATCAAGAGGCGCTAACTGGCGATATTGCTCTGACGGCAGAAGAATTGGAGGAAGCCAGGAGCTCTTTGCCAGATCTTGGGTGTTGTTCGTTAGTGAAGTGTCGTTTGTGAGGATATGCAGTGCATTCTTTGGGGCACCCAGGGGAGCTCAGCCAATTCTCTCCCTCTTGCCTCTGCTCTGTGTCACTGACTTTGTAATTTAGATGAAGTGCAGGGATCTCTAATGAGATATAAGACTCCCTCATAGTAACCCTTACCTCGTAGTGAGTCCAGCAAACCTATGTTTTTTTCTCCAGTTCCCTTAAAGCATGAAATTGGATAGAGTGCGCATAAAGCGGTCCATCCATGCTGATATAGTTCTTCTGGTTCTTCTTCTGTGACATCAATATCCATTTTTTTGTGTGCTGGAAATGGCATTTATTCTCCAAGTCTAGAGGAAGTAGTTGTCAATGTGATAAAGCAAATCGAGAAACCCTTGTAATGTTGCTATGATTGATCATCATGCTAACAGGCTCATACATCTTGTCGTGATCGAATTTGGTGCGAGACTATAGCTTTTTGGACAAACTGAGACTTTCAGTTGTGTGTTTTGCTCAGATTAACTATGCTTGGCAGCCACAAAGTTGACAGGAAATGTTGGCATTGTCACTGTGCTGCAGCACAGTGTCTCATGTAGCCTTACGTTGATCCAGCTTAACTAAGTTAACTTAGCCAAAGCCAAACTTACTCTCAGACTTAAACTGTTTTACAAACATAAGTTGACTTATTTTGAGCCTCATATCATATATAAACTTAGCCTAGACAAGGCTGAAGTCTTAAGTTTTTGGTAGCATTTTCGTGATCTGGTGTAGTAAACTGCTCTGCCACACTTAGGTTCAATTTGCTCCTTGAACCGTTCATGGTAACTAAAATTACCAAATTTTAAGATATTGATTGTTCATACCATTAAACACCACGGCACAATTTAGTCCATTATAACCAAACTTGCAGGTTTGTATGCCAAAGGTGAAATCATGTGGGAATTGTGTGAAAGAAATACGGAGCCATTCCGAATTCCGTATGACAGTCCCTCGCGAGACCTTTTTGCAATCCACTCGAGCTCGGGATGAGTATTTCTTCCCTTCATCGGGTCGCACCTACATGCAATTTGCATGCAGGGTAGAATTGCTTCATTCAGACGGGGCTGTCCGCGCCATTCAGTTCTTCAAATGAGATGCAGTTTGCAGGGTTTCCGGAGAGACAGACTTGTAACCCAAATGAATGCAATGTAGCGTCTGCTTGCAAGGCAGTAGGGGGAGGGGGGAGTACCGCCTGTGAGAACTTTCTTGTCTTCTTCTGCCCGTGACATAATAGGACTCAATCACTCAGCATTACAGAGTTTTGTCCTTGCCGCTTCCTGTAGCTCAGCATGTTCGGAGACAAAATGCATATGAGGCTAAGTGGTGAGGAAATCTTTTTTTTTTTTGTGGGTTGCCATTGTCAAAAGCAAAAGATTGCATCCAGTAGGCATACGGCAGTGGAGAAAGAAACTACGTAATATCTGTTGATGACTGGTTGACCTATAGAATATCTTTGCCTTTGCTGTGGCTTTGCCTTCAGTAAATCATGTTACTACAAACATTTCTAACTTTAATACTGATTACCAGGTCTAAAACTCTTCAACCAGTCTGCAACTGTTCAATGCTTGACTGTCAATGTTTCCCATTTAGAGTTTACATTGTACATGTACAGTGGACCCTGCAATTTAAGACCACCCATTCAGCCAGCAAAATATGGTTTTAAATTGAAGGTGGTCTTAAAATATTTTATAGAGGGATGTTTATACTGAAAATATACAAGCGGTGCCACTGATGTCCGGTCTTAAAATGCAGGGAATTGTTAAATAGAGGGGTCTTAAATCGCAGGGACCACTGTACACGTGTATGTTCACTGCAAGTAACAAACAGCATTGCAATTTTGCATACCAATACCTGATGCACATTGTATAATTGTTTTTACCTAGGCTGGAAAGAATGACCTAGCTAAATTTGTAATTCTTGGGACACTGCTACCATGGTTACCATAATTTTGTGGCTACCAAATACCAGTATACAGCTGTACTCTCTTGTGGGTATCTTTTAGCCGCTGGAATTTTCTGTTCCGTTGCTCATACTAAATAATGTGGACATGTACTAGAAACTGTCAGCCGCTCCAGGCTCCGGTTCTGAGACCGACGCCCTCTATCTAAGGATTGCATGTCTGCCACCAAATTTGGCCACTCTCGGGATGATAAACTGCGGTTCGCCAGACCGCGTGCTGAGAGGACCTCAGCAGTGCCCACGCTACATGTAAGGAAGTTAACAGCGATGCTGAGTTTTCTTTGGCCGCACGGCGTCCATGCCATGTACTTCCTAGAATGGGATGAGACACCTCATTGGCCAACAAGGCCTTGCAAAATGTAACAAGTGCATGCAATTAAGGTTGGTCCATATAAGGTTTTTGCTTGCTGCTATTTCATGCCCGGGCATTTTCGCTTTGCCCCATTTGAGGAACCGCAAAGAGGATGCAATTCTAGGGAAGGGGTAATTTAGCCTTCCAGAATTCAGGTCTAGCTGTGATGTGGCTGTTGTTTTATGCAGATGTTTCAGATGTTTAGCTTGTTTCACACTGTTGGTACGTTGAGACATTGATGCCAATACTGACAGAGAAGTCTTAACAAGGTTAGAACTTTTTTAGTTTAATTAGTATACCACAAAAAATAGACTTTTTACTGAGTACATGATAACTAACATCTGTGCGTGAACAGAGGAGTGATGAATAGAAATCACCTCAGTGTCCGAGGGTTAAAGATAGTGACATATAAAAACATGTACTTGTGTCTGGTTAGAGTTTAATTTAAAAAAAAAAATTGTACAATGGTGAGCTGTAAGATAATACTTGTGTTATCATGTTCTTGCTTTCACTGTTAATGTTTTTGAAAAACTCAAGTTTAGACTTGGAAATTTGTGTTGTAGCAGACTCAATATTTGGATATTGCTAAATCTGACATGTTAAAATCTTTTGAGTCCAAGATCAACTAGCTAAGTTGGTCATGTGCGACTGCCTTATGTCCTAAATGACCCTCTATAAAAGCCAAGCAGTGGTCTACTCATCTCCTCTGTAAGAACATGTCGTCACTACAGCAGTTCATCCTTTATGTAAAACGTAGTGTACTTTTTGCATAACCTAGTCAACATAGTCTCAAGCTCCATTCAGGGGATCAGAAGCCTGCAAACTCATTTGTGATCAAGTCATTTTGGCAGATTACAATAATGTACCCGTTTGATTGGGGTTCATGAAAATGTTAATCAAACTAATTACATGAGATTGATACTGCCACCAGGCCGAGTGGGGTTAGGGGAGGGGGGTGCTAAGGTTCTGCATATTAGAATGTCTTCCTGCTTCTCGAGTTCCCATATATGGCCAGTTTGCCTTTGCTGTGGCCTTGAGGGCTGACACTCTGGGCTGACCAGGGTGTCAGTGTCCGTTCTTCAGTATCTTTGAGCTCAATCCCCAGGTGATTTGTAATCCCTACAGAGCACCACCTCTTGGACAAGGTCCACGCTACGGGTGTGCACCCTCTGCCAGCCTGTCGTCCCTCGCTCCGCTGGCTTATTGACCTCCAGGGGTCATCTAGCATTCTGATAATCCCTCCACTGTCCGCAGATTGTAATCAGGGAGGGGATTCTATGTTCCCAAAAGGTGGTGTGTCTGTCCAAGATCTTGGGGTCTGATAGCCACGGAAAAAGATCAATGCGATGCCTGGACTTCCCTCAGCACGTTTTGGGGGGTCTAAGGGTTCTGGATTCTGGAGGTTTTGAGCCAGTTTGCCCCGAACACTTTGTAGTCAGGCCTCGGGATTAACAGAGTCTTTCCTAAAGAACAGACTGTCCCTTGTGACTACAGGAAATTGGGGTTGACCACACATGTTGCTGGCTCAACAAGGACAACAGGAAGAACTGACCCTATAGCATTCATGTCAACATTGAACAAATCATCGAGTTCTAAATTTGTCTGTCACTTGAACTGTTGAATGATAGGCAATTCCTTCTAGATCTTTCAAATGATTTGTACCGAGTGAAAAACAGCCATTTATGTAGTCTTTTCCCTGAAGGTGTTTGTTATCACTTGCCTTGTCATAAAAAAAATTTTAAATCCCAAGCAGAGCAGAAACAAGAAAAAGCGAATCCATTGAAATCGATCTCATTTCAACATCGGTTTATCACACGTACAAATCTACTCGAGCGCTGCCTCTGTTGCTGGCTGTTCTCATGACATCAAGAAATTGTGGCCACGACCTAACCACAAGAACTTTGACTTGACTACTGACCCCAATTTCATTGCTTGTCCCGCCATTTACCGACGGCTGGCAGAGCCTATTGATTTTAACCGATTCTGAAGCTGCTTTTGCATTGTAAGCGGTTTGCTATGGCGGCCTGTGATAGGCTGACGAGAGGTACCGACAAGGATTTTTATCGGGACCGTCGTCTCCCTAAGACAGTCGCGGACGGACTTGGAGGAGGGTTGAACCCTGACATTTTCCTCTCGGAAATGTATTTCCTGTCAAATTCTCTGACCAGTCATTGTACCTAGTCACTTTTCATCAGGCTGCGGCAATAGGGTCGATTCTGCTGGGAAATCGTCAAATGGATTGGCTGCTTAAAGGAAACTGCCGACGTGAGCCCTGATGGTCTTAGGACGTGAAGTGTTCCATAAATGGACAGTTTGCTTTCCAATTTAAGTGCAAACGTCGGCGATGTTATCTAAAATGTGCTGTTGAGTCTGGTATAGAAGCAATTTGGCCGGTGGGTAAGGCCTCTGTGTATTCCAGATAACGCATACCCGGGTACTGTATCATAAGCTGTCTGAAGTTGGAGCCTCTGGAGACGGGGCTGACAGGCTACTTGAAAACTCAGTGAGCTTTGTCGGTACTCCATCAAGCTTGATACTCTTGTGAGAGGAAAATGTGTAATTCTGTTTCTGTGAGAAGCATTCTTTGTGAAATGAGCTGGTGTGGTTGTCACACTAAAATATTGAAGAAAGACCTTGGCAATTTAAGCCTGACTGCCTTTAAGCTTGACTTAAATTTGAAGCGTCAGATCAGTGCTGTGCCCAATCAGTATCATAGCTCTTACTCAACATTTACATGCTATGTACGCCATCTCAACACCTTTTTACCTGGTGTGTTGTTGTACCAAAACGCTAGCACTTTGGCTAGGAGTTTGTTGATACCTTGTTACCATGTTACCCTTCGTGTATATATTCTGTTGTTTGAAACTGCTGCCCATAGCAGCTGATGGTAGGAGGATAGAGACAGGCGATCCCTGCCTATTAAGGATCGAACGAACATTTCTCTTTCACCTTCTTTCCTCCATCCCTGGTCTTATTGAAGGAGATCACCCTGTTGGGTCTGATCCCATTATTTGTGGGACTTACACACCGGCGGGGATGACCCATTCCAGGTGGTTTAGAGGAGCGGTGTGGACATCTTTCACATCCAGAGTTATTACCTTAGTCAGCCCAGAGCTGAAAGGGAGCATCGAACGAAGTCTGGCCATTCATTCGGCAGGAGAGATTGGGGCCCATTTATAGCAAGCGTTGGCAGGGTTTTCTCCTTCTACATGGTAGGGGGCGTCTTCAGGCTTATCCCAGTCACGATTGCTGCCATGTTGACTGCCTGGCGACTTGATTGTAATGAAGCTAATGTTGAATGAGGTGGGTGTTATAATTATATTTCCTCAGTGTTGTCCTAGAAAAATCGCACCTGAAATAATATCTGAGTTTAACATGGTAGTCCAGGTCCAATAGGTGTAGCAGCCAGGTTCATGAATTTTCAGCTGTCAAGATATTCCGCTTGTTGTTGTCTCGGATCTGAGAAGTCTTCCTGTTAAAAAAAATTAAGGAACCATCGACATAAGCGGCCCTCCTTTCCCAGATACCCTATTTTGTCACTTTCTTCCCAGTCTGTAAACTAAAACGTCTCAATAATGATATTATAATCAGCAAAGCTGCATATTTATGGTAATTTGTTGCATTCATTATCACTAACAGGTTGCCTTGTTGCATCTTCACCTTGGTTTGCCTTTAAGGCATCCAAATAAACCAACATTGCTGTTGGGTGAGGCATCGTTCATTTGGCATTGGTGTTGGCAGATGTAACAGCAAAGTGGTGGATGCGAAATATCCCAGGTATGCAATCTCCGCCACTTTTGCAATAAGCAACACTCGCAGAGAAGAGCCTGCAGATCTTGCGCTTTCAGCACCTGAGGCCAACCAAAGCTGCCAAAAGCAGAGTCTTCCAGTCTTCCCTTGGAGCCTTGGTTGTTAGCCCACCAATATATATCTGGCGAAAATCCCTCTCTTCTTTTGCAGCAATGGTTCCATTGCCACACTTAAGAGATAAACCAGATGCAAGCACTCACAACCTCATCAGGTGTGCAAGACTATTCAGTGATTGTTCAGTTTCAGTATCACCCGGCAGACCACTGTTCCAAAGCAGGGTTTTATGTAGTTCTGATTGGGGGTGGACCACTGCATTGCTTGTTTTATCTTCTTAATATTTCTGCTGGTTTATATCCGCTGGGAGAAATAATTCTATCGGCAGTGTGTTTGCCCAGGTTGGGAAGTGTACATTGTGTTTACTTGCCTACATGGTCAGTCGGAAGGAAAAATACGGTTTGATCTTTTATGTCAAGAATGTATACGTTTGCAATATTTCACAAATTTAAACAGGAAATAAATGTTATATTTAAACTGAAAAAAAAAAAATGTAAATTGCAGGTTGCGTCACCATAACCACTAGAGTTTGCAAAATAAGGACTATTTTAAACTCAAAGTCCCTTGATCCAGTCGAAGCAACGCCACTGATACTGCTATATATATGAACTCCAGGAATCGGTGCCATTCGAAAGAAAATTATACAACTTCATCTTAGTTGATATGCTGTTCCATTAGATTTTACACTTATGTTGCCGGATCAGCATTTATACACAGTGACACTCGTAGCCATGTAAGCAATTTGCTTAAACTGGTTCATCCTGATTTATGAAACAACAAATGCTAATAACGATTGGCTAATCTAGCTTATCGGCCAAGGTCAAGGATGTTTCCGCACAAAGTCTTAGCCTACATGGGCCATAATGACAGATATTTGTGCAAGGATTTCTGATCTTGGGGATTAGGAGAGCCAGATCAGGTCTCTCAGAACTGCATGTTGCTACATGTACTTATAGTGCATGTTCAGTGGAAGTTCATGTTCCTTTTAGTCGCTGATCCTCAGCCGCTGATCATCCATGAACGTGTTTTGGCATTCTTGTTTCTTAAGGTTGTTTGTGACACATTGAAGCATCCATGGAACCTTGAAATATGGCCTTATATGGCAGGCAGTCTTAAAATAAAGGTTAAATGCTGCATAGAATCCACACTTTGGGTCCAAGTTAAGTTGTCTTGTTATGAAGGTGGTCTTAAAATAAAGGGTTCTAAAATAGATGGACCACTGATGCCCACTGATGCACAATCACATAGTAAAAGTGTGTACAATGGTAAGCGTGTCCTGTTCATGCCTCAAAAGTGAGATCAACTGAGTTTTTAAAGTCCAGATCATGAAAAGCATTTATCGTGAGAGTTAAATACGCAGGTGTAGTGTGTTGTAGCACATGCTGTTGTAGCCTAACCTTGAATATCAAGTACCAAGTGATTGGAATGTAAGGGCAACAGATCCATGTTACTTGAGCTTGTGTTACATTGGCCAGGCTAAAGCAGAGAGGGTACAGTGCAAACCTGTGTCATGTGCAAATGTTTAAAAGAAGTACCGGTATACTTTTAGCTTCCCTGCTTGTAATGAGAATTATGATAAGCCACTATATGTGACAGCATTCTGTCATGCAACATGTGGTAAAACCGGGTTCAGACTTTAGGTACCAAAAGATAATATTCTGATACAAAATGGTGCCTTAATTAATGTACATGGTGTACCACTCACCGACTTTAAATTTTAGTACTGGTACATACGTATATGATTTTAATCGTACCTACCATTATTTACTACAAGAAACATGTTCCTTGTACTTCTACCTAGTTAAGATATATATCGCCATGTATTTAGAAAAGAAAAGGCTATAAAAAGGCATTCATGATTACAGAAATGTAGCAGAGAACACTCTAGAAGAACTACTGTATTCCGACTGCAGTAGTGATGGCCACTTAGGGTTTGTTTGACATACAGTTATTGCATCTCTTGCTGATACCCTTGTCAGCTGTCCAGTTGTATGTACTCTTTGTATACGATACTGTGTCACATAGGATGCAGTGGTACATATATATATATATGGATCAAACTTGACTGTGTGTTACAAGTGAACCGTGCTAACCAATAGACTGCTGCAACAACAGGAGACCTAGATGACATCCCTTGAGTGGGCAGATCTGGACGTGTGGTTAGGCTCAGGCATGAAAAAACATCATCAGCACAACTCTCTTATTTCTGAAATTATAGCTCCCCCACCCGGATATGTGTCCCTAGATACTGGCAAATAACTCGACTAACGAGTGTAGTCATTGCTAGTGGCACGGAGCAGCCTCTAAGGGAGGGGTTCGCCTCTATGACCTGCTGATACACCCACATGCATACGGGGAGAATATTGTTAGAAGGCACATGAAGGAAGTTATGTCCATTATTATGCATTAAAGGGACCCGCAGAAGCAAAGCCCACTTGGTCCCAATATTTGAATTTCATCACATGCCGCTCCGTATTTTATAGCGGCGGCAATTGTGCATTAGGGGATAATTGGAGCCATGTTTGGGAAGTCCCGCGTACCCACGGCTTATTTGGCAATTTTTGACAGAGCAATGTGACTTGAGTATTATCATCATTATTATCCGCAATTCAGCCGTGGTAGGTTCATGTGGTCTAACTTCGACATTTGGTGTGCTGGTAGGTACACGCGTACTTGCAACACATATGGGTGGATAAGGGTGGAGATTAAAAAAGCTTAGTAAACAATTGGATTATGAGGCATATTGAGCATGTGACGATCGCGCTAATTTATGACCTTTTGGTATCCTGGTTGTTATATTTAGCTGCCATAAAAGTAATCCGTTTGTCAAGTGCAAAAGTGCTAATTTAAAAGTTTGCTCAAAGTTGAACAGTTACAAATATTTATTATATTTATGAATCACTAAACAGCTGTCAGTCAAGAGTGAGTATGCAGTGCATTTAACAACCATGCAAGATTTTATTACAGTGGCCTACAAATAGCACATCAAATGGAAAGAAAATGTCACTCATATCATAAAATGTGCTCGTTTGGCAGCCAGATGTCATTTTGGCTTGGCAACTTGCAGCCCATAGTGACCCATGTTAGGACCATAATTGTGTTACCAATGCTACGGGTGACCCAGTAGTAGTTTGCTGGGTATGCGAAAAGTTGCCAAGGTGTACCGCCTCTTCCCACATAACCACAGAAGTCATCGAAGTGTGTCCCACACATGTCTATCACATGTGTCCATATTTTTTTTTGTTGTCCTACTTAGTACAGAGGCCCATATGTTATGCAGGCAGACTTTTGAAACATTACCGTAATACTGTAAAAATATTCTTTAAACTATTGACAGGTCTGACATATTCCCTAAGATATTTATTTCAAATTATGACTTCCGCTGGTATTGGCAAGTTTACTGATGCTTGGAACTGCTAGCGATTGGAATTTGTGAACATATGTTTACTGAACTCATAAAATGCTGGCCTGCGTGCTTGTGGTATCTGGTATGTTTCCGTTACGCTTCAAAATCTGTGAACATATAACAGAACCATTGTGAAAAAGTACACCGTGTAGGACCTGTGGACATATAGCTGTAATACAGTCGAGCTGCAAAATTAATACAGTAAAACCTCTGTAACATGACTATCCATGGGACCATTATAAACTGGTTTTTGTTGCAAGTTGTTTACTTGGACCTTTAACATGACTAAAGTGATCTGTATTTTGAGGCTGTCTTAATTTTGAGGTGTTCATCAAGTGAGGTTCTACTGTACTGTACTGTACTGTACTGTCTGTACTGTACTGTATTGGTCAATGAGGTACATGCATGTCTTGGAAATATTAATTTACCTGGTATTCTGCATTGCATTTGTATTATGCAATGAAAAATAAATGCCTAACTGTGCAGTAGCAGGATGGTATCTCATGACCGGAAAACATGTTCCACTGACTTCCAGTCATTACTGCTCATGTGGTGCAGATGTTTTGCATTTAAGTCATGTGATATAGATTTACTGTAGCACACCCAGATGTCTAACCCACCTCCGCAAAAGGCCATTACGAATAAATAAATAAATAAATAAATAAATAAATAAATAAATAAATAGAGCCAATGCAAACAATTCACTTTACAGTAGGTTCTTTCTCAACACATGCATGCTTACATGGGTATTTAGGTTTTTACAGGTGAAGTTTTCAGGTAGTTTTCTTGATTCATTTTGACTGGACTGGGTACATACCAGTATACAGTCGAGCCTGCTCTGAAGACCACCTGCGTATAAAGACCACCTGCTTCTAAAGACCACATTTTACAGATCCCCAGGTGTATACTTTCCATGTTATTGAACCTCCATAGAAAGACCACCTATGTATAAGGGCCACATTTTGTTGATCCTTTGAGTGGTCAAGTTTCACTGTACATATGCATGCTCTTATTACTAGCCATGGGTTCCCAGAGTCTTTGAAGGGAAATGCACTCCACAAGGTAATTTCCGATGCTCCTGACAAGAAACTTCCAGCATGTGCATAAAGCAGACATGAAAACCAGCTGGGAAAGTCTAGTGTAGCAGCACCACCTTTGTGTGAAATGTGTGAGAAAGCTTGAGCTGTGTATTCATATTCCCTTCTGTAATAACGGCATAAAATACTCCAGACAAAATCTTATATGTAAACAGGCATTAATGGGATACTTGAACATGTATGTGTGATAACTCGCCAGTTGCGACCTCATGTACTTTACTTTACAAAATAGTGATGGCTTATGGCTGCTTTAATACCAGGCTCTCACACAAATCCAGTGCGTCATTGGTAATGAGTGTCTTTCTGTTGTACATGCATATCTTACATATTTATTATACACGGGCAAAATCAGCAGCCCTTGTACTTGGAGCGATTGTACTTGGAGCTAGTGTCATTGGAGCGATCTTGCAATACATGTATTATGGTTATGTTGCAGTCTGACCTTTCACATTGAACAATGACCCCACCTAATATTTCAGCCAATTGGAGAAGACATTTGTTTACAGTTCATATGTAATTTGATTACAAGTATCTTTTCTGCTGTGTTCCCAAAGTTCTGGTGCGTTGCTCTGCCCTAAAGATGTGTAATAGGAAAAGTTTCTGAGCAATGGCATGTCAAAATGGTCTGTTCTTGTCTAAAACACGACTTAAAATTGTATCATGTAAACTGTGCTTAAAGTGAAGCAGCAGGTATATAGCACTTATTCAATGATATTCATTTTTGACTCACAACTGATCGAGTCTGGCATGCAGTGCTTTATCCACACAAAAGTACCGGGGTAATGTTGAACTCGTGTAATGATAACCTTTAAATATATGCACATTCAGATTTACCCTTAAATAAACAATTTGAGAATTATGTTTTAAGTTTATCCATGTCTGAACTGATCAAATCTACCGGTACTTTCAATTTGCTAAATGCACTGGCCCCTCCTTTGACGTATCAACACGACCAGACTGAAGCAATACTACAAAATGTGTGACATAACTTTTTTGTATAGAAAGCCTTTTTGTCGTCTGTTTCTTCGAATTTGTTTGATGTGATCGCTATATATCCATCACGAGCAGAGGAGGAGGGGGGGGGGGATCCATCGATTATTCCGTCGGTTTGCAGTGAGCCATGAAGTCCGCGTCTCCCAGGCTTTGTGTGTCTTCGTGCGGTCTATCCCAGGAGCTCTTACCCTCAAACACACACGCATTCATCTCCTTGTCCAATTTTGCCAAATGACTATCCATCATTCCGTCTGTCCGGCTGATAAACAGTTAACCAATTACAGCGGTATTGACTTGAGCAGCCATGCACACATAAGGCTGGTTGATCACGTGTTGTATTGGGCAAGATTACCAGCTATAATGCCGCCTGCTGCCTGTAGGGAGCTGATCAGCTTATATAAAAACTTTACTCGTAGTCACTGCTATTCGGGAAATGCCATTTAGAAAGATCTGGCGAATAAGGAAATTTGATAGAAACAAAAGTGGAATTGGTATTTGATTACTTCTAAATTACATGTACTCCCAGAAAAATGGCTGATGACTAAACTAAAACTGCCAAACGAAAAATTTGATCTGCATGACTTGAAGTAAATCACCATTAATTTGAGAAACGAATATATTATAGTGTGCGTTGAAGTCTTTTTTACACAATAATTAATAACCCGGCTGTTGGCAGGAAAAGCAAAACAAACATTCAAATTATGTTTGCCTTTACACTAACATGCAGGACTGGGTAATTATCCATTAGGGACTATTTGTACAACAACGAATAAAGTGGGAAAAATTTTGAATGTTGACAGAATAGCATTTTATGTTTATGTTTAGTTTCTTCTACAAACCAATTCAGGGTTTTAATCTTGCCTTAAAAGATTAAAGCTTAAACCATAAGACCTGAGAAATGCCTCTTACACAAAACTACTAGTATACTGGTACCTACATCGCAGAAGTATGCAGATCATTTTGGCAGCCGGTTAAACAAATTTAGGTCTGACATTAACCTTTGGTTTAGGTAATATAAGTGTGTATTATTTTGGATCAGTTTGTAAAACTGTAGTGCTATAGGAGGAGGTTTCACTGAACATTTGAACACTGTGGCCTTTGACAGCCGCTTGCTTTGTCTTTGATCTTACTTGAAGATGGATGATCCTAATCATAGAGATCTGTGTCCCAGTTAGATGTCACTTGAAGGTTGTCTGGGACGTCTAATCCATCTTAAGTCTCCTTGTGTCCCTGTAGGATGGTCAATTTTGCAGACTGACACAGTGAGGTTTTACATGTTATAAGGGTAACTTGTGGTGAATGACTTATGTTTGGGGGGGAGGCAAGATTTATTCTTTTGGACTTTTTGGATCACTTTTATGCTTATATAATGGTAGGTCCAGTTCTTATTTGTATGCATCAAGTCATTGCAAATAAAACCTGAATGCATACATCTTGCAGCTGTCATTGGGTTTGGGATAATGCTTGCCCCGAATTAGGATTATAATTTTTTTTTTTTTTTATGATGTGCAAATTACTGATGCTCCCTAGAGTCTGAAAAGGTACTTTCTTGTATTGTGATCTTTTAGTTTGTTGCGATGATTATTTGAAATGAGTCTTTCTAAGTTAAGGAAATACATAGCAAACAAAGGGACCTGTGAGATGTACATACAAGAAGCCTGTGTAGATTTTTGAAACTAGCAGTACTGAGTAGATGTGTTGCACCAACTGCTGACTTGGAAGAACCATAATTAGTGCCAACTGCATTGCATGCCTCAAGGGCGACCAGATTTTTCAAATGAACTTTACAGATAATACGTTGAGGGACGTGCTTCATGCCTGCAATCATTCTGGCAAAGAGCCTCATTGTTAACAGTCCTATCCTGGAAGGGACGGGCTGGAAAAAAAAATCTGGTTTTCATGGTGGAAATGATCCTGATTTCTGCTTCCTGTTAGAATGCAGACTTTGGGAGTAAGGTTGAAGGGAGAGGGAGAGAGAGAGAGAGAGAGAGAGAGAAAGGGCGAGAAAGAAGATCTCTTCAGTCAGGGGAACTGTTGTCTAGGGCCTAGGCGGTCCTGGTTAAACCGTAATAACAGCAGATCTTTCTGCTTCTGATGAGGCGCCATGGTCGTTGGCACCTCAGAGCAGCTGATCTTAATCCTTCTTGAAAGGAAATAAAGCAAGTTGAAGGGAATTCCTGGATGTAGGTACTAGCTGCACCACAGTGCCAGGAAGGCTTGGACTTGAACTTCTTCTTTGGGGATGGATATCCGGAATTTGGAGAAAATAATATACGGGACAGTGAAGTCTGAAAGGTGAAAGACCCTCAGGGAGATAACCCAGAAGCCATCGGCAGGTGGGAGACTCCAGAGAATCCAGCAGCAGTTGGCACTTCTGGAGGCAATGGTGTGAAAACATTACTCCTTCCTTGGGCCAGAATCTATGGCTCTTGTATCTCCAACCACCTAGGTGGCTGCCTGTTGACACAAATGTTATGTGTAGACAAAAACGATCTAGGAAGAAGCAGCTCCTTGCCTGGCGTGCTCCCCGCTGGGGAAATATGTTTCCATAATGCCATACATTGCTGAAATGTGATTACCAGTGTTCCATCGGGAAGAGCAAACCACTGTGGATTGCCCTCGAGGGAAAAACGTAACACTATGATTGATGGTTCTATGGCACATATAAACAAGTGACATGGAGATATGTGTATTGCGAGGCTACAATGGGATCAAATTTTTGGCTTTTGCGGAACATTACAGCAGGAAAATGAATGAGCCTTGTTTGGGAGAGGAGAGGATGACAGCTGTGAGGAAGAGAATTCTTGTAAGTAAGGCTTGAGTCAGATCCAGCAAGTGGTAAGATTCTCATGGGATTGTCGCATTGAAAAAAAGCAGGCATAAATTTTAGATTAACCTATTGTCCTCACAAAGGAAGTCTGGTAAGGACTAACACCCCTTGCTACACAGGTGCTCTAAAAATTCTGTATAGTAGTCAATTTTCTTTGTCTTTCACCAAATCATTAATGTCCCTTTTGGGTAAAGTCAATAATGTAAGACCTGTCACAATAAGAGATCGAGCTGTGTTATATGGAATGAAACTTTGACCCGTATTTGAAAAGTCAGGGAGGAGGGGATGGAGAAAGGAAGACAGTGTAAGGCTCTGAATGAATAGACAGTGTTGGTTAAATTAAAAATGGCTTGTGTTTTTCCAAAATTTGTAATGCTGTAGATTGTGTCAGATGCTGCTAGGTGTATGGCCAGGCAGTTATAAGAATAGAAATTCAAATTAGCCAGATATAATAAGTCTCCGGTTTTAATGCCAGATGAATTTCGTGTCGGCACGACACATTTGTCCCCTTGAATTGCACCTTACAAGGTAACATACGAGGTATGCTCTTTGATATCCGCCACATCCTTTCTCCCGCATAATGGTTATTGGCGAAATATGAAACAGTGGCTTTTCTGATCACAGACTCCCTCTAGGTGGCATCTTTATTGTGAAATATTATTCCAGCCATGCAATTTGGTGCTGGAAATTGTCTGCCAGATAGTACGAAAAAGTGACTCCATGGCGGAGAAAAAAAGGGGGGGAAAAAGTGAAGAGCAGAGTCAGGCTTATTATTATGAGTCCTGAATACATATCTGAGGCAGTGCGGGGATGGGAGGATGAAACGCCCCACGGGGTAAGTTAATAAGGCACACCGTGATGCCGCGAAAGTCATGCTCGGGGACTGCACCGCTTTCCATTCTGATTCCACATTGACAGTTCACTTGACGTAAATGTCAAAATATGATAATGTTCCCCATTGGCCATGGAACGCAGGGAACTGAGCCATAATTAGGCACTTCATCACAGCCACCCCAGTTGTGCTTGTGTTGCGGTCTCATTTCCTGGTTTGTATAAAAATCTGAGAGCGGAAATTTTTAGCCACAATTTTTTTTTGTTAATGCAAACTTGACATAATGCTCTTTTCCATGAAGCTACTTGTTATACTTTTTATTTTTTCGTCTCCCGGATTAGAAGATTTGCAAACAGGTGACAAATAAAAACAGGTGATAAAAACTATCATGCAAACAATTATTATTAGTCATCCACTACCGGTATTAAGGACACCTAATCTGCCGATTTTAACTTTGTCTATATTGGAAAGGTATGACCTTTGGTGATGGGCAGAGCAAGTGCTTACTGCCAAAATTTTAGAGTGTGTTCTTTATGGGAAAGACTACTGTATACATGTACTTAAGGACTTATTTCGTGTTTATGTTTTAAAAAAAATGCAAAATTTAAATCAAGGTTTGACCATATGAAACAAGTTTTAAATGCAGCAAGATCAGTAGAAATAAAAAAGTTAGAATGAGGCCAGTTGCTTTTTCATAGGACCCAAGTTCAGATGCAGATAATAAAGGTCTAAAATAGTGACCTTAAAGCGCCATAATGTCAGTTTTACTTTTGACATGTTTGACCTTTATGTAAAGTGGAGAGTGCTATTAAAGCTTTCTAGTATGGAAGGATAAATGGTTAACGATTTAATGATACAAAATAGCCCCAGAGGGATTAGCCATAAAATGCCAGACATAAAATTGGTATAGCGGTTAAAATGTTGTCAGATGCACATTCATAAGTGTGTATATTCGTAAGTGTCTGAAACCTCGCTATGCTCATTGACTTCCAGTTTTATTTAGTTCTTATCTGTGTTGAACGCTGCATTTAAACTTCCAGAAAAAAATGCTGAGAAATTAGTACTTGAAGAATCCGTCTGGCCATTGTCATGGTATTGATGCTAACTTAACAGTTGCCATGGTATCAACAGTGATCTTGACCTTACTCGAGTTGCAGTTGCTTAATAGATCTATCCAAGTAATCCTGATTTGATTTTGTTTTTTCAATGTAATGAATACATGTATATATCTGTATATGGTAATTTGAAAAACTCTGCATAAAAGGTGGATATTTTGTTGTCGGTACTTGTAGCGACCGTGTCGTTAGCAAAGACAAATTGCTATGTAAAGGTATTGCAAACTTTTGAAGAAACAAGAGTACAGTGGAACCTGTCTTGAAAGACCACCCTGTTGGCCATAAAAAATATGGTCTCTCAAGACAGGTGGTGTTTGGTGATAGGTTCAACAACATTGAAATGTGGGACCTTCTGCCAGGAGTAGGTGGTCCTTCAAGACAGGTGGTCTCTCGTGGTGTGGTCTCCCAAGAGAGGTTTCACTGTATCACTGTAGTATATTGACCCCCAGCTTAATGTTTCTGTCACCAGATGGCTTGAAGGTTTACATTAACGGCATCTTAAATTGTTAGTGTGTGGCATATATATGCAAGTAGTTGTGTTAGTTTTCAGAATCTATTTACGATGAGTCATTATAAGTAAAGTGTATAATTTAATAAAATATTTAAAACAATGTCAGACAGAACTCCTTTCAAAATTGATGAGGCTGGAAATTTATACATGATAAAGTCAGATAATCATTTCAAGAAAGTAATTTAGGCTGAACATACATATACAGTGAAACTGTCCTTAAGACCACCTGAGAAATAGGGACAACCTGGCAATTAAGGACACCTACTTCAGTCCCTAGGTCTATTTATTACATAGAAATGAACCTGAGAAATAAGACCACCTTAGATTTCAGGACAGTTTTTGGCAGTCCCTTGGGTGTCCCTAATTCCCAGGTTTCACTATATGCATAAGTTAGCCTCAGTAATCACCATGAAAAAGTTTGGATGACATGGATATAAGGTTTTTAAGATCATTTTTGAATGTGACATTTTTTTTTTGCAATACAATTTCTTGCCTATTGGGAGCATCATGATCGTCATTGGTGCCAGACGGGAGTCTGCTCTGAAAGGTAATAGGGGGATATGACCGGGCCGTGATCCACGACCTAGAGTAGTTGGCAGTAAGAGCAGAGATGGAAGCCTGTAGAATTTATAGACATATGGAAATTTGGCACAGTCCATCAGTTCAGAGTTTATGGATATTGAGCCAGTCCATCCTTTATTGTGGTTGACTGGTGATCATCATTGTTCCCGGCCTCAGGATCGGCTTAGTTTTAGTGCCGGGCACTGGGAGGCAGCACCGGTTGTTTGGCAAATATCGTCCAGGAAAGGAGAGCCCCCAATTAAAGAAATTAATTATAACAGGCTTCCAGCGTTAAGCGGCTGTCAGTGTTGCTACTGTCCGGACTGGTGGGTAGCAATATCCGGGATGCAGAAGTGAGGCCCATATCCGATATGCCCCTAATAATGGCAGACTCCTCTGTACCCTTGGGCATGTCCACTTGTCAAACTCCCGGGGCCCCTCACTGCAAAACTAATGTTGGACAACACAGATAAAAGGAGGTCCAGTGGTTGTCTAAATAACCACTGATCAGGACTGGAACTAGTTACAGACTGCAATTTGGAAAATTAGAGCAATTTTAAGGGCAACTGTGATGATTTGCAGCAGTGACAAAACTTCACTCAGTCAACAGGTTTCGCATTGGCTAAATAAAGTGTTTTCGTTGTTGCTGCCGCATTCAGAAAACAAAAATAATCTTACCAGTAATAATAGTGAAAAAAGAAGCAACAGGAATTGATATCTGTGGCAAAAGCAAATTGATTGATTGGAAGAAACTAGATTTAAAGTTAGCCACTCGGCAGTGAACTGTGCAGCATTGCAGGAACGTAACTTGGCTTAACTTGCTAGGCAACATGCCATTGCAATTATGGTTCTTGCAAGTGATGAATTGATGGGCTTTTACCCGTGCTGCACTTTTTGTAATATAGAGAAATACCCAGGGTTTTTTTTTTTAGGCAAAAATTGTAGCTTGTCTCCAGCATTAATTCAGTGATTTTGTCGTAGTCATATTTTTCCAGTCCATGTATATATTAAAAAAAAATCTCCTTGGTGAAGAGAGATTTGCGAATATTCATTTAAGGAAAAAAACCCAGGTTGATACATTGGTTCCTAGTTTTGCTGGAAGGACGAAACTTGTTTCTTTTCCCATTATTCATTGGTGTGTGATAAAAATATCAATTGACAACCCCCTTCCACCAAGCATAATTTACCATGTGGCATTTTGCATGTCAGAAGCTACTGGCATTTGGCTAATTATATACATTACCAAGCATGATTGCTTGTAGCAAAAGGAAAAAAAAAAATCATCAGAAAAACCTGTCTTGAAAGACCATTGTCGTGAGAGACCACCGGTCTTGATGGACCACATTTCCTGCCAGAAGGTGCTACCTTCAATGCAATTGATCGTGGGGGGGGGGGGGGGGGGGGGGGGGGGGGGGGGGGGGGGGGGGGG
>JAAUYG010100106.1_pt1 | contig 27487 bp, 19 predicted proteins | sample 7278091 | NCBI WGS metagenome assembly JAAUYG01 (sample SAMN14350201, study PRJNA611818) | marine sediment metagenome | isolation source: surface marine sediment (0.6m) | place: French Polynesia: Moorea | collected 2018-08 | reverse complement strand
GGCAATTAGGGTTCGGTTTCTATCTCGAACCTGGATACATGCCCCTGGTTTGCGACCCACCAAATGGTAAAATCATCCAGCAGGTCCCGTCATACAGGGAGAGTGAACTTCCTCCCGCAGAGCGGGAGGCATTAGATAGCCCCTTGAAGGGGGCTAGAAAACGGCTTTCGAACTTTTGGTTTTCCTATTTCCCTTTGTCCCGCGCCGAGCATCGACTTGGCGGGCGGGATAAGCGCGCGGACTGTCTGAGCGATAGCGAGTTTCCGCGCGCGCCGACCGACAGGGCGACGCGCAGGATTAAGCGGGACGCGGGCGTCTTCTTTTGGTTCGTTTTCTTCCACGTGGAAGAAAATGAACAAACTTATAAAAATCAAAACCTTACCCCGGGTTAATCGAACCTCTCCGCGTCCTCCACCTGAGGTGGAGGGTTTAAATCATAGTTAAACGACCGCCGCCGTCTGTACCAGAATCTGAATTCAGAAACAGCCGGGAGCGATCCACAATCTTGACGGAATGCAATCGGTTGACCATCCGTAAATACAAGCTTGGACGCGCGGGCTTATTCTTCTTCACCACCGTCATCGAGGCCTCAGACCGCTTCTGCCGGCGTCTTGCGCCGCAGCACGATAATCAGCGTCATGCCCACCACAGCGCTCAAGGCGGAACCCGTCATGATCCCGACCTTGGCCGCATCCAGCAGTTCTCCGGAAAGCGCCAGCCCGCCAATGAACAGGGCCATGGTGAACCCGATGCCACCCAGGGTGCCGCCGGCGGCAAGCACCGGCCAGCTGGCCCCGTCCGGCAGACGTGCAAGATTGAATTTGACCGCCAGCCAGCTGAAAATAAAAATGCCAAGGGGCTTGCCGACGAAGAGACCGGTCATGACCGCCACCGACACCGGGTCGCGAAGCACCGTGAAATCAAGGGCCACGCCAGCGTTGGCCAGTGCGAAAAGCGGCATGATGATAAAGCCGACCCAGGGGTGTAATTCTGTCTCCAGCCGCTCCAGGGGTGAAAGGGCATCCCGGGCCGAGCGCTGCATCTGGCTTATCAGGGCGTAGCGTTCGGCACCGTTGGGATTGCAAACCTCGAGCTCTTTCATGGTCCGCTGGATGACAAGATTGAAGCGTTCCGGGCTGACCCAACTGCGGATGGGCGTCATCAGACCGATGATCACCCCGGATACGGTGGCATGGATACCGGAGGCGTGAAATTCAAACCAGATCCAGAAGCCCATCAGCAGATAGACCAGATTGTTGCGAACGCCGAGTTTCAATAGGGTCACAAACAAGACAATGCCGGCGAAACTCATGGCCAGGGCCTGATAATTGAGGGCTTCGGAGTAGCCGATGGCAATGACCAGAATGGCCCCGATATCATCGGCGATGGCAAGCGTGAGAAGCATCACGCGCAGGCCGTTGGGCAGTCTGTTGCCCAGCAGGGCCATACAACCCACCACGAACGCGATATCCGTGGCCATGGGAATGCCCCAGCCCCGCTCCCCCGGCTCTCCGGCCTGGAACAGCAGGTAGATGGCGGCGGGCACCAGCATACCGCCCAGCGCGGCCGCAATCGGCAGGGCCGCTTTTTTGATGTCGTGCAGCTCGCCCAGGACGATTTCGCGCTTGACCTCGAGCCCCACCACAAAAAAGAAAATGGCCATCAAGCCATCATTGATCCAGAGCTGAAGCGGCATGTGCATGGCCACACCGCCCAGTTCGAATCCGAAGGATTGCTGCCAGAATCCGAGAAAGGCTTCGGCCAGGGGTGAATTGGCCAGAACAAGCGCCGCGATGGCGGCAATCAGCAGGACAAGGCCGTCGGCCGATTCCACCAGAAGGAAGCGCTGAAAAGGATCGGAGATGACGCAGATGGGCTCCTTGAAGGATGGGGCTGCTTTGTTTGGTCTTATCCATTTCATAGGCTGTTCTCGGCTCCCGGCCGACCGGCTCGCCGCCTTTAGTCGCAGGCATCACCCGCCAGCCGAATGCCGCGGGAAAAAATGCCGGCGGTTATTCTATTTGACAATCAACATTCGCCCCGGCGGGGCGCCGGCTGAAGATGAGCAGCACCGCCATACCGATTACGGCACTGATCAGCGAGCCGACCATGATCCCGATCTTGGCATGGTTGAGCAGATCGGCCTCCAGCGCCAGTCCGGCTATAAACAATGCCATGGTGAATCCTATCCCCCCCAGCATGCCGCCGCCGATGAGGCTTGGCCAGGTGACGCCCTCCGGCAACTGGGCCAGTTTCATCTTTATTGCCGCCCAACTGAAGGCCACGATGCCGATCGGTTTGCCAAGAACGAGCCCCAGCATGGCTGCGGTGGCCACGGGCATGGCCATGTCTTCGACCCGGACCACCACACCCGCGTTGGCCAGGGCGAAGAGAGGCATGATGAGGAATCCAACCCAGGGATGCAATTCGGTTTCCAGTCGCTCCAGCGGAGAAAGGGAGCCCCGCGCCACGCGCTCCATCTGGCGCATGGCGGCATAGCGTTCAGCCGGGTTCGACCAGCGCTCGCCCTGCATGAAGTGCATTGTGCGCTGGATAATAAAATTCAGCCGATGCCGTTTGATCAGCACCCGGGTGGGCGTGAGCAGCCCGATGATGACGCCGGCCACCGTGGCATGAATCCCGGATTCATGAAACTCGAACCAGATCCAGATCCCGACGATGAGAAAAATCACGTTGCTGCGGACCCCCACTTTGAGCAGACCGATGAACAGCGCAATGCCCACCATGCTCAAGAGCAGCGAATGGAGGTTCAAATGGGCCGTGTAGCCGATGGCGATCACCAGGATGGCGCCGATATCGTCGGCGATGGCCAGGGAAAGCAGCATGATCCGCAGACCGTTGGGAATGCGCGATCCCAGAATCGCCATGCACCCCACCACAAAGGCGATATCCGTTGCCATGGGTATCCCCCAGCCCCGCTCTCCCGGCTCACCCGCCTGCAGAAAAAGATAGATGGCCGCCGGGACGATCATCCCCCCTAATGCGGCGGCGATGGGCAGCACCGCATGCTTGAATTCCCGCAGTTCGCCCAGGACAAATTCGCGTTTGACTTCCAGTCCGACGACAAAAAAGAAAATTGCCATCAAACCGTCGTTGATCCAGAGTTGCAGCGGCATCGCAACGTGGAAGTCACCAATCTGCAGGCCCACGGTTTTCTGCCAGAAGGCGAGATAGGCAGGGCCCCAGGCTGAATTGGCCACAAACAACGCAAATACCGCGGCGACGAGCAAGATGGCGCCATCGGCCGCTTCGATGAGAAGAAAGCGCTTCAGCGGGTCGACGATGAAGCTTATGGGTTCGCGCGTGATGGTCGTTCGGGAGGGCTCGCAGGTCTCGCTCATAATCCTCTCCAGAGTCGCCGGGCAATTTGAATCCGATTTGCTCTATAAATCCAGCGGGATGAAAAATCAGACTAACGGACTCGCCCCCTGTTCGTCAACCAACCCCAAATTATCCATAATATATCAGTATACATATGGTGAATGATAAAAAAGACGCCCCCACCCTGTTTTTAGAAAGCATGATCCCTGTGAACCTATGCCAGTTCCAAATTTTCTTAAGTGAATACGCGTAAAGTGTTGACAATCAAAGGTTCATTCAGTAGATGCCTATTGCCGGTAGAAAACCATCAATCATTTTTTCAAGGTTAGGAGGAACATCACACATGACCAAAGCAGATCTCATCGAGAAAATGGCCAATGACGCAGGCATTACCAAAGCGGCCGCCGGAGCAGCCCTTGACTCCTTCGTCACCAATGTCAGCAAAGCGCTCAAGAAAAAGGACGGCAAGGTGACCCTGGTTGGCTTCGGCACTTTCTCCAAGGTGCGGCGCAAGGCGCGCAAGGGCCGCAATCCGCAGACCGGCGAAGCCATTAAGATCAAAGCCCGCAACGTCGTCAAATTCAAGGCCGGAAAAAAACTTCAGGATTCCATCTAGTTTTTCGTGTGGCCCGGCGGGGAGCGACCACGCCGGGCCACAACCCTCTAAAAATTTCACCCGTCGCGATACCCCTACGCCAATGGGCCCCTTCACGCCCGCCACAGTGACCCTGATTGCCCAATTGTGGATAACGCGGTTCCCAATTCGGTGACGACCGTCAGCGTCGCACCACCCCGACCCCTTGCCGCCGGCGGCCGCCTGACCTTCGAACTGCATGGCACGCTCCCTGCAGAAGCGAATGCCCGGGCGCGATCCGCCCCAATCCACGGCATACGGACGTTTCCGTTTGGTTCTCATTTTGGGAGTACACGGACATGACGATACCCAGCGAAAAACCCTCACCGCATGAAAATTCCGGCATGGATCGTATCGTGGAAAAGTACCGGCGCCAATTCAGGATACCCGAGAACTTCGACCACTACTCCGAAGACGATTATCAATTGGCGGAACGGCAATATCTCCGTTTCTGCCTGCAGCGGGGTTGCTGTTAGCCCACCGGGCCTGGCCTGAATACCGCGGCGTCGGCCGGGTTATGCCAGCCCATCCCGGAGATGATCCAACCGCCCCCGGCCCTTTTCCCGCGTTGCAGGATTCCGCATCGCTCTTTTGATTATTCGGTGCATCCCAAGCTGACTCGGGGTATGGGAGAATACCCTCCGCCTTTTGCGCGCCATGCATCCATTCGTTGTGCGCGCCGCTTTCTCGCAGCCACAGGCCGTCCAGGAACCCGATCTCAATTTTAAGTCATGCAATCCCCACCCTTCCGGCGAACATCCGCTTGACCGCCTGGACTTCGACCCTCCCCCCCTTCCAATCGCCTGAAGCCAGCCGGCCGCATCCCGCATGGGGCGCGGCGACGGATGGGGGCGGTAGCGCGCCGCGATTGAGACGAGCAAAACCCGGAAGCCCAGGCGCCCAAGTCCCCGGGCGTTCGATGCCCGGGATCGCTTGATGGCGTCAAGGCCCTGTAATATACTGTCGATCCGGTGTCGGCCTGGGGGCGGATGCCCCCAGTGGCGGTGCCGCAGCCCCCACGATGCAAAACACCTGAAAGGATTTGAAATGCGCATCTCCCACGTCGTCTTGGCGGCCCTGTTTTTGGGCCTCCTGGCCGGAAACCTGCCCGTGCATGCCGAAAACCAGCGTTTTGACGGCGAATTCTGGCGTCACAGCGACGCAACGACACGACGCCTTTTTGTCTATGGATTCGTCGGCGGGGTCGTCCAGGGCCAGGATCGCGTGGCGCGGCAACTGCTCTTGAAAGCCCGCGCGGGCACGTTTCGCCCGGAGTGCCACCAGGCCGTTTCCAAAAACGCCAATCGCCTGGAAGCCGAAATGACCCGCATCGACCGGCAACTTTTTATGCGCGCCGTGGATGCCTTCTACGCGGTGCCATCCAATCGCCCCCTGGAACTCAAATGGGCCGTGCTGGTGGTGATGCAGCAGTTGAAGGGCACCTCGCCTGAGGATATCGAGGCATACATCGAAGATCTGAAACAGCGCGCGCCCTGATCGCGGGAACGTGTAACGGTTTTTGAGAGAACGCGCTTATCCATCGACCTGGCGCTGCGTGACATAGGCCACGACCTCGCTGGTGGATAGCTTGCGGCTGCCCGGGCCGACCCGGATGAAAAACTCCTCTTCCTTGCCCATCTTGAGGAATACCGGCTGCGAGGAGGGGCGGCAATGCACCACCAGCGCCTTGCGTCCCTCGGCGGCCGAGAGGAAATAGCGGATACAGGCGCAGTGGGCCAGACCGACATGCTGCTGCAGGCGGTTGTTGACATGCAGCAGGTATTTGTCTTCGTTGTCGAAGCGATCCGGCTCAATGCCAATTATCGTGCCGTCGTCATCCACGCCGACGACCAGCGTTCCGCCGCTGCTGTTCAAAAAGGCCACCACCGTTTTCAGCCAGGCTTTTTCGATGACACGCTCACTCCGATCGGTCTTCAAATTCCAGCGAAGCGTGGATTTGAATTCCACCTGATCGCTCTCACCCCGAGCGATGATGGCGGCCAGGGATTCTTCGGCGGCATCCCTGACGTCGTCTTCGGCCAGACCGGCTTCGCGAAGCTGCGAGCTGAGCATCTGGTTTTCGCGAAGCAGATCCTTCTGCCGCTGCTGGACGGCCAACTGGCGCGTGACCCGTGCCGCTATCTCATCCGGGTCGAAGGGCTTGGTGATGAAATCCACGGCTCCCAGCGATAATCCCCGTACCTTGTCGGCCGTACTTTGCAGCGCCGTTAGAAAGATGACGGCGATATCCTGAGTGGCCGGATCGGCCTTGAGCCGACGGCAGGTCTCATAGCCGTCGATTCCCGGCATCTGGATATCGAGCAGAATCAGCGTCGGATGCGCCTTGGCCGCAATGCGGATAGCGTCGTGGCCGGAGCGGGCCGCAAGCAGTGTATGCCCCAGATCCTTGATGGTTTCGGTCAGCACCTTGAGGTTCAAGGGATCGTCATCCACCATCAGGATAGCGATGGCGGCTTCTTCCGCCGTGTTTGCCGTCACACGGGGAGCATCGGCGTTATCGGTCATCGGTTCGATCCCATTCATACCTGTTCCGGCAGGCCCCTTGCGGCCACCCGCGAGTACTGGCCGGGGGCCCCAAGGGCATTCCTGGTGAGGATCGGCACTTTCCCCCGGCCCGACGCGGAATTGCTCTGCGGTCAGCTGCTTTACCGACAAAGTGGGCCGTCATTGGCGCGTTCGTCGGTTTTAAAGGAGTTGGGGCGGCCTGTCAATTTGGTTGTCTGATCCGACCTTGATTCTTGCCATGGGTATTGTTAGCATCGGCGACCAGTGCCGTGTGCTCGAAGAAATCGCTCCTGCGGAAGGAATCGTCGTTGACTGCGGAAATTGTCACCGTTTTCACCATCCTCGGAATATCCGTCGTTCTACTGGTCACCGAATGGATTCCGATGGAGGTCACCGCCCTATTGACGCTCGGGGCGACCGCGCTGGCGGGACTCGTGTCGCCCGAAGAGGCCCTGGCAGGCTTCAGCAATCCGGCCGTGGTAACGGTGTGGGCCGTATTTATCCTCAGCGGCGGCCTCACCCGCACTGGTGTGGCCAATATGATCGGGCATCTGGTCCTGCGGCTTTCCGGTCGCAGCGAGGCCATGCTTGTAGCGGTCATTATGACCTGCGCCGGTGTCATGTCGGCCATCATGAACAATGTGGCCGTCGCCGCCCTGATGATGCCCGTCGTCATGGATATTGCCCGCAGCAAGGGCATACCGGCTTCGCGCCTCCTCCTGCCACTGGCTTACGGCTCCCTATTGGGTGGGCTGACGACCAAAATCGGCACGCCACCCAACATCCTGGTCAGTGGCGCCCTGAGCGACAACGGCCTGGTGCCATTCACCCTGTTTGATTTCACCCCGGTCGGCATGGCCGTCTTTGCCGTCGGTGTCGCTTTCACCGCCCTTATCGGACGGCGTTTGCTGCCCAGCCGCAGTCTGCAGCATGATCCCCAGCAGGCGAACGGAGCGCCGCTGAATGAACAGTACCGGTTGAGGGAGCGCATGCTGCGCCTGGTCGTGCCGGCCGCCTCGATCCTGACCGGTAAAACCCTGGCGGAAACCCGCATCGGCACGATTCTGGGTGTGAACGTGGTGGGCATCAGCCGGCAGGGGCGGGTCCTGGCGGCTCCTTCGCCCTCGGAGACGCTCCAGGCCGATGACCGGCTCATTGTCGAAAGCGGCGTCGGCGGTATCGCCAAATTGCGCGATGCCCTTAGCAGCCTCGGGGAGCTGGGCGTCGAACCGCCCTCCGCCCAGTTGACCCAACTGCTGGAAGAAAATATCACCCTGGCGGAAGTGACGGTGGCCGCGGACGCCGGCATTATCGGCCGCACCCTGCGTGATCTCGACTTTCGTAAAAGCTACGGGCTCAACGTGCTGGCGATCAGCCAGGAAGGCCGTATTCAGCGAGCCGGTCTGCCCGACCGGCGCCTGGAGGCGGGCGACATCCTGCTTGTGCAGGGCTCGCCTTCCGAGTGGCGCGCGCTGCAGCAATCTGAAAATTTCATATCATTTAAGGATTTTTCTTATGAATCCTTGATGAACCGCTATAAATTTTTAAGCCGTATCGTCATCATGCGGGTACATGGCGGATCCAACCTGATCGGGCGCTCGCTGGCAGACAGCCGCCTCGGTGCGGCCCTGAGAATTGGTGTACTGGCCATCGTCAGGGAAGACCAGGCGCATCCCATGCCCGAACCGTCCACCCGCCTTCAGGCGGATGATCGGCTCATGGTGATCGGGCGGCCCGAAGATGTGGATTTGATTTCAGCGCTTACGGATTTTGAGGGGGAACCGGCTGTGGCAGCTGAACTCAAAGCACTAGAGTCCGAAGATTTTGGACTGGTGGAGGCCATGCTGGCGCCCCACACGACCCTGGCGGGCAAAACCCTGCGGGAACTGAACTTCCGCAGGAAATACGGTCTGAATGTGCTGGCCATCTGGCGGGAGGGAAGCATCCACCGCGCGGATTATCTACGCGACATGGCCCTGCGCTTCGGAGATGCGCTGCTGCTCTACGGCGCGCGGGATAATTTTGAAATCCTCGGACGCGAGCCCGATTTCGTGGTGTTGACCGCATCCGCTCAGGAACGCCCCAACCTTTCCAAAGCCAAGATCTCGATTCCCATCATGGCGGCCGTCCTCCTGCCGGTGATGATGGGTTGGATGCCGATCTATCTTTCGGCCGTCATCGGCGCGGCCGTCATGGTGCTGACCCGCTGCCTGACCATGGAGGAAGCCTACCGGGCGATCGAGTGGAAAGGCATTTTTCTGATTGCCGGGATGCTCCCGCTGGGCGATGCCCTCAACCACACGGGCGCCGCCCGCTTTCTGGCCACCGGTGTGGTCGAGGCGGTGGGTTCGCTGGGCCCGACGGCAGTCATGGCCGGATTGATGGTGTTGACCTTCGCGGCGACATGCGTCATACCCACGGCGGCCCTGGTGGTCTTGATGGTGCCGATCATCCTGAGTACCGCCGCCGACATGGGCGTGGCCCCCTACCCGATGATGATGGCCATGGCCATGGCGGCATCGGCGAGTTTCATGACCCCCATATCGCACCCGGCAAATGTCATGGTCATGGGTCCGGGGGGATATCGCTTCAGCGACTACCTTAAACTGGGGATCCCCCTCACCCTGGTGGTGATGATCACCGTCATGGCCGTGCTGCCGCTGTTCTGGCCTTTCAACTGAAAAGGCGATGCCGATGACACCCGCCTCTGGGCAACCGCCAACCAGCCGATGGCCAGCGGAGCCCGTCGGTACCACTTGATGCGGAAAGTCCACGGACAGGGATAGGGATACGACTTGATTCTGACCATTGTGTTCATTACCATCGGCTTCATTTTGCTTTACAAAGGCGGCGACTTTCTGGTCACCGGAGCCGCCGGCATCGCTCACAAGAAAAACATTCCGGCCTTCATTGTGGGCATTACCCTGGTGGCCTTCGGTACCAGCGCGCCGGAACTGTTCTTCAACGTTATCTCGGCGCTGCACGATAACACCGAATTCGCCCTCAGCAACGTATCCGGAAGCAACCTGATTAATATCGCCGTAGGGATCGGCGTCAGCGCCTTGGTTTCTCCGCTGGCGGTGACCCGCCAAAAATTCAGCAAGGATCTGACCTTCCTGTGTGCGGGGCCGTTCACGGCAGCGGCGTGCGTTTTCTTATCAACCGCCGCCGCCCTGCATATCGGCCACGGCCTGCTGCTTTTTACCGGGTTTGGACTCTATATCTACCTGACCGGTAAAAAAATGGCCGCACACAACCGGGGGATGCATGCGGCCACCGCGCCATCCTGTGTGAACGACTCCTGCCGCCGCGAATGGATCATCTTCACGTTGGGCGGCGTCATGCTTTATGCAGGGGGTGAGGTTATTTATCGCAACGCATTGAAAATAGTAAGTTATTTTGGCCTTTCGGAATCGATCGTGGGGTTGACTGTCATCGCTGTGGGAACTTCGATACCGGATTGCGCCGCCAGCATCATCGCCACGGCTAAAAACCAAAAGGACATCGCCGTCGGCAACATTCTGGGCAGCAATATCTTCAACATCTTCCTGGTGCTGGCCTCCACGATCGTGGTTTACGGCCAACCCATCGTATTCAGCACGAGCAACTATTTCGACTATGCCACCGTGACCGTATTATCCATTCTTTTTGCCGCCCATGCCCTCTTCCACCAGGCGATCGGACGGGCGATGGGCACCTTTCTCCTGCTCTGCTACCCGGTGATTCTCTACATCCGCATCGCCTTTTTCAACGTCTGAAGGCCGAACATCCCGGATATTGTTTCGCCTAGCCGGCCGCCGGTCGTCCGTGCTGCCCATCCCTTCCATGCCTTACCAAGCATGACGCACTCACCGGAGCCGTGGGCGATACATTCGCCGGCCCGGCCCGGTCGTCAGCGCAGATCGCGTTCCTTCTGGATCGACTCGTAAGCCGTCTGAATTTCGCGGAATTTGTCCTGGGCAAATCGGGTGAATTCTTCCGGCAGCCCTTTAGCGGCGATGCGGTCGGGGTGGTATTCCTTGACGAGGGTCCGATAACGGTGCTTGATCTCCTCGTTGGACGCGTCCGGTCCGAGACCCAGGATATGGTAGGCGCTATCGTCAGTGCCGTGATAGCGTGCGCGCAGGTTGTTAAAATGCTGATCGCCAATGCCGAAAATCCGGGCGGCGCTCTGAACGAGTTTATCCTCCTCGGGGCTGAAGCGTCCGTCGGCCAGGGCCACCCGCATCAAAATATCCAGCATGAATTCCAGCAACTGGGGATTGGCGTGGAATGCGCCGTAAAACTGGCGGGCATAGTCCTCGAAGGCATCCGGCGCCTCGAGGGCCGCCTCGAAAATGCGAATGGCGATCTGACGGCTCTGAAACCCCAGGCGCAATTCGTTTTGCATAAATTTTTCGATGGCGGCAATTTCGTCTCGGGTCACCTGGCCGTCCGCACGGGCGATCTTGGCAAGCATGGAAAAAGTGGCCACGAAAAACGTCATCTGCGCGCCTTCGGCCGGGGACAGCGTCGGCCCTGGCCGGCCGCCGTCTTCCAGCACCAACTGGTTGGCCTTGTCAAAAAAGTGGCCGAACGCCGCGCCGGCAATCGCCCCCAACGGTCCGCCCAGCGCCATGCCAATGGTTCCGCCGACAATCTTTCCAAACCAACCCATGAAATCTCCTCTTCTGTGATGAAATCCGGAAACGCGTTGGTCAGATCAACCGCAATGTGTGCGTGCGCCTGAGTTCCCGGACCAGGTGCTCGATGATCAGGGCCGCGATGTCTTCATCGGCCAAGTGGCGGCGGTCTGCCGCCAAGATGCACGATCGGGTGAGATCGGGATTGCCTTCCCAGATGCCGAAATGCTTCTGGATATAGCGACCCAGCGTTGGCATCAGGCCGGTGATCTCATCGGCGCGCATATTGGCGATGGTGACCTTGTCCTTGAGCGGCAGTTCCCGCTGCAGGCGCTCCACCGCCTCCTCCAGCGACCGGGGCTGTGCGCCAACGGCGCCTGGTGCCGAAGCGATCTCCCCCGGTTCGACCATCATGAGCGTCCACCAGGCCGCGCGGAAACACTCCATGGTATCCCGATAGATCGAGGGCTGATCCTGCTCCCGGGGACCGGTGATAAACAGGATTTCCACCCGCCGCGATTTAAGCCAGGAATTGATCAGCAGCGAGGATTGGAATCGGGTGTAGCGATCCAGATCCAGCGCCAGGCAGGGTCGCTGGCGGGCCTGGGCCTGGGCGTGCACCGCCGCGGATTCACCGGTAAGCGCCCCCCGGGCCATCAGCAGCACGCCGTCCGCCATCTCGATATTGGGATCGGCGCTGACGGGGCCATCGGCAAAAGCCATTTCCTTCAGGCGATAGTGGTCCGGCAGCAACCCGTCGTCCACCAGGCGGCCCGGTGCAACCCAGCCGCCGTGGGCAATGCCCAGTTGGATCGCCAGATCGAGCGCCGCCCGCTCGACACCGCTCTGTCCCCCGCTGATGATACGCCGTACGATCACGTGTATCTCCTTTACCAGCTATCGTCCGTCCACAACGTTTTAGACCCGTCTTTTTAGCATAATTCCCGGGCTATCACAATTTAACGGGCGACGCTCCGCTCCCTGTGACGGACTGGTCTGTGGATTGTTCGCGGTGGAGTTACCTCAATTCCAACAGGAACGGCGATGGTTCAATGCTGCGGAACCGAATGGCATCAGCAGAGATGGGTGTGAGGATTTCAGGCCTGGATGGCCTTCGACGTTTGGACCGAAGGGGAAACCGAACCGGTCCCATCGGCCTGGCGGAACGCGTCCGTATCGACCCCGGCCAGCCCGTGCACGTCACTGGCCAGGTCATGCATTCTCCGCTCCGCTGGGGTTCTCGTCGGGCATTGGGCGGCTGGATTCGCCACGTCAGGCAATCGACCGGCATGCCTTCGGGCTACCGGCGGGCATCTTCAATCCGGATGCCGTCGGGAAGGACCCCCTGGGCCCGAACCAGCTCATTCAAGGCAATGTTGTATTCAACGACAGCCCGCGAATAGTTGCGGTCGGTCAAAGCCAGCAGGTCCTGGGCACGCAGCAGTTCCTCGTTGCTGGTCTGGCCGATTTCGAAACGGACGAATTCACCCTCGACCACCTTGCGAGCCGCCTCCCGGGCCATCCGCGTGGTCTGGATTTCGCCGCGGGCGGTGGCAATGCCATGCAGAATCTGCCGGATGTCAAGCCGGATGTCATCCTCGATGCGCTCCAGGATGGCCTCCATCTGCTTATGGCGCAGGACTTTCTGCTTATAGCGTGAATTGGCCGCCCGATTGCCAATCGGCCATTCAAAATTGACGCCGACCTCCCAGATGTCTTCATCATTGGGCCCGATATCGTCGATGGCGTCACCAAAGTCCCCGCCATAGCCGCTCATGCTGTAGCGCCCAAAGGCTTCCAGATCGGGAAGCCTCTGATGCGCCGCCAGTTCGACATCGGCCTGACGGATCTTTTGCCGCTGCTTGGCCATCAGAACCTCCGGGCGGTTGTTGAGTGCGGTTTCGATGGCCTGGGCTTCGTCGACGTCCAAAGGCGTCGTCCTCGGCTCCTCGATCGGGACGACCTCCAGATCGGATCCGATCCGGAGCGGTCCCCAGTTCAAGATCAGTTTAAGCCGATCCATGGCGATCAGATATTCCTCCTGGGATTTGAGCAGCGTTCGGCGTCGTGCCGCCACATTGCTGCGCGCCCGCTCGAGATCCAGCTGCTGGGATAGGCCCCGGCCGAGACGTTCCCCCTCGCGCCGCTCGATCTCTTGGGCCATTTCGAGGTTCTCCCGGTTCACGGCAATCAATTCACGCGCCAGGTAGAGTTTCCAGTACGCCTTGCCCACGCGGCTGACGACGTCGATGACTTTTTCGCGAAATTCTTCTTCTGAAATATGGGCCTGGTAATTGGCGATCTTGATCGCGGTTTTCTCCTGCCGGCCCCCGATATTCTTCAGCAGGGGCTGCCGGAGTTCGACTGTCGGGGCCACGATGTGTTTGTAACGACGCTCGAACTCGGAATTGTTCAAATCACTGTAGCGGGTTTCCATAAACGTCGAAATACGCCCGCCCGTCGTCAACGGTTTACGAATTCCGGCCTGGGTCACGCCGTTGTCTTCGGTGACGATATCCAGCACGCTCGATTCCAGGTTGGGGTCCCGACGATAGGAAGCTTCGCTGAAAACGGAGGGATCGTAAACCGATTCGGCGGCGATGACCTCCTCCCTGGCCTGCTGCGGCGTGAAGGCCACGACGGCGATTTCACGGTTGCCCTCCATACTGTACAGAAAGGCGTCCACGAGCGAAAGCCGGACCGGCGATGATGCATCGGGCTCGCCCGCGGGCGGAGCACCTGCACGGCGTGGCGGGGTGACAGCGGTTTCGGTTGCCGCGCGCTCGACCGCCGCCGGTTCCCTGCCGACCGTATGGATATCGGCAGCGGTCGCGGGTGCTGGCGGGCGGGGGGCGGCCGCCCCCTGTGCGGCGGGGGGTCCGGCCTTGCCGTAATGCATTGCGCTGGAAGCATCCACCTTGCGGATTATATGCCACCCGATGACACCCTCACGCTTCAGCGCCGCGGCGGCCTCGCGCGCTTCCTTTTGCGTGGCGTAACTTCCGGCGTAGACACGGTACCACACACCCTTGGTGCCGGTATCCTCGTGGCGATAAAACGGTCGACCGCCCGCGGCCGCAAGCCGTGCCATTTCCTTTTGCGCACGATGCACCGCCTTGAAAGCGGCAACCTGAATGGCATAGCGCTCGGCAGCGGGGTCCTCCCCCACCGACGGGCCCGAGGATTCATGGGCCGGGCCGGCGGCGGGAGGCATTTTGGCCGCGGCGTTTCCGTCCGTTGAAAAGCTCAGCAAGGCCAGGCTCACCACAAGGCCGCAAGCCGCAATTTTTAGTCTTGCTTTCATGTGATTAATTTGTCTCCCTTCAGAGTTCATGGGGCGCGAAACCGAGATGCGCATCGAACCAGCTGTCCGCGCGTAGAACCTCGCGACGGGCCCGCTGCGCGATATTTTCAGCCCGCCGCTGCAGGGCTTCGATCCGCCGCCGCCAGAAGGCGGAGGATATCTCTTCACGTTGCCGGCCCCACCGATACAGCAACCGGCTCGCAAAACGCGATCCGAATTTTCGGCTCAGCTCATCTTCCAGACTGACAAAGGCTTGGGCACTTCCGGGATCGCCCTGGCGGGCGCAGCGACCGAATAGCTGCCGGTCGATGCGGCGCGCTTCAAAGCGCTCCGTGGCGATGACATGCAAACCGCCCCGATCGGCCACCCCCGGCCCCAGTCGTATATCCGTTCCCCGCCCGGCCATATTGGTGGCAACCGTGATTTGCCCCATTTGCCCGGCCGCGGCGATAATATCCGCCTCTTCAGCCTGGTGCTCGGCATTCAGCAAACGGTGCGTCAGGTTGTGGGTGGTCAGCAGATCACTCAGGTGGGCACTGGCGCGGATACTGCCGGTTCCGACCAGAATCGGCCGTCCGGTGCGATGCACGGTGGTGATCGCCGTCAGCACCGCGCGCCACTTGGCCGTCTCGGTGGTGAAGATGCGGTCCGCTTCGATAATCCGACGACAGGGACGGTGGGTCGGGATGGTCACCACGGGCAATCGGTAGATTCCCCAAAGCTCCGCGCGTGCTTCCGCGACGGTGCCGGACATGCCCCCCAATTTGCGATAGCGACGAAAAAAACGCTGAAAACTGATCCGGGCCTGCGTTTCCTTGGGCGGATGGATCGTGAGCCCCTCCTTGGCTTCGATGGCTTGATGAAGGCCATGGCGCCAGGTGCGATCGGGCACCAAACGTCCGGTGAATTCGTCCACGATCAAGACTCGATCGTCCTGCACCACGTAATGCTGGTTGCGTTGAAAGTGGATGCGGGCCGTCAGGGCCTGCAGGGTCAGTTCCTCCCGCCGCCGACGGCCACGCCAGACGCCCCCCAGGGGGCGGGTCAGCGCGTCCAGACGCTCTCGCCCCTTCCGGGTCAGCTGAATATCGCTGGAAGCGGAATCGATCCGGAAGTCCGCATGGGCATCGAGCCGCCGCGCCAGTTGGGCGGCTTGCACGTAGGCCTCGCTCTGTGCCTCGTTGGCCCCCTGGCCTGAAATCAGAAGGGGTGTGACCGCCTCGTCGATAAACACCGCATCGGCCTCGTCGACGATGGCACATTCCAGTCCCCGCTGAACGAGCTGGTCGACCCGATCCGCGCGGTCACCGGCCATTTTGGCCAGCAGCACGGCCGGCAGCCCCTGCAGGTGACCTTTCAGCAATCGGTCGCGAAGAAAGTCCGCCGCGATCTCCTTGTTGGTGCCGTAGGTGACATGGGCGTTATAGGCCTGTTTGCGCGCGGCCGGCGGCATGTCCGGACGGATACAGCCCACCGTCAGGCCGCAAAAGCGATAGACCGCCGCCATGAGCTCCGCATCCCGTCCGGCGAGATAGTCATTGGCCGTGATGACATGGCAGCCGCGCCCTCGCCAGCCGGCGACGGCCGCCGGCAGCGTGGCCACCAGGGTCTTGCCTTCGCCCGTGGCCATCTCGGCGACACACCCTGCTTCCAGCGCCAATGCGGCCGCGATCTGTTCACGGTAGGGACGCAGACCCACCGTGCGGGCCGCCACTTCACACAGAATGGCAAACGCCATTTCGCGATCCGTTTGGCTGTCGCGTCGGAGTTGAAAGCGAAGGCGCAACGGTGTCATCAGGCGACGAAGCCGGCGATCCGTCAGATGGCGGAACGCGGCCTGCCGGGAAACGACCTTCTCGGCCTGATCGAGAAAAGCGCACGTTCGATGCGCCAATCGCCGGCTCAGACCGGCCGCCTGATGCCAGACGGCATTCAGGCCCTGGGGCGGCGGTTCGCATGGTGGGCGCTGTGCCAGCATGCGCCATCTGGTGCCAATGACGCTTTCCATGCTAACCCTGGAACCTCCCCTGAAAAAGTTGCAGCAGACCTCGCCAGCCCTGGGCAAGCATTGTCCGGGGGGCGGTTTCGAAACGCAGAACCGTGGTCTGGCCGGGTCGCAGCGTCAACGCCTCGCCCTGTGACGGAACTACCAGAATTTCAAAAAAAGGCTCCGCGGCCCTCAGACCGCTGGGATCCTCGATGTCGATACGGGTCGAGCCTCCGGCGGAATAGCCCAGCGCCGCCGACGGCAAGCGCTCCTGCCCGGCCGGTATAATGTGATCGATGCGCCCGGCCAATTCGATATCCGGGCGGCCGGGGATCTTAATTGCCACCTGGACCCCATCATCCTCGATCAGTCGTGCGACCACTTCCTGGCTGGCCACGGCACGGATACGCAGGTCGTCGAGATCGGCCACGACCCCGATCTTTTCGCCCTGATCCAGATGCAAGGTCATCAGGCGATCGGCATCAGGGGCCACCCAGGTGCCCTCGATGGGTGATCGCAGGGCCAGCGATGCCAACTCATTCTGCACCCGCTGAATTTGCTCGGCCAGGGCGGCAATCTTCTCATTCATGATCTGGGTCGCCGCGGCCTCGCGGGTCTGAGCCGCCTGGCGATTGATCTGCAGGCGGCGATATTCCGCCTGCAAACGCTTCGCCTTGGTCTCCAATTCAGGACTGGTGGCAGTGATCAATGGGGGGCCCTGAGGCCCGGTGCGGGTGCCGGAGGCGAGAACGTCTTCGACAAAACCGGCGGTTTGCATGTGAACCACTGCATACTGACAGGGTTCGACCACCCCCTCGGCCCGACAGCGGTCCGGCATCCGGATGAGTCCCAGCGCGACAAATGCGATCAGAAAGGCCAGCGCCGAGCTGCCAATTGCCCGTTGGCGCTGGTGGCCGAGCTCGCGATCTGTCGCCAAATAACGAATGAAGCGTCCCAGGGGCAGTACCACCCAGCGGATGCTCAGCATGCCCGCCAGCAGCGTGCCGATCGAAAAAAACATATCCATCAGTACAACGACGATCGCAAACAGGATGAGCACCCGGCATAGCGTGGAAGCGATGGCATAGAAAACCAGCCATCCTCTCTCACCTTCGCCGTGACTGGGGTCCAGGACCTTCGTCATCCCCCACAGATGGCGTTTGACCAGATAGCCGACGTACAATTTCGAGCGGGCGTCAAGATTGGGGATCTCCAGCAGGTCCAGAAGGATGTAATAGGCGTCGTACCGCAGGAAGGGGTTCCCGTTGAAAGCCAGGGAGGAAACGCTGGCGATCAGCATGATATTGTAGGCGATGGCGTTGAGGGTGCCGTCGGCGGTGGTGTGGGCCCACAAAACCGCGGCCAGGGCAGCGATCGCCAACTCGACCAGCATGCCGCCGGCGCTGATCACGATGCGGTGCCATTTATCCTGCAAGTTCCAGGCACTGGAAGCATCCACATAGGGCAGCGGCGTAAAGAAGAGAAAAGAAACCCCCATCTGGTGCACTTCGCCGCCGCTGCCGGCAATCCGGCCGAAATGCTTGCATGCGAATCCGTGGCCCAGTTCGTGGAACAATTTGACGATCACGATGGCCGCGTACAGCAGCGGCAGATTTTCGGGATCCAGCACGCCTGCAGCCCGGGTACTCAGGGCTTCCGTGCGACCGCCCAGTGACCACAGACCGGCCGCCAGAATTGCCGCCCACAGAAACAGACCGCCGACCGAAAACAGCTTGCCCACGGGCACCACCCAGCGGTCCAGAAAACGATCCGGGTCCCACAGGGGCATGCGCACGAAGAACAGGTTGCCGAAGGTGCTGCGCACTTCGCGCCATGCACGCTGGCGGTGGCGTTTGAAAAGGGCCGCGGCATCGGGGGCCAGATTGCCCTGGAGCAGATTGGCGCCGTACAACTGGCAGAGCAGTTGAATCACCTCGTTCTGGGTCGGTGCGGCATCGCCGCAATGATCCATGCAGAGCCGCCAGACCGTGTGGATGGTGCGGTGGCCGTCAAGCAGGGCCACGAAGTGATAGGCGGATTGGCTTACACGAAAAAAACGGCTGTCGAACGGGGATTCCAGGATATACCACCGGACGCCGCGAAAATGTTGACGCCGCACATTGACGGCCCCGAGCAGACGAGGCGTCAGGTCCGCCACCCGGTACCAGGATTCGCTGAATGTGGGACGTTCCATGCGCATCGGAATCCGCCGTTCAAATCCAAAGTTTCAGGCGCAGCCAATCGACCAGCCTGTGGGTCGCGATCCACAGGTATGATTTGCGTCCCGCATCGATTTTGGCTTCACCTTCCATACCGGGACGCATCCATTCCCGGTGTTCATCCAGACGGGCCCGCACCCGGAAGACATTCTGGTTGTCAATCACTTCGGCAATCGGATTGATGCGTTCGACCACGAAGCCGACTTTCTGGTCGGGGCGGCCCACCGAGGCCAGCTCACCGGTCTGGGCCGGCATGACGCGCGCAATCGCGGATTCGGGGACATACAATTCCGCCCGCAGGTCGTCGACGCGGGCAATTTCAAACAGAATGTCGCCGGTCTCCACCGGGGCCCCGATCTGTTGTTTCAGGTCTTCCGATACCACCCAGCCGCTGATGGGGGCCATCAGTTCCGCCTGGGCGATCTGCCTGTCGATCAGCCGGATCTGGGCAGCGATCTTATCGCCTTGGGCCTGGGCAATCTGGGCCTCGGCGGTTTCGCGGTCACGCATGGCAGCGGCCATCTGCTTTCGGTAGTTCAGCCGCTCGGCCATGAGGGCGGCGCGTTTCAGCCGCAGCTCCGCAGTTTCGAGTCGCCCCAGAAGCGTCTCGCCGCCGTCGACGTAATCCCCTGGTTCGGCAAATATTTCCTTGGAAAAACTTTCAAACGGCGCCACCACGGCTTGCTGATGTCGGGCTTTGAAGGTAAAGGGGGCGTTGATGCGATAATCCCCGTTCAGGGTGGCCAGCAACACCAGGGCGACAAATATCAGGCCGGCCGCAAGTTTGACCCCGGTGTGCTCCGGCCCCAGGATCGATCCCAGTCGCTTCCCGGCCTCTGCGGCCAATCGGGCCCCGAACCAGCGATCGTGGTCATAAAGATCCACAAGCCGGGGAGTGCACAGGTCGCCGGTCAGCCGCAGGGTTTCGATCTCTTCCAGAAGCGTGAAAGGCTTGTCGGGCGAACGCTCAAGCGTCATTACCGCCGTGGCGCAACCTTCGCGGCGCAGCGGCAGGCTTAGAATACTGACAGGCCCCTGACGCTCGGATAGTCGGGCGGCCTCGCGGCAGGCGTAGGGGGCTGTTTCCGCGGCAGGATGGATGACTTCCACGTCCTGATCGAGGCATTCCTCCATAACCGCCTCGATCGCCCGCACCGCTTGCATCCGCCGGCTGAAGGCGTCGGTGTGGCTCATGGCCTGCACTTCGACATGACGCCCTTTGAGACATCCCAGACTGACGCGCCGGCATCCCAGCCGGGTCGCGATCTCGTTGCACAGCGTCATGGCCGCGCCCAGAAAACGGTCGGTCTGATTGACCGCATCCAGAACCTCGAACACGCGCCGGAGCCGCGAGGTGGCGTCCTGCTGCATTTTCATCGACAGGCGCAGTTCGTGATGGCTCAGCAGGAGCGCGGTGCTTTCGAGCCGGGCGTGAATCAGCAGAAGCTGCTGGCGGTCACGAGCCCGGACCCGAAATACGGCCGCTGCACGCACGCGGCTTTGATCGTGAATCGGGATGACGATGAGATGGTACGGGGATGGGCTGCCGCCCGAGGCGGCATCCCCTTCCAGCGCCACCACGCTGCGCCCCTGGCGCATGGACCGCCGGAAGGCTTTTTCCGCCTTGCGCACCCAGTTCAAGCTCCCTGCGGCCTGCAGCGGCGGGCAGGTCGCCAGGACCTCCAGCCCCTCGGTTTCGCCCGCCCGCAGAACGACCGCCGTTTTTGCGCCGGACAGACGGCACTGAGTGGCCAACAGCTCCGCCAAAAATCGTTCCGGGGGCATATCGCGCGCAAAGAGCGCCGCAAGAGCCGTTTCATGGCCCGGGGCGCTCCCCGAATGCCGCTTGCGCGCGGTGATGCTTTCCGTGGCTCCATCCATCGCTTGAAGGGTCCTTTGCCTTGGATGCCGGTAATTAAGGCTCCAGCTGCGCCAGATCTTTGTCGGTCCTGTCCGCCGCGGGCGAGAAGGCCACCGCCACCCGCTCTCCGGCCGGCCGCATCAGCGGGTTGGGGAGCTCGACCCGTACCCGCAGGGTATCGCTGGCGGCATCGGCCACGGTCGCAATGCTGATGATCTTGGCGTTGGGTTCGACGGGGGCTTCCACGCCGGGAAAATGCACCCAGGTGTCCTGCCCTTTTTCCAACGCGACCGCATCCGTCAGGGGCACCGGCAGATCGATCCAGAGGGGATCGTTTTGAACCAGGCGAACGACCGGACCCAGGGTTCCAATCGACTCGCCGGCCTCCACGCTGACAGCCTCCACCAGGCCGGCCACAGGCGCCTGCAGGCGCATCAGGTCCAGCTGGCTTTGGGCATGACGGTAGCGGCGGGCGTATTGGGCCTGCTCGATCCTGGAAGACTTCAGGGCCAGCTCGGCGATGCGGACGTCCAGGTGGAGATGTTCGGCTTCCCATTCGCTGGCAGCACCTTTGGCTAGCGCCATCTCGACTTTTTTCAAATCCACACGCTTCTGCGCCAACTCGGCCTGCGCCGCCAGGATCTTGGTGCGGTCTTCGGATAGCATCTTGAGCTGTTCGCACTGGATCTTTTCCGGTTCGTCATAAAGGCGGACGAGCATCTGGCCCTTGGCGACCATGTCGCCTTCCTTGACGCGTACCTCGCTGATCCGACCCGCGACCACGAAAGACAGGGTGATATCGGCCCTGGGCGCCGTGATTCCCTGCAGCGTTCCGGCCCGGGAGGGCGCCAGCCCGCCGATCAGCGCCAGGATGAGTGCGGCCCCAAACGTTATGGCCGCCGATTTGGAAAACATGGTTTTCGTGCCCATACCAGAAACCCCTTTGCGTGCGTGTTTACCGGTGATCGATAAAATGATCTTCTGGCCAAATTGACCTATAAAGATGTCTGCAAACAAGGTGCCAGTTGATATCGTTTTGTATTCTCACATAAAATCAGCGAGATCGGATTCAGCCGCTCTGAGGATGAATCCCTAAATGACAATATTCTCATGTGAGGAGGCGGCCTTAGATGACAATATTCTGACGGGTCGCCAATAAACCCATCGGCCGGTCTTTGGCCGTTCGGGACCCGATCCTTCACGGCGGCGGCCGGAGTCGCCCTCCGGGCGCCCTTCAACCAGCGGCGGCGGCGATTTAAATAGTCAGGGGTCGACAAGGCGATCGGGCGGCGCTACATCGGGCTTCGTCCGTGCCATCGATGGACCGCCTGGAAAACAGGCACCCGCAGCACGGACGACCGGGCTTTAATCACCGGACGGCAGCAATTGGCTTAATTCCTCGGATGGCAGGGCCGGGCTGAACAGGAAACCCTGATAGAGGTCGCATCCTTCTTTTTGCAGGTATTCAAGCTGTTTTTCGGTTTCGACCCCCTCGGCGACGGTGCGCAGATTCAGGTTGCGCGCCAGATGGATGAGAGCGGAACCGAGTGCCCGGCTCTTGGCATCTTCAAACAGGTTGACGAAGAAAGACCGATCGATTTTGAGTTCGTCCAGCGGCAGTCGCAGCAGATAGCTCAGGGAAGAGTAACCGGTGCCGAAGTCGTCGATGGCCAGGCGGACACCCAATTCCCGCAGTCGATTCATGGTATCGATTTTGACATCGACATCCTCCATCAGCACCCCCTCGGTGACCTCGAGGATCAGACGCCGGGGATTGATCCCACTTTTAGCGATGATCTTCCGAAAGGCGGCGAGCAGATCGCCGTTTTGAAACTGGGCGGGCGAAAGGTTCACGGCCATGTCGAGCGTCGGGTGCCCGGCCTGCCGCCACGCTTCCTGCTGCCGGCAGGCTGTCGTCAGGACCCACTCCCCGATCGGGCCGATGAGCCCGGTCTCTTCGGCAATCGGGATGAACTGACAGGGCGGTACCAATCCGCGTTCGGGTATGTGCCAGCGCAGCAGGGCTTCCACACCGGTAATCGTGTTGGCGGCGACATCGAGCTTGGGCTGGTAATGGAGCACCAGTTCGTCGCGTTCCAGGGCTTTGCGCAACCGGGCTTCGAGGTTGATACGCCGCTGGTATTTGGTGTTGATCTGCCGCGAGGAGAACTTGAAGGCATTCCCCCCTCTGTTCTTGACATAGCCCCTGGCGCCCGAGGCCAGCTGCAACATTTCGATATTTTTCACGCGTTCGGTGGGAAAGGTTGATATACCGATGCTGGCGGTGACATAAATCTCGGTCTGGCTGATCTGGAGCGGTTGCCGGATGGTTTCCAGCAGCTGTTGGGCCGCGCGGGCGGCGTCGCGTTCGCGCCGCAGACCCCGCAGGATCAAAGCAAAGACGCCGCCATCAAAATGAAACAGGTTCGCCGCGGAATCCTCGCCCGTACCGAAAAAGCCGCTCAGATCGGCGCCGCGGACCAGCCCGGCGATCCGCTGACCAAGCTGCCGCAGCATCTCGTCGCCGGCAATGAGCCCCAGGGTATCGCTGATCTTGTCGAACTGGTCCAGCTCGATGCTCAACAGCGCCAGCACGTCGTTGTGGCGTTTGGCCCTTTTCAGCGCCCATTCCAGCCGCTCGAGAAACAAGTAGCGGTTGGGCAGTTTGGTCAGCGGGTCGTAGAAGGCCAGCTGATCCTGGTAAGCTTTGGCGGCCAGGGTGTTGCGCACCCTGAGCTGAAGTTCACTCGGGTCCACCGGCTTGGACAAAAGGTCGGTGGCCCCCAGATCCAGGGCCTGCAGTTTGTCCGCGTTGTCCGAGGACGACGACAGAATCAGCACGGGCAGGTGCCTGAAGCGGTCATCGGCTCGCAGGCGCTGCAGGATCTCGAAACCCGAGATCTCCGGCATCTTGAGATCGAGCAGGAGCAGATCCGGCCGTTGCTCCTCGAGGATGCGCAAGGCCCTGCACGGATCGTCGACCAAAACGAATTGACGGTATCCGCTGTCTTCCAGAAAGGTCTGTACAACCTCCATGGTGATCGGCTCGTCATCGACCATCATGATCTTGGCCTGCAGGAGGTTGGCGGTACTGCCGGATACGTCTGCGGCACTTTCCCGGTTCCTGAGCGGTATGGTTTGGATGGCTGCCTGCATGCTGGTGGTTTCCTTTAACTGCCGCCGGCGCCCTGGGCGATGCCGACACCGCCCTCAACCGTCGTGCGGCCTTGGGGTGCGGCCGGCGGCACGATGGCGTTCGCCAGGGATTCGAGTTGTTCGAGGATGCGACCGGCGTCCGCCGCCCGGTCGGCTTTGGCCAATTGTTCGAGTTCGGCCGCCGGCGCCGTGAATTCGTCGAACCCCACGGTACCGCCGGCCCCTTTCAACCAGTGGGCGATCATGGCCAGTTGGGCCAGATCGCCCCGGTCCAGGGCCGACTGCGCACTTTTGAGCTCCGAGTCCAGTTTGGTGATGAACTTGCGGATCACCTTCTGCAGTCGGGGGTTGCCGCCCAATCGTGAAATCACGGGGGGGATATGGTCCGCCAGGACGGCCTTTGGCGAGGCGTTGGGTGCGGCTATTCGGGCCGCCGCGTCGGCGACCGCGCATGACGCCTCTGGCGACGCCGTGCCGGGGGCCGCCAGACGGGCGGCAACGTCCTGCAGCATCTCCAGGGTTTGAGCAATCTCCTCGTCCGGACCGCCCGATTTGGCCAGCGCTTCCAGCTTGCCGGCCGGTGCCGTCAGGGTGTCGAACCCGACACTGCCGCCCGCGCCCTTGAGCCAGTGCGCAAAAGCGGCGAGCTCGTCCATGCGGCCCTCGCGATGGGATTGCCGCGCGGCATCGAGTTGCGTGTCCAGCCGGGCGATGAAACGGACCACGAGATCGCGAAAACGCGCGTTGTCGACCGGCAGTTTCGAGACGATCGGCGTGCGATCCTTGGCGGGTGTCACCGCGACGTCCTCATCCGCAATGGCGCCGGTCCGGGCCGTGCGGGTATGCGCCTCCAGCGGTTGGCCGCCCAGCAGATCGGCCATCTGCTGCATGAGGCGGTCGATGTCGATGGGCTTGGAAAAATAACCTGAAAAGCCGGCCTCCAGGCATTGGCGGTCGAATCCTTTCATGGCATTGGCCGTCAGGGCGATGATCGGTGTGGATACACCCTTCCGGCGCAATTCACGGGTGGCGCTGAAACCGTCCATGACCGGCATGTTGACATCCATGAGGATAACGTCGAAATCCGCCGCCAGGGCGGATGCCACACCCTGTTGACCGTTCGCGGCCTCTTCAACCCTGGCCCCGGCCTCCTCGAAAAAAAGCCGCAGCAGTTCACGGTTCTCCGCCCCGTCATCGACCACCAGGATCCGAGCCGCGGGAAACTGCCAGCGCGGCGGCTCGGCCGCTTCGACAGTCGCCGTCGCCGCGGCCACCTCGTGCGCTGCGAGCAGGGGCACACCGTCGATATCGCCGGTGCTCAGCGTGACCCTGAACGTGCTGCCCTCTCCCGGCCGGCTCTCGACCGTAATGTCGCCGCCCAGGGCCTGCGCGAACCGACGGCTGATCGCCAGACCCAGCCCCGTCCCCCCGAAGTGGCGGGTAACGGAGGCGTCGGCCTGGGTAAAGGGGTCGAATATCGATTCCTGCTTGTCGGCCGGTATGCCGACGCCGGCATCGACGATGTCGATCACCAGACGCGCATCGCCGCCGGATGCGTCGAAACCGCAGACCACGCGGATCTCGCCCTGGTCGGTGAATTTGATGGCATTGCCCACGAGATTCAAGACGATCTGGCGGAAGCGGGCCGGATCCGTCGTGATCCGCTGTGGAAGATCGTCCCGGGCCTCGAAATTGAGAGCCAGTCCCTTTTCACGCGCCTTGATGTTCAGGACCTGCAGCACATCGCTGATGATGCGGTGCGGTTCGCTCCAGGCCTTCTCGATCTCCAGCCGCCCCGACTCCACCTTGGAAAGATCGAGAATGTCGTTGATCAGCTCGAGCAGGCTGTGGCCGCTGGAGTGGATGGTGTCGAGATACCGGAGACTGTCCCTGCGATTGCGGTCGTAGCCGCGTTTCAGAATCTCGGTAAAGCCAAGAATGGCTGTCATGGGGGTGCGGATTTCGTGGCTCATATTGGCCAGAAACGCGCTCTTTGCCTGGTTGGCGCTTTCGGCTTCCTCCTTGGAGCGGCGCAGCTCGATTTCTTTTTTCTCCAGCACGGTCACATCGTCGAAACTCACCAGGACCCCGGCATATTTGCCTTGCGCCCCGAGAACCGGCGAAGCGTTGATACTGAACGTGTGCCGTTCGTGGCCCGCCATCTCCAGGCGCAGGATGCGGGCGGCCTGGACCTGGCCCGCGGCCAGGGCCTGGTTCCAGGGCCGGTCCGCTTTTTCGACGTGGCCACCGTCCGGCGCAACCCAGGGCAGGTCACCGGCCCGATACCCCAAAAGGTCTTCCGGGGTTTTGCCGAGCAAGCTCGCGAAGGACTTGTTGGCCAGCACGATCTGCTCTTTTTGATCGAGCACCAGCAGACCGCCGGCCAGGGTGTCGAGCGCCGATCGCACCCGCCCGGGGATGGCCTTGGAGGGGTCCAGATGGCGCAGCACCTTGCCGATGTAGAAGTAGAAGGCCAGAAAACAAAGCCCGCCCAGGAACAATGTCAGCCGCACGACCGGATGCGCGAAGATAAAGCCGAACCCGCCCTCCCTTAGCGCCTGGAAACGCAGTTCCAGCTGACCCCATTTCGCATCGCCGGCCCAGATGGGGACGCGGACCTGCGTGTTTTTTGAATATTCACCTTCCATGCTCTGCCACAGGCGGTCGTGCCCGGCGCTGGCGATCAGTGACCGGCCGTCGGCGCGGCGCAGTCCCAGAGAGATGAGATCACCGTTGCGCGCGGCCAGCAGTTTGAAATCGGCCGCCAGACGCTGGAATTCGCTCGTCAGCACCATGGCCGTACTGTGAACGGCGATGGTTTCGGCCAGCGCCTTGCGGTTCTCCCGCACAATCGCGGTCTCATCCGGTATGAAGCCCGCATAAAACGCCAGCATGGCGATACAGACGGTCAGGCCGACCAACCCGAGGACGACCCGGAATTTAACACTTAGTCTTCGCATGGCTTATCTCTTTGCTGCCGGTGGTCTCCGGATGGGTCGACGGGTTTGGCCGGCGGATCGGAAGGGTCGGGCTGACGCGCCTGGGGTTTGCGTTCCAGGATGGATTCGAGCGATTCATCGTCATCGCTGCCGTCGTCACCTTTGCGGCGGGCCAGAATCGGCAGCGGGTCCAGAAGCTGCCAGGCCGGCAGGGAGGACAGCAGCGAGCTTAAAAGCATCCCGCCGCGCATCAGCCAGACCACATAGCCCACCGAAAGACCGGTGGACATGACAATCGCCGATCCCAGCACGGTCCGGTCGAAGGCGATGTCGCCCGCCATTTCCTGTTTGACCGCATCCAGTGTGTCCACCATGCGCGTGTAGATGCGCGAGGCCATCAGGTTGTGGGCGCGCACCTGGCGCTCGGCCCTTTCCCCGCCAGGATCGGTGTCTTCGACCGGCGTCTCGGGATTCTCGAAGGGCAGCAGACGCGCGGTGATCACATCCCAGTCAAGGGCCATGAATTTGATGGATGGAAACCGGCGTGTGGCTTGGCCGCGAATCATGCCGGACGATCTGGCCGCAGCGTTGCCTGAGGCCGGGGCTTCGGCATCCGATTCCGGTGCCGGCGTCGGGGGCTCGGTCGGGACGGCGTCATCGATCGCTGTTTCGGCCGGCTCGGTGGTTGCGGTGGCATCGGTCTCCGGATTCGGCGCGGGATCCTCACCGCCGCCAGTTTCCGGCACAACAGGCGGGTCAGGGGGCGTCGGGAGGGATGGTCCGCTGACGGCCATCGCCAGCGCCGCCGTGGCATCCGGCGTCCCGCCCACGCCGGCATCTTCCACTTCAACGACCACATCCAGGGTCGGATTGGCGACGGCGTCCAGGATGCTGCCG
>JAAUYG010131657.1_pt1 | contig 27508 bp, 11 predicted proteins | sample 7278091 | NCBI WGS metagenome assembly JAAUYG01 (sample SAMN14350201, study PRJNA611818) | marine sediment metagenome | isolation source: surface marine sediment (0.6m) | place: French Polynesia: Moorea | collected 2018-08 | reverse complement strand
GAACCCACCAGTGCGCTTGGTAGCCAGGAAGTAATGGGAATAAAATCCCCCCTGGTCCGGTGACAGATCGACTATCTTCACGGCCCCCTTGGCTAGGAGGGACGAAACTTCTTCGCACAGCACTGCAGCCTGGGCAACGGAGTCTCCACAGGAGACAAAGACAAGGGGGTTGGCCTCACAAAAGGGAGGGAGTACACCTGTCTGATCACCTCGAGGACAAACTGGTCCGAGGTTATCCGTTGCCAGGCTGGCAGGAAAAACGACAGCCTGCCGTCCACAGGGAAGAGACCTTGGTGTGCAATTCCAAGCTGTGTATCCCACACCAGGCCAGGAATGTCAAGAAAGGTCAACCCATCCATCCCCTCCCCAAAATGGGTGGGATAGGAGGAAGTGATGGGATCGAGCCATCAACGGCGACCGGCTGGAGGCCTTTTGTTGGAGACCCTCTGCCCGAGGCTGAGCCTGAGACTGAGCAGGTGCCCCGCCAGACCTTCTGTTGTTACCCGTTTTTGGCCGGTGCCTTTTGGCAGCTGAACCTCCATCCCTTGAAGGAACCGACTGAGCGGTTGGAGGGGGGGGGGGGGGGCGGAACCCCCCAACCCTTGTTGGACTGCTGAGGCACTCTAGAACCAGAAGTTCCCTGAGCAGCCCTTGAACCAGCAGAGGCCAACCGGCTCGCCTGGCTCAACTTCTCCTGACTACGGGTAGCCTCCTCAACCGAGGACTGAAATTGTCCTCCAAAGGGCGAGGAGCCCACAAAGGTAGTAGACTGGAGGTGATCAGCTTCGAAGTGCGATCCACCCTTTCCTCAGACCCAGGAAGGAAACCATTCGATTTTGAAAAAAAAAATATCGCCCTGGGGTAAGGGTGTGTGTGTGTGTGAGGGGCGGAGGGATGAAATTTGGGCATAATGATATTTAGAGTGGCTACATCTCTTAAAGGGTGTGAGTTTAGACATGTAGTTACTATTAGAATCATATACGGGGAGTCCAACTGCACAATTTAGATTTATTAACCTTGAGGGACCTAGACAGGTCAAACTCTGGGTCACTGATATTTGGAAGGCTTATATCTCGCAAAACAGACATGTTAGGCCATGCTACAATATTAACCATTAATAGGAAACCCGATCCAATGGCAGTCACATTTGACCTTAAAAGGTGAAAGTCAAGGTCACCAAAATTTTGAAACCTCATATCTCGTAAAGGATCCTAGTTAAACCCCCGATACTATTAAACATTAATAGATCATATATGGGAGTCGAATGCCACTGTCACATCTGACCTTGAAACGTCAGTCATGCAGATTTAGAAGCCTAAAGCAAAAGAGCCTAGTTAGGCCCTCTGTTGCTATTAAACGTTAATAGGAAATCATATACATTCCAATCGCATCACATTTGACCATGAAAGGTCAAAGTCGCCCTTATTTTAAGCCTTATATATCTCGTAAAGAAGATTAGTGAGACCCTATGTTAGTATTAAACATGAATAGGAAATCATATACATTGTATAGGGAGTCTAATGGCATCATTAGATATGGCCTTCAGTAACCTTGAAAGGTCAAAGTCACTCAGAATTTGACTGTTTGATCTGTATCGTATAGATATATTTTCCAGCAGTTTATTACAACCTTAATCTGGATGTCACTAAAGAGTTTTTGGGTGGGCAGGGCAGGGTTTTCCACCGTCCCAGCGGTCTTTGTTGCTGGATGTAGATGCATCACTAACACGCAAAAACAGGAGATTGTGAAATAAGTGAGATCTTTATTCCACAGAATTCTGAGTACATGCACACTGTAAAACTAAGACTAGGCCTATACAACAACGTAAAGAAATGTGGAAATGTTTGCACAATTGATTTTAGGCATGGATTTTTCACCTTGTATAAATGTAAGTTTGAACACATTTCAGACAGAGCTGTGATCTGTACACATATACTACTTGGCATGCTGCTTTATTGCTTATCACTGCAGCATTGGTGGACTCAGTTGTAAAGACGAATATGGCAAGTTGTTTCTTCGTATGTTACAGAAACCATGTGACAAGACATTTTGACATCAAAAGGCGTTGTACGGCCTCCCTGAATAAATTCTGTCCAATAAAATATGACCTAGCGACGTTGAAATTCAACAACAGTAATAATTTTTAAAGCCAAAGGCATCATTCCTTGGTCAATTTCTTAGCTAATGCCCACCGAGCTTTCCATTGTAAAAGTTCAGCAGTTGACTTACAAAGCATTATTACCCCGACCTTGTGAAACATCTGAAAGCCTGTATAGGTACCGAAAGATACATCGCTGTAACAACACATTTAGTCGAAAATCTCTCCTGCATTTCGCTCACTAGCACCACAATATCCAGGATAACTGAAAGTACATCATCAGAAGTGAAACCAGCCCTAATTTCATGGTTGTTTGCCTAGTATAACCACAGCGACACGAAAAGAGTCTATTACCACAAAGCACCTCTACTTGCCAAAGCATACATCATGCTACCCTTTTACCCTTGTGTTGGCTTTGATGTAATCTAGCATTCTAGCCCATTGAAACTTTTTTGCAACTGACAAAATGCTTAACACTAAACTTTCGACAATTCTGCTGTCGCATCATCTACTTTTCTCCTGAACCATATATAAAGGGACTATAAACAGAATATATAACGCCAAAGATTTAGCAAATGCAATGGGCTTTCATGTACCATGCATAAGAAATTTTGTTTCATTTCCCGAGTTTGCCACAAAACACCATTTAGAAACAGATACTGCGAACAATACACTTCACATACTCTCTATATAAATAGTTTTGAGGAGCAATTAAAAGAACGTTGCAAACTAGTGCTGAACATCAAAGCCAAACACAGGCACATAGTTTGGAAGTTTTTCAAGTTCAACATTGGATATCGGGAGATGAAGACATTATATTGTACACATTTGCTATTAAAAAAGCAAGTCTCATCCTGGAGCGACAGCAACCTGTAGCACAACCACGCACTGCGCATCACTCAGCCCAGCAGGCCAAGGAGTCCAGGTAAAGCAAACGAGAAATCGTTCCTGTTTGTACACAGTTCATGAGGATACACCACCACCACCCAGCATTTAAAAGTACAGTCAATAATACACAAATTATAGGTTTGATATTAAAAACAAAGCTCACAAGCTCAACAAAGTCAATACATAGCTACATATAATTACCACACACAAAGTCATCAAACGAGGCAACATTAGTACACATAGTTTCAAGCTAACCACTGGTACATTAGACAAAACAGTTTGCGTCATCAACATCTTAATGCCACAGTCTTCAATAACTATACTTGTAATAATAATATATACTTTGCTCTGATCACTTTCATGGGTAAATAAATTACACAAAAGGCTAGTTTATTTGCCATACCACATCTTTGCCGTATTGAGCAATCAATTGACGAGGACAAAGCTACAAATGGAGGGAGATTTCAAAACACTCGGGACGATGCAGAAGAAACTCCCTCGCTTGCACCAGCATTATGACTGGAGGTACTTGACAAGAATGACACAAAGCTACCACTGAGAGCACAGTGCCGGCACTTCAGGTAAGGCTAGCCCCGCCGTGCCTTGTCCCATTGCCCCAGATTTTGGCACTGGTCCCTTGGGATTGCTGCACCCCCCTCCCCTGGAACCAATCCCTCCCTGGGGTAAGGCACACCTAACTGTGGCAAGACGAACTGACCAGCAGATGGGACAGCAGCACAAAGACAGCAGTGCGCTTAACCTGACTGATGGAAGGGTGAACGCGGAGACCCCGGCTAGATAAGCCTTGCCAAAATAGTGCCAGGGTCGAGACGATATGCACAGGCAGCAATCCCTACCCCAGTTTGTCACTACTACAGCGTGAAAAACAGTACACAGTGGTATGCAACAAAAAGGTTCCTGACTAGACAAATTACAGTTTCAATTGATAAACACAAGTACCAGTAATACCCCTTACATTAAAAGTTTGCTGAGAATATTAGCTGTTTTGCCCCTGAATTTTCTCTCTTCTTCGCAGAACTGTTGGACACGTGCGCCAAATTTTGAATTCCCTGTTCGTAACGTTACATCTGGAATGTACCCAACACCCACCCTGACTTTTACTCCTGTGAGCTTTTCCCTTGCTAAATCGGGGATCAAATGGCCCTGCGGACTGAATATTGAGGCCCTACCTAGCCCGCCTCACACAATAAACAAGAAAGTGAAAGGAAGGTCGTCATGTCATGAACATGTACAGTAACTCAGGTTTACAGAAACACAATGTTATCACTTTAAAACCGCTGCGAGGTAAAACCAGGAATGTAGTTGATCTGTATGGCATGGCGACTTGTAAGTAAAAAGAGCGACTATCACTCCACACAACATAAATACCGCATGAGAGTAGCAAACACGTACAGTAACAAGAGTCTGTTGATATCACAAGGGTAGCCTTATCTCTGTTAAGAAAAAATATGCATATTGCCTTAAATAGGGCATGTATATCACAAGAAATGCTGTTCTAACATTAATGGCATGAAATGATTTGACTGTGGGAAAATCGCTTTGACACATAGTTGAAGGCACCTTTAGTACGGTCATTCCAGTCTTTTTGTTAAGTGATGTGTTACTATTAGTGAAGCCACCGACTGGGCCTTCAAGTTAACTCTTCGATGAAGTCTGCGATATGCATTAGATATATACCAGTCCCTCCATCAGACACTTTATGCACCGGATGTTACGATCACCTTGATATTTCGACCGCTCATATTTCTTCATATGACCAGATATAGCAACCAAAGCCTCCTAGACCTGCACTTTATACCTTAGCACCTTGTAAATACCGGTGTTACAGAATGGTTGTGGTGCCTATCAGATCACTATACGACAGGACCATGGTAGTAGTATTCAGGTACAGCACAACAGAGGGACTGCTGTAATGAGTGCCATCATTCAGGTTTACAAAGAACACGCTGGATACTATATGCTAAAACGTAGCTGTGTGAGGTTATTATTATATGTTAATATTGCACAGTGATATCGCAGGTGTAGACCCTGGTTCTGCTGCGAGTCCCAATGAGTACAGAATTGTCAGAGAAGCGGCCTATGAACTTGTCAGAAGCGGCCTATGAAGCTGTAGTTACTCAGGAACACTGACACTGTTGTACAAACAACTCTGCACTTTGACAGGGATTCGAACATCACAGGGGGGCCTACCGAGGTGGCAACTTTGGAGCAACGAACACGTGGCCAGCTGCACTCTGGCACTAACAGAAACATGCACCAGCCTTTGATTATGCTGTGATTGTCAAAGGTATAAAAGTCATATAAACATGCAAAACTAGCACTAGAAATTACACATATGAGAACAGGGTTACTGAAACCAGTATCAAAGTGACTAATTAGCAACAAATCTGGCTAGTCAGTCCCGAACGCAGGAAGTGTGGGGGGAATGCATGACCGACACGCAGGAACGGGTGTCGAATCGCTTTAATTAAAGCCCATATGTGTGAAAAGGGTGGGTAATAGTTTTGACCAAACAATGGAAGATTTTTGAGGTTCGCACGGCCCCAACCCACCTTCCCTGTCCATCAGGACTGACCAAATGCCACACAATAATACTCCCTTGGTTTACATAAGGTGAGATTGCAAGTCTTGAACCAGTCTGCTGTACTGCAATCCTTGATCTAAGCCTTAGTACCCCATTTTGATTACAGGTAAGTTAAACATTACTTGGGGTGCTGCAGCTAGCTATCTCCAAGCTATGAGCAAAGTACACACATTAAAGCAGCAGCAAACAATTCAGTGTACAGAAGTGGTATTAAGTCGAAACTCCCACAAACAAAAACCTCTTCCCATACCTTGTGTAACGCTATGCAATGTCATGAGTTGTGAGGGGTCACAGCAAGCTTCAAAAGGTTATACACATGAAGTTCAAGCTTCCAATAAATAAAAGAAAAGCCACAACATAAACGGTTAAAATCATTCAATCCCATTTGAAACACTTGGCAAGTAAGCAGTTGATGTAATAATAACACAATTCAAGGGTACTGCAAATGGTAAATTGTACCTCTAAGCACCTCATTGGGTCACGGCAACACTAAATCTTTTCAGCACTGCCACTGAGTAAGGAAGCATGCCAACAGACCCTTCGGTCAAACTTGGACCAATCAGCCAATGGCAATAACAAACCGCACATACATCTAATAGTGTAATGGATATTACTCAAGGCTTGGCTAAACGTGAAACAAGAATGCCCAGAATATACAGTGGCATATGGGAACTCCGTCATAGTATGGCGTTACAAGGCCAATCAGCTGAGCATCATGTCACCAATTTGACAATGCAGGTTTTAATATTTTTTATATAACATTTTTTTTTCAGTGAATTTCAACCACCCAATACTGACAACTCAATTGCACCAGATATGGATTGGGAGAGCTAAACCCAGCATAGCTAAGCCCCATTAGCATTCGCTTAAACAACAATGCACAACATATCCCGCATCGGACACCTGTGGCCAAGATCCACACACTCCCAAAACGAAAAACCCTTTATGACCCATCACCCTGGCTCAGATATCTATTGCATAATATATGTACAACATGATATATATATGGCAAATATTGCATCACTTCCGCTTTACAATGATGGTACGCTCACAGTACAGCGCACGGGTGAACAATGCAGATACACAATGGCACCAGATAAATTCATTCGGCAATGGCAACTGGAGGACATTCATCTTGCATATAACAACAGCAGAGATATTTGTTATCGTAATGTTGATTATTCCGCCTGGGAAAATCTGCAGCCGTCAAGCTAGTCACGGACTATCAAGTTTTTGATTTATACTCACACAGAAAGTCGACTGCTGTGGTAGCACATTCAGCATGAGCAGCACTGTTGATGGCAAAAAAATTGATGTTGCTACCTCTAGGTGGAGGGTTCCAGCACCCACTCGAATAAAGTACTCGGCTACCCGATTTAAGAACGGCACCACTAACTCTAATGCCACAGGCTTTTGCTACTATATGGCAGACAAGATCACTGCAAAATATCTGATATGTGGGAATGACATAGCGGAGTGTTTTCAGGTGGGCGTGTTTTAATGGCTTGCACCGAATGAACAAACATGGCAATGAAATGTACTTTGCGTATTTGGGAAACGACAGCTCGAGAATAAGCCCAAGGACCGCAGCCTGGGCCACATCAACTCCACTGCAGTTTGGGTACAACCTCAGAACAAAGTTCTCAACACAAAATCACTCACCAACAAAGCGTAACATGCAAGCAACTTCACCTACGTTACATCACTACATAAAACCCGACACGCATGACCGGTATCAAGGTACAGTTAAAACCACATTCTTTTAGAATTAATAACAATCATTAACATGGCTATACCAGTATAATGCATAATATACAGTAGACAACAATTGAATACAGTTAACCTTTTTTGGGATTTTTTTTTTTTTTTTTTGAGATGGTTAGCAGTAACAGCAATGCTATAGTAACTATATACATTAACTACGACAAAGACCCTGATTAAATGGACTTTCTTAGTAAAAACACTGAACGATATATCAATCGGAGGCAGACAGGAAAATACATTCTGCTTCCTTCATGGCAACGGAACACAAAAACACAAGAGCACCTAACTGGTCATAGCATAATGAGCGAAGGTCACGTAGCTGAGAACCAAGAAGAGCAGCAGCAAAGTTGTCTGCCGTAAAGCTTATCAGTCACAATGAAATCGAGGTGCTGGAATTGTCCTAATGATGACCACTCGCTAAAATGCATGGATAAAATTTGCATGAAACAAAACAGCAGAAACCATGAAAGGGCAAAACCCATAATTTCCTATCACAACCTATGTGTCCGAGACACCGATCAAATGAGACATTCCCACTGCTCAGGGTGTGTAGAGAAATCGGGGAAACTGACCTCCAACAGGTTGGCCCTTTATGAAGAACACTAGAGAACGGAATAAACACAATCATTATCATAAAACAAAATGTGAATGTCACCAGATACTTTGAGCATAAACATACTGGTATTGAGGAATGGGGGGGGAAGCGTTCCCCGGGACCAGTATTAAGCACAGGTGTGCTAGTCACAGTTAACGTACATCTCGGTAAACAGGGCCACCCATGAAGACTTAGTCATTATGCCATGCTTTAATAAAGCCCTCCGCCCATATCCAGTAATGGCCCCCTAAGAGTAATACTGGGAGGAGTACATAAGGCAGCTAATACACAGCACGGAACACAAGTCTCCCCTACCGGACAAACACAGCACCTCAAAAGTGGCCAACCCTTTTGCAGTGAAACAAATGGCACGCACAATCTACAGTCATATCCCAGTCCTCACTCAATTCAGCGGGTATCAGATAGCTTACAACCCTATGCAGTTAACACAATAGATATGCAAGACAATATAGCCAATATCACAGGCGACATGCTACCAATTGAGAGCAGGCACACATTTTGAAGACTAGACAAAAGACATTACCTGTTCATTGCATACTCCTGGAATAATACCTCCTTTATCAACATCTTTGTAAGTGGCAACCGTGGGTACATAGCGTCTGCTATGGTCGACGTTAACCCCCCACCCCCGCCCTGAATATTATATATACAGCGAAGTCATTCAGGAAGTGCAGTCATCAAAATCCCAGAGGAAGACTGAGAAGTCTTGTAATAAATCAACACACACCCTCGCATTCAGATAAAAGATCATACACAACGTTATCCACTGATAAATTCATCTTGTTCTAAGATAGCAGATGAAGAACATGTGTGCGAGATTCACGGGGGGGATGCTGACTAACCAGGCAGTCTCGGTAGGCCCTGAAGCTGCAGCCGGATTTTAGACATACAATCCAGAGACAGTTACTTAAGTAGGATTCTTCCAAAGATGGTCAATAAAATATATGCGAATAATCTACGCCCATATGCCTTGAACAAAAGATTCAGTCAATATGAGATCAAATCACAAGTCCTGAAAAGCGAATATCTGGCCCATTAGCCTAGTTTATGATGCCCCAAAGAGTAGTCTTTAAACGGCATGCCAGATACGTTGAATGTTTAAAGTTGTATTCACCAAGTAGAGGACATCTTTCAAAGATATTACACTAATCGAAGACCGGTGTAAAGATGGCTTGCCAGAAATGTCTCCGAGTAACTAACTGGACCGCAAATTACATACATGTTCTTTGGTCTACATCAGGAAACCAACAATCAACTTTGACTATCATAAACCGCATCTGGAATGACTACAGAAAGTTAACACCACACATATAAAATGGAAATGCAGAAACAAAAGTAAACAGCCTATTAATAACTTACGCCACTATAGGTACCCTATAAACACTGATGGATTTGGTAAAATGGCAAAAATACAGATTTGGATAAAATATATGACGTATTTGCGGCAATACACTTATGAGCATTTTATGAAAGGCAGGGTTTGGCAAGGTGATACAAATCACAAACAGCCTGTTTAATTTAACAGCTCAGCATGTAGTGAAGGGAAGCCAGGAATACTATCAGGGGCCATTAAAATATGAAAGCACACTTCCATCTACAACCGTGTGCATCAGCTGATGTCCAATTTAGATTAATCACCAAACCTATGAAGCATATACCTCTGGAGTGACGGACTAAGAGGCTTTCTTTACACTACCAAACGACCTGTCCTACCTTGACTAGACTACAGGATTGACTATGGCTCATGAATACACACTGCCCCTGGAACTGGCCAGTGTCTTTGTTTCCCTGGTTTCGAAAAAATACGAATCACAAAGTATGGCCTGGAATACTGCAAAGCCTGCTGGCCAGCTGAGTACGAAGTCTCTCAATACTCGAAAACTGAACTCGATAGTATTACTTCCTGTAACACTTGGCACAATCATACAGTTAGTGACAACACACATGCTGGAAGTTTAGACAGTCTGAGGTTGATTCAAAAGCACACCACTGAACAGACACATGGCATACAAACCTCCAAATGTCTAGCAAACAATGCATTATTCTCTATGAGGTATAACAATATTCGTTTTATAAAGGCGGAGTGGTGGATGCAGCGTGATCTCTCTGGGCAATTTACCCACAGTTTGTCACATCTGTGGTCAACCATGAAGAACAATGGAAATGCATCTAATACCATGAAATTGCATCCTGAACCTGATTTATAGCACACAAAGAAAATCTCAGTTTTGGCCACTAAATTACAATACTATGTTTTCCCCACAACATTATCATCTACAAAATACAAGCTATATATAGTAGTAATAAATACTCTTTTAGACTACGGTTTCTGTAGCACACTTGAGTTCCTTGGAGCTTGCCAAGTTGTACATGCTTGGCATACACCTAAGACACGAATGCTCACTGGCTACATCTGCTGTGAGGAACTATGCAGGCACAAATATGTTTCAAGATACACAACACAAAATTCTGGAATATCGATATAATGCAAAAACTCTTTGTGAGATACACCAATGGCACATTCAGCAGTTCTGTGACACACAACAAATTGTGCTTTGAAAGATTCATGGAAATAGGATCAATTATGCAATCTACTTGTAACATTTATCGCTCATTCACAATCCTTGTACCACTCAACACGGAGATGTAATAAAATATGAAAACAAACACACCAGCTATCTGCAAATAATGAAAATATCTGATCTTGACAAGTTGTTTAGGAATTTCTTTATAAAAACTTTTTATAAAGGCCTGAGAATATTTTTTGTGTGTGCAAACAATCTCGTAACAGCTCACCATTAAAGATGCCACAAGTGACTGCATAATGAATTGTTGGGGGAGAAATACCCATTGAGATGTTCTCTCTCTCCAAAATAGTATCTTGGCTGTATGGTCTGTGAACCACACAAACTTCATTGTAGCACCATGAAGTGATATCGCATTGCTTTTGATTCTTACATAACTCCATGAACACAGTGAGAAACTCTCAAAGTGATATCCTTTCCTTGCACAACATTTGAGCTTTGCTTTCTTGAAGCAACACGCTAGACTTCAAATACAAATTTCAAATAGTACTACCTACTGCTACCCTTTAGTAGTCAACACCTGTTTGACTCGATTAGAATATCAAGTGGCAGTTTAAATAAGCATGAATATGGAAAGTTCATTTCAGCACATATCACAATAACTTGAGAATCTTTGTATGACCTGCACCCTGCTTTGGTCGATGCCCTATTTACTATGCATGTCATTTGACATGCTGAACACTGTGCATTGCACCTGGATCAAGCCTTTTCACCTGTTGGGTACGGGTTGCTGATCGTAGCCTCTATGTCTGGAGCACATGCGTTTTGGTTGTGATCCAGAACGGAGTTCTTGGCCGGAGTAGGGCAGTGTGAACACAGTGGGGGGATTAACTTGCCCGGCTTCAGCATTCTATCAGCAGAAACACCCTGAGGTCCCAGGATAGGTAGCATGTTCAGGCAATCTTCAGCAGCAACGATAAAGGTCCTGGTACCACCAGCTCTTTGACCATCCATGTCGTCATTCTCGCTGAAAAAAATTAACACTGGCTACATGTGATATGCAATATCAAACTCACATAGCCCGCAAGTCAGGAAACCACAATTCTTGACAATTGCTAAACAAGGGCTAAACCAGTACTAGTCATAGTGAATAACTGTTATTCCATTTGTCAATATTCAAGACATAACAAACAGTAGAGGAAGCATTTTGAAGCAAACAAAACTAAGAACATTAAGTGAATAAACAAGGGCTAAACTAGCCGCAGTGAATAACTGTTATTCCACATATCAATATTCAAGACATCACAAACCGTACAGTTTACATTTTGAAGCACTAAGAACATTAATTGAAGTGTCACCTGTCAAATGGCCCCGTGTCATCCTCATCCTCGCTGTCAATTTCATCCTCCATGATTGGCTCAAGGTCCAGGATGCAACGAGTACTTGGCCTCAACTTGTTGAGTGTGCGACGGGACACGGTCCAAGTCAGCTGCAGTCGTGGGAGCTTTGATGGCTGGTTACCATACATGACAAGGTAGTCGGAGACAAGACCCTTACATTGCATGAATTCTGCATCAGGTATCTGAAATATACCCCCAAAATACTTAGGTAAGCACATGCAAAGCAATCCCGTTATAACAGTGGCAGCATGCTGTATAATGACGATTAAATTGCTATTAGTAACTGTAGTAGCCACATTAGCAACTGCAGTTGCCACAATCTGTAAATGTTGAACTCCACAAGTCAAATGCTTGTGAATTTAAGACAGCTGATCTGATAAACTAAGTACACAGCTATATTACAAGAAGTACTGTACATTCGGAACTGGACATGAAAATATAAAAGTTGAAAGGGCGCTGTGCAGCTTACCTGACAGAAATACTGCAATTCTATGACTGGGGTGATCTGTTCTGCACTGTTCAGCAAATCCAGCTCCTGTAGGCAATGGCTTAAAAGTGCAAGGGCAAGAGTTTCCGCCTGAAAGTAACAACACACAGGGATATTTCCATTTAGTTTCAAGATACTAAAGTATATATGCAGCATATGCAGTCAAAAAGTATTAATTTACAGGGCACTTAGGATAGTCTGCACAATGCGAAACCACCATCAGTTGGTATGTAGGAAAGTCTAGTATACCGATCCGTATCACTGTCGATGCAAAGCAAACTAGTAGAATGCAGGTGGCTATAATGATGCTTATTGTGATTGTATCTGACACTTACCTTGTACTTTGTGAACTCAAACTGCCCCATAAGAACTTCCAGCTTTGCGATGAATGAGTTGAGCATGCTGGGCTGTGCGAGGCGTTGGTCCCTGTCGATAAACATTTCATAGAAAAGCTGGAAAAAAGTGAGCGGTGTTATGGCATCTGTCTGCCATTCCAATTTGTCAAGGATAAGCCTTTCCATACGCATGAGGTCTGCCTCGCTTCCCCCACACTGACTAAGTTTGACTAGCTGTGCAGCGCTCGGAAAGAAGACATTCCGTCCTTGCTCCAACTTTTTGAAGGCAATGATGAAACAGCAGGTCGCAATGCAGGATAAGTATCTTGGGTGAACCTGAAAAAAATAATCAAACAAAATTTGGATATATCAAATATAAAACTGGGATGCTTGCTCATGTTTGTCACGTTTTATAACTGTCAAATATCATGCATCCTCACAGTACATAAATTTCTTGCATCATTCACTACTCTACTCAGAATAGGGTTTGTCAGTGAGTATGTCTTGGGGAATGTCTTGGTACCCAACTATGACATTTTCTGCAAAAAAAAAATGCAATGGCCTGCAGTACTCTAAAGTGCTCATATTCAGAGCTTGATGCAAAATATGTTACATGTGCCAACTGGAGTAAGGCTAAATGTACCAATTAAACTCACCTTGACCTTTCCAAGCAGCCGATCCAGCATATTTACTGCCATGGCAAATGTCATTGGGCTGTAACCATAGAAAATATTCAGGAACCTCAGGTTGTTCACAGCGGCGTCTCTGTGAAGACTAGATACAGCACTATCATCCTGCAAGGAACAAACCACATTGGCACACAGATGTGAAAGACAACCTATATAACTTGCCAATTTGTGCAACAGTCAAGGAACTAGATGCATTGAAATGGCTGTCCAACTGCACAGATGATAGAGTAACAAGATTTGAGCAATTATCAAGACATAGATCTGTTCTGTGCAACAAGATTACTTTCCAGTTGTCCCTAATTTCTTGTGAAAACTTAGCAGCAAACACCACACTCGACAACTAGCAAAACCATTATGCAAAATTGTAGATGTGTTTAAAATTGTACAGCAACACAATCATATCGAGTAACAGCATACTCTGTTAATCTAAATCAATACATCAGGTCCAGCTTACCCTGAAATGGTTATCTGCTGGTTGCATCAAATTGAAATAAACACTTGGATGAAAGGTTGGAGAGGCTTGTAAAGTTTCCTCAAGTTTTTGATAAATCTCGCTCTTCTTGAGAAGTGCTTGCGCCTGCAAGATCAAAAGACACTATTTCAGCAGGTGAACACAAGACACAGGATAAAAGGTACTTAATATTTACGTACAGTGGAACCTAATTTTGTGACGTCAGAATAAAGACCATAGCAGTAGTACTACCAAACTGCATTTTCAATGCTAAACTATCGCACAAATAAGACCTCACAATTAAGACCAGCTGTGACCAGGCCAGTGTGAGGGGGTCTTAATTCAAAGGTCCCACTGTACATCAAATATGGCATATTTAACACAATACCCATTTCATTCAGGGAGCAACCTGTACTTGTAGACAGCAGATGCTCCTGAACACACAATAAATTTCCTGGGTCACTTTTATGGCATACTTTTTAACTAAGTACTAGTTTTATCATTCCAATGTTCACCAAGTCAACCCTGTATGTCACTTTATAACTTTTAAGACCAAACTCCAACCAAGCTATCTTAATGTTCTCGGACAGAATTCTGTTAATTTTCTTTCTCTTGAAGATAATGAAAGTCCTGTTTGCCATTTATAAAGTTTACAAGAATTAAATTTATTACCTGCACCAGAAGCTGCATTTGATCCATGCCATCATAATCTGCCGCTTGAAGATGCAGGCTTGCAAAGCCCTTCAACAAATTTGCATTCCCCAACTCCACAAATCCATCAGGGCTTGGGAAGGACAAAGCCGTCAAATCTAGTGATCTGTTCAAGTTCTCCATCATACGTTGAGAAGTTTTCTCCACTCCTTCCAGCCCCATCATCTGTCTCCAAGTTTTTCTTTTGTTTTGAAATTCTCTATACTTCCATAATCCTCTTCTGTAATATAAAATATGCAATTTCTCCATTTTAATCAATTACTGAATTACCCTAATGTTGATAATCTTAAGTAATATACTGACTCAGTACAACTATAACCTACGCAGTACAGCGCAGTTTTCCCCCTCTAGAGGCAATATCACCTAGCAACTTTAATACTGCCAGCGCCAGACGACCCAAAGTGACAGCTGCAGGGAGGGGCGGACCAAAACAAAGGGAATACACTAAACATTTTGAAGTTTGATTCTGGCGCCACCCACAGTACAATGCACGCAAGCCTGTGATTGGCTAGACCACGCCCGTGTCCTAGAAAGTGTAACGTCGAATCTGATTGGATGTTTTAGTAGGCCACAACAAAACATAAACATGTCCGCCGTCTGGGCTCTAAAGAGGCCTCAGCAAAACGCGTCGTCAAACTCTACCGGACTGGGAAAATTTTGAAGCAAAATAACGACTAAACGTTTCTTTATAAACTTAGGCATCATGCTAAAACTGTTTTACTTACGAACACGCTCAGAAGACGCAGAAAATCCGTGGTTACTGCGCCATTTGCCGTGACCTTCTCTTGCATTACCTGGGGACGGATCGCTCACAGGTGCTAGAAGTTATAACGCCCTTGAAAAAAGCAGTTCTTGGGACCTTTGCCAAAATGTAAGGTTGTAATTCTATTTCCTTTAATTTTGTATTTCTAAAGTTAAAATAAGTATATTTAACTAAAATAAATAGTAATACATAATAGAAAACCGAGCGCATCCCAATAGTCTGCGGTTTTTCTACGACAAGCGTATTGATAAAAATTTATTCACAAATGCTATGCGGCCTGTCAGCTGGACACGACCAGAACTACTTGCGGTGAAAAGGAAAACACCGCATAATATTTGGAAAGGATTTCACAATTTGATTACATCTTTCATTAAGTTACGGAAAAATCATAATGATGGCATCACGTCAGTGACAAGTATCCACAGCACGTTTATGGGACCCCAGGACCCAAGTTTACACGAGGATCACCGTGTAAAGGGGGAGGTAAGGAAGCAGGAAAACTAAATTTTTGACATTTCAGTCGTCATTGGCAGCTGACTGCAAATAGGTCATAACTGTCAGCTGCGCTTTCCAAGTCAGCCCTTTAAATTCAAAGATTTGATTCAGGTGACAAAGAGATCAGATGGGCGTTGGTTCATTGTGAGAAGATTGCGACTTTGGGTCTACTGAAGCACAAAAGCTGGAAAGATCTTAAATATAAACCATGGATTTGGCGTAAAGAAATCAGGAACTTGAGGAAAAAAAAGTGGGTGTGTATCTTTTCTAGCTTTCTCTTTACGCTTGGTGGACGGGGTGGAATCTGCTTGATTGACTAGAATCTACACAGTGTTCCAGTCGCATAGAACTTAGGTTTACAACCTAAACAATCGCGATGAATATCGAGAAAGGCACCGCAGAAACTGTAAAACCCAAAGGTTCTTACGTGCGGCTGTATTGCGGAATATTCTAGAAATTTCCTCTGTAGCCTAGGCCATATCAAAAGATGATATCAGCTACCATTGCATAATACTAGCTCATACTCAGACAATAGCATTGTAACTCCAGTCTCAGTGCCATGCATGATGGAAAATCTGACTGGTACAGGTAATTATGCTGCATCTGCTAAAACGGTTCTCAGCCAAAATGCAATTATTGCTATAGACTTATAGTACAGTCACTTGGGGCTACAAGTACAACAGGTATTATACCTGTTGTATTTGTAGCCTCAATTAAGTAACTGCATGTCTACCTTACTACCGTACTAGACCTTTACTTGAGCTGTCTGTCATAAAGGGGAATTCACGACTATTGTACTTGCGGGTCGATCACTTACAGAGCTGACTATAGAGCAAAACAATTTAATAAAAAAAAAAATATTTGACTTGGCTTACAACAATAGATGTCAGGTTGCATCAGAATAGCTGATTGACCAGTAGGCATGCAGTGTGTAACGTTAGACTGAAAAGCGCTAAATCAACAATATTCAGATATTTGTGGAGTTTTTTATATATTATACAAGTTGATATATGCACCTTTTGTTACGACTAGCATAAATAGCAATAACCAAGTGATATCAGTTTAGATTTTAGTTGGATCTATTAAACTTATGTGCATAACATACTGGGTGGCAGCTCTGTTGGGCCAGAATTGGCCGGCCACCAAGAACACTTGAAATAAATCTGTTGGGCCAATATGGTGGCATCCTCCAATGCCCCAAAGATGGGTGCGGCCGCCCAACAGTGGTAGCAATTGTATAGTGGCCCTATAGGTTGGCAGGGAGTAAGGAGGGGTTGGCCCAAGCTGCTTACACTTGTACCATCACATGTGATAAATATGTGAATATGTTAATACATGACCATACTTTTTGCTTCAGGCATCTTGGCGAGTAGGTGGGGGATTCCAGGGACATCATGAGGCTGCCACGCGCCCATGATGGCCACCATCTTCTGCAGATGCTTGGGCAGGCCATGAGAAAGGAAACTGACCAAATGACCCTAAACTCATCTTCAAGAATCAGTTCCAAAGTAGGTTTCTGGTTTCTTGCTGTTCTTTCTATATATGCTTAAACATGGTAAAATTAAATGGTAAGAGCAAAAAAAAAACATTACTGGTAGTTTTAATATGCAAGATAACTTTAATCACAACTTAATTCTTTTATAAATGCATGGAACTATTGTTGCTCCACATTTGTTGGTGAATATGGAAATGACATACTAGTTGCATTTATGGGAAATATATTCATAACTGTTGTCCAAGATCCATTCATGGCTTTCATGCCATAAATCGAAAAACATTAACACATTCATTCCATGTACCATGTGTACATGATGCACTAGTATGCAACCTAAGATTTATAAAATGATCTTATGCATGTCTAGTCTATTAGCACGTGATTAGTTTTAATGATTTTGTAAATTTTAACTGACTTTGTTTCTGGCTTTTTCAGACTGGAAGTGTCAGTCCCAAGGATTTTAATGCTACGTTGAATTGGCTGTATCAGCTCAACCAGAAATTTGGCTTTTATTCAGAGACCTTCTTCCTGTCTGTATCTGTTTTGGATCGATTCCTGACGATGGTCAAGGTGAGCGAGTCAACATATGCTCCATCTGTTTCATAAAATATTTAGGTAAAACAGGGAAGTTTTCGTTTTGCTGATGAAGTGGATAAGGATAAAGCATGGAAGGATCCTGGTGTGTCATTGAGTGATTTCTATAACCGTCTTTCTTATAAAGTACAACAGTATACTTTGTGGGGGACTTATTGTGTACCTTCAGTTCACCTACATGTTTATTTATTCAAACAGTGACAAATTATGTGTGAAGTTGTGTCATTAAGTTAACCTGCTATTATGTTTGTTCCCATTGGTGATTGGGACACAAGCATAATGCAGTTAAGTTTCATTTGCACTTGTAATTCTAAAATTAAATGAAATTATGCATTTTCACTATGTGTACATGCTATTATGTAATAGAAAAGATGTTTATTCTTCGGCTGAACTCCAAGCTACCAGCAATTTGATTATTTGGGTTATAAATCATATATAACATATATATGATTTATAACTCAAATTATCAAATTGCTGGTAGCTTAGAGTTCAGCCGAGGACTAAGAAGGTGCAGCTGTGGTTATGTACATGTAGTATATGGTTTCCAGTGTTGAGTATTACCTGTCACTGCCAACATGGCAAAGTTGTTACCGTAGCCATGGTTACCAGAACCTAAATCTATACAATTTCAGTTACACCATGTACATTATAATCATGACCATTCAACATGTTCAACAAATTATGTTTTGAAACAATTTGGGCGTATGAAATAGGGCATTTGCAAGTTATGTATACTGTTCCATGTGGATAATAGGGATTTTGTAGCATCAGCATTTAATGCAATCTATAAATAGTCCTGGCGGCAAAATACCGCCATACTCCCATTACTGGCATCCAAAGGCAACGGCCAGCTGGTAACAGTCTTGTGGGCGTTCAGATTCAATCAATTCCTTCCACATGTGCATGTAGCATACAGGTGCTAATATTGTGAAATGGCTTTCTTCACTAGTGCCATCAGTCCATGTGTTGCCGTGTTGGAGCTTGCCATTATAGCAAGGGCTTGGCATGCTGATCAGTAAATCTGTACACAGTCGAAATTATGCATACAATTGGAGTTAAGCTTAATATTTAATTGGGAGTTGGGCTAGCTAGTTGACCTTTATCTTGGATTGATATATTGATTTTTGAGTGCTCTATGGTGAAACCAATCCTATGCTCATGTTGCTGCAGCAGCTGCTTGTGTACAACATACTTACTGATGAACTCGTTTCAGCTCATCCATACCATTCATCATGTTCATTGTTTCACTCAGCATTTTCAGTTTTTCACGTTATACTTATAGCGACCTGTAACATTATTCTGAGCATCAAGTACCTTTTAACATGTGTAAAGATTGCTATGTGTACACCATGTACACTAGAGATGTGATCGCACTAATTGGCAGCAAGAGTTGTGAAGTTGTGAATCAAAAGGTCAACAGTCAGAATTTTGTTATTGATGCATCGCTAAAAACCTATCTGCAGGAAATACACCCAATTTCCCTATTATCGCGCACCGGCAAACTAGTTTTCTAAATTTTATCTGTCGAAAAAAAATGTCTGCACCTTACTCATGTTACTTAATAGTATTGATTGTTGACGTTTATATACCAAAGATACTGTTACCAATGGCAGATAATCCCCATAGTGCCACTGATAACAAATTGTGACTTTCAGAGCTAACTCAATACGGAAGTAGATGGCTAGCAGTCATTGAACCCTAAATGGATGGGTTTACCGATGCATTGATGCACACAAATGATAATGGATGCTGTATGAAATTGGCTCAAATCAATGATTTGCCGATGCATTGATTAATCGTTACATCTCTACTTCACTATTGTGGCATTTCTATGATTTACAAACTGTAGTTCTAGTTCTACCTTTATGTATTGTTACAGGCTCAGCCCAAGCATCTGAAGTGCATTGGCGTTGCTTGTTTCTACCTAGCAGCCAAAACACTAGAAGAAGATGAGGTTCGTATATTTTTCTTGAGACTGACATGAAACTGTTATAAAGATTTGTCCATGAACAGGGTTTTATGTGTTTTACACTTACTCGGTAACATAGTTTTGTTATGTACTGGTACTGACATGAATGAGGTTATATATAATGCAACATGTCATTCCAGTCATTGTTAAGCTTTCAGTAAAACTGTGTTCAATATGTTTACAAAACTTAACAAACAACAGTCATATATATATATATTTTCGACTTTTCAGGTGGTTCCTGGAACCCTGGAACTTGTGAGGGAAAGTCAGTGCGGGTGCTCAGTTGCAGAAGTCCTGCGAATGGAGCGCGTTGTTCTGAATAAACTGGAGTGGAATGTGCATTTAGTCACCCCATTGCAGTTCCTTCACATTGTGAGTTGTATTTAGAAGAGCAAAGACTGATAAAGTTTTATAGCTATCGTTAATTAATAGATGTTAAGGAACTTTCCAGTACAGGAAATCAGGAATAAGTTTTGGTATGCTCTTACCACATGTCACTCTACCAATAGCATGGATTTCGGCATCAAAATACTTTACTGCCCAGTGCCCTGTTAGACTACCTTCACCTTGGCAGTGTGGGTTAAGCATTAGTATATTCTACTTTGTGTTACATTTATAGTGGTACTTTGGTCGCGTTTTGTGGCTCTTAGTTAAAAAAAAGCATTCCTTTTATTTTCCAGTTCCATGCACTACTTATGTCCAACGTTCCCAAGCTGTTGGATCGCTTACCTTGCCTGACGCCATCACAACATTTGTCGCTGCTGACAGCAAAGCTGGAAGTATGTGCCTGCCAAGAAGATCTACTGGCCTTCTCTCCTTCTACACTGGCCCTCAGTCTACTCAGCCTGGAGCTACAGTTGTTTGCATCGGACTGGTTCACCATCACCCACATGATGCAGAAAACCATCCAGGTATTTTTGCTGCACACACGATAACAGTAAAACGAAACCACTCTTTGTTAAAAGTGCAGTATATCTAACAACGTGGTGCTTAAAGTAGTTTTGTACTCCGTTTGAAAGATGTTATTTTAGTAAGACTGATTCTTTGGATTTCAGATTGTTTATGCATTTGACAACTGTGTGTTGTGTTTTTCACACATTGAGCATCCTCTCTCTCCAGATCCCAGATGAGGATTTGATTCGCTGCCGTGAGCTAGCCAGTCACTACCTCAGCCTTGACATCCATGGCTACCTCCGCAGGGGATTAGATAACCTCATCACCAAACCAACCAAGCCCACCAAACGCAAAGTTGAGGAGGCTGAAGATGAAGACGATGTGTATGAGGGAATCAAGCGGCTCTATAATGAAGATCTGAGCGAGTCGGCTAATGCAGTGACATCGGTTTCCATGACGTCTTGCGGGGAGCAAGCTCGCCAAGATGACTCCCAGTCGGTGACAGCCCTTCCAACCCAGGCAGCAGCTGTGTAGATGTAGTAGCGGCTTGGGCATTTAGGTTGTAACCAGCTAATAACGATTTGTCCATGTCAGTTTTGTGAGTGTCAAAGTATGCGCGTGTCTGTATGTGTGTGTGACGTTTAGCACTTTTGTACTTTCCATGCAAGGGACTGTTCTTGCTTACCTCATTCCATTGAGACAGGTCCCTAGTGTGATGTGACATGAGAAGTGTTTTCGTATGTGCTATGTTGTACAATTATGCATTATTTAAGCCTTGGATACTAACTGTAGAACCCTCTCGCATTCTTAATGGCGTTTAGGGGAATATGGTGATATCCTGTTTGAACAGCGACATCATGCAGATTGCTACAACCATCACTATCATTTTAAAGGTGGCAACTGGCAATGCATTTGTGGGTTAGTAAAATCTTTAGTTATTGGGTGTCTTCTGTCTGCTGTATATAGGCATTTCTATTTGTATTATTTGTTAACATTTTAAACCTGCAGAAAAAAAACTAACCCATGGTTAGGTTGAAAAGGTAGGCGATGTGTGTACTCGAGAACTTGTCAAAGTGCCTAGGAGGTGCTATGCTATATTACAGACTTGAGAAATTACATACAGAAAAAAAAATGGTAGTTTAGCTAAATAAAATGCAGCACTATATATATTACCATAAAACTACTGGAACAGAGTTCCTGAAGGATCTTATAAAGCTAGTAAACCCTGGTTTTATTCAAATAATTTTGGGTGGTAGGCTTTTGTATCCATTGTTTGTGTATTTTATGTCATTAGGTTTAGATTAGTTTATGTTTATTTAATAGTAATCTTGTTTTAGTTCTATTTATTTCCCAAAAAATACTTTTGACAATTTGCAATGTTCCAAAGTGCAATTTAACTTGACCATTATTAAAATGTAATGACTGTGTCTTTTAATATATTACAAAATTTGGATCAGATTTTAGTCTGCTAAGATTGCATCAAACCTTAAGGAAACAGTAATATATGTACCAGTTTACCTGCTTGTGTACCAAGGTTCCAACATTTTGTGTACTTTGTGTATGTTCTATCATAAGGTGTCTGTGTTACATGTTTTGTACATATTAGTATGTATGATATATTCCTAGACTTAAACAGTAAAATGTTTGCTAGGCCATGGCTTGGTTGAACCTGTGTGAAAGGTGTATATGTGTGTGTATGTTCGGGGGTACAAAGTCCAGTGCCCTTCCAGCTGGTGTGGATTTGTAGCAGTGGGTGCTATTATACCGGAAGCTGCCAAGCTGTGTATATACAAAGACTGTGTCCCATTCTGGATATGCCAGTATAACATGGGATTGCTTGACAGCTTGCCACACAGACTGCTTTACCTTGCTTATGGAGACGGGCATTTTGGTAATCGCGCCTGCAGCAAGATCGCACGGTGGAACCCACCTGCAATCACAGATGATCTGAGATGGCTTCAAAGATCCTGTCAAGAAAGTGTTAAATTTCGTCCATGGAAATCAGCATTTTGTGTTGGGGCTCTTGCACTTCAAGTGGTGGGTGGCACAGTGGCCTAGTAAAACAAACTGGTAAATTCACCAGCAAAAAAATAATAAAATTTCACTTGAACAAAAAAAAAATGACAAAATATAAGCATATAGAAAAAAACATTAAAAAACTTGTATCACAACTTTGTTGTTCTTATTGCCATATCTTGTTAACATTTTTGCATTCTCATTATGTGAATGTTGCTGTTTTATGTACAGAAATGTTGTTATTGTATAGAAAAATAGCTTTTTTATATGTAGTATTTTGTACTTGGTCTTGTATCTATGGTTGGTTGTTTAGCGATGTAATGGTGTATTAGTTTCACTGTCTAGAATAGTGCAACACATCATGAAACTGACCTTAAAGCTATCTGGTCTTATTCTTCTGTGACACAAACTTTTATTCTGCAACATTTAAAGCAGTCGTATTTGTGCGAATCATGAATTGTATGATTATGAGGAAATGCATTTGGCATGCCGTGCTGCTTCCCAGCTATATGCATTGAATGTACTCTCTGTCATGCAAACTACGAAACAATTTTAGTCCATGTCCTGGTGATATTTGAAATCTTACATAAGTTGAAGGTACCTTCAGTGTACCTGATTAGCTAGGAATATTCTGGAAGTTTAGGTAGTACGATACGAAGGGTTCCTTGTGTGGAACTGTGACTGGTGTTTTGGAGAATAAACGCAGGAGTGTGTGGACATGCTTTGTTCTTTTTGTTTAACTTGGGCATTCCTGCCTGTTGACCCTAATATACATGGTACCAGAGATTGATCATATCTAGATTCAGGAATTTGTTTTTACTGGACACTTAACATCCGATTTCAAAATCTGACTATGGGAGGCAAGATTCTTCTGTTCAAACAATATGTTTACAAAGGCCATTAACTTTGTGGGGATTTATACCCTCACCAGAATGTCTTGCTTTCAGTTTGCAAAATTTGCAGTGAAATGGTTCATTTTTGGTGGCAACCTGCCCTTTCCCACCCAAGGAAGATATCCAGCTTTAAGACAAATAGCCTGGTTTTCAGGGCAGCATGGAAATTACAATGTATGTACCAAAAATACTAAACTGTGCATGATTGATATGTTCGTCTATTATCACCTGCATAATGAGCATGACTGACCTTGGATATATCGCTCCTGGACCAAGCAGAATATTTTGATGAAAAAGTAGTGATGAACAATATTGCTATTGAATACTAACCAGGAGTTCAGTTTGCACCTTCAAATTTCACCTAAGCGATGTGAAAAAGTTAGCTTGAACATCAAATTATATTTCAACCCCTTGTAGTTTTGTAGCAGTCAAATTCAGGTTCCCGAACTATTGCTGCTGAACGTGAAATGGGAAATACTTGTGTTTGGACAGTTCAACAGCACCTAGAGGATTGATCTGTCTCAGTCCTTGAATGTTGCTTCCAGTTCAGAATCTTGGGTGATATTGACATTTTTAAAGGGCATGTCACTTCAGAGTTCCCACAAGGTCAGAATTTTTTTTTTTTTCGTTTATCTTGACAATTCGGAGAAAAGTCTGGGAATATATATATTTTTGGCCTAACAACCTGATCCATTACTTCATCAAACAAAGTAACAGTGACATTCATGCTAAAGGCTTTTGTAAGACCAGTTAGCAGGTGCAATTTCCCGAAAGTAAGCAGACAGTGAAGCATTTTGGGCCAAAACCGAGGGGCATCCCTATTACCAAATGACCTATTCATACAGGAGTCAACTTCTTTCTGGCAGCTGATATTTGCAAACTGCACAGTTTTTGTATATTTAGTAGTTTCAACGCCTTTGAACATGCAGATCACTTGGGGGAAATATATCGGGGGAAATTATTGCAAGGTCAGGGAATATTCACGAAAAAATTTTGCATGGCTTTTATTTGTGAACTCTGACACTTTAAACTTGTTTTTTTTTTCAGTCTTCATTATGCAGGAACAAATCATTTTATGTACATCATATGTGTGAATAATTTTGTGGCAGCCAGGGTTGTTTTGTCAGCCAATGCCAACTGCTTTCTTGTTAAAATTTGATAATAGATACTTTGAAATTAAGTCTGAGATTGCAATATGCATGCCAAAGATTACACTTACACTGACAATTGTTTCACCAAACACTACAGCGACAGCAGTACATGTAGAGGAGACATTACTCAAATTCAGTCTGTACATGCATGATCACCCCCATCTTTCACCTCCTCCAAATTTCTACAAGTTGACTGTACAATACAATATGCTTTAAGATTTAACCATATGTAATTAAGACTGTAAAATAGTCCTGAAGTGAATCACATGCAATCCCAGTACTTGCTAAGTATCCATTTCAAACTGTAACTCATTACATGATGACTGATGCATTGGTTACCCTGTTTCTTGCCCGGGGTTATTTGGTTTATTATACAAATGATGATACATTTACCAATAGAAGATTACAGACATGAAGGGAAAATAAGTGAGTAATCTATTTGTTATTTCTATTTGCCAGGGAAGATCATATTAGTGTAAATGTGAATTTAACTTCATATTAGATGTATAAGGTCATTCCCAGGGCCTTTTTTTGTATATATATAAATTATTCCATACATTGACAGAACATACTCAAAGCATTACTGCCGCTGCATATAGGTACTTTTTTTTTTAAAAAAAAAAATCTTGATCATAGTCTGTTGTTTTAAAATTAAGTGTATTTAAAAGGTACCTGCAGCAGGCAGGCATAATAATCTAATTGAGTCTGGTGTCATGAAAAAAAATTATCTCAGTATAAAAGTTTATTCCAACACAGCTGTACATGTATGAGGTAAATCTTATATAGAATACAATTATCTACAAGGTCCGATGTATAGAATTCCTTGACTTTTCCGTTACCATCCAGTTGTTAATCGAGGGCATTATAACTGCCTGTGCAAGTTCCACTCCTATATTTTACCAATTGAGAATGTGGCATGCAGCTGTAGCTACATATATATAGTATTATAAGCTGTTATATAGTATGCAGGTCTGATTGCAATAGTATGTATGTATTTGCACTCCACCCCATCTTCTGGGCTAGCATAAGATCTACATGGAATCTTCAGACATGTGACTACATCTTAACTGTATTTTCCACAAAGATTTTATATCAAGTATAAAATAAAATTGGATGCAGCAGCCAACTATAATTAATATATATTATCCCAGCCAAATTTAACACTTCAAACAAGCTTCACCAAGCATGTGTCATCAAACGTACTTGACTCTGATGTGTGGCCCAGAAACGAATTTCAAGTTCTATGAATATGTTCCAAATCCATGGGACTTCAATGAATAGCAAGGGAAAACAAATAGCATATGCAGCTACGTGCAGTACGTATATATAGTATATTTATGACATACTGAAAGTGTGAGGTCTATGCATGTATGAGAGATAGAAATTTAAATGTATGTTTATATTTCGGTACATGCCTTACGGTGCAAATCAGTGGAACAGTGTACAAAGGTTGTGAAATAGCCGACATGAAACAAAGCATATAAAGGTACAAATAACTGCTAAGTCAAGACGACCTAACCTAATTAGGCCTTATATACATGTAACTTGCTTTGTTATTTGTAGCCCGTCTATGTATACTATATATACACATAAATGTATAGGCTTTCCGGAATAAGGCATAATATTGCCCCGGGGTCTGTGGCTATCATAGTCGTTTCCCGATTTGTGACTATAAATGGGGGTCTACAACCCGAAACTTTGGTGACGTCACCGTCGACGTCACTTATGCCTAAAATTAAATATTTGAAGTGTATCACTGTATGGCGTTTTAATTGGTTACATTTTATTGGCTTTGACATCAATATTGAAAATGAAAAATATAAATGCAACCAAACAAGGCAAATACATTCTAACTCCTTCGTGTATAGTAAAGATGCATTGTATTTAATTGGCTTTTTAATACTTACAATCAATTATCGCCCATCTCTTTAACAGCAACATTAACATTAATAACAACATGTTAACAGTTTAATAATCCATGTAGCGTCTATGTATCATGCTTATCACACTGTATCAGCATGTGTGTCAGGCATGTTGTTTTCTTCTTTTCTATACTTGGAATGCGTCTAACTGAGGACTATAACAAGGCTGGTTATCACGTTATGTGCTTTATCTGTCTGTATCTAGCCCTCTTTACTTTACCAGTGTTTACTACCACTTTGATCATCCCCTGATAAACTAACCATGAACCGGATAACTAGTACTACCTTAGAAAATTTTTAAATGATCTGAACCTAGAGGTCTCATTAAGACCTTTGTTCAGTAAGCATACTTATGAATACTTATGAATCTGTATCCGTAGTCGTAACTTCGAGACATATATCAGCTGTATATGGCCAAGATAGAATTGGAGCAAATAGGCGGGACTCGAAATACTAGCTGCGCCATCTGGTGTCTTGAAATAAAAGCATTTTTTGACTACAAAATGTTGCATGATGGTTGGAAAACAATTGTACCTAATTGTGACCTTGACAACATAAACAATCGAGTATTTAAACTGCCGAGACAGGCTAACTTCGATTTGCATAAAAATTTGACTTACTTTGACTCTTAATTTTATGACAAAGTGTTAAAGTGAAGTCAAAATATGACAAACTGGGCAGATCATATAAAATTCCGACCAAATAAACGAAGCACACCGCTCAAAGATTGATTTCAAAATTATCAGT
>JAAUYG010188911.1_pt1 | contig 27701 bp, 12 predicted proteins | sample 7278091 | NCBI WGS metagenome assembly JAAUYG01 (sample SAMN14350201, study PRJNA611818) | marine sediment metagenome | isolation source: surface marine sediment (0.6m) | place: French Polynesia: Moorea | collected 2018-08 | reverse complement strand
CAATTCTCCAGCATGGAACCCCTGGCTCAAGAAAGACAAGGATCGTCTTGACAAAGTGCAACATTACGCTCAGAAACTGTGCTCACAGGATCTGGAACTCCAGGATCTTACGTATCGTCGTTACAAGGCTGATATGCGAGAGACCTACAAGTTGCTTAATGGATTATATAAGACAAACTCTTCCGATATGTTCACTGTGGGAGGACGTGAAGGACTTCGTGGTCATGAGAAGAAACTTATGAAACATGCTACCCGCAGTGAAGTCCGTCAGCAATTCTTTAGTTTAGTAACCGTGTGGTTAACGACTGGAATGGACTGGATAGTACAGTGGCTATGGCACCTAGTCTTTTAGAAAAAGCTTAGAGCTGAGTCAAAAGTAAAGCTCAGTATAGGATCAAGGTAATCAAGGTAATCCAGTGTTTGTGTTTACCTGGCACAGTGGCACTGGCAGTGCCAGTGTTCGCGACCGGGTCAAACTCGCACCCGACGAACTACACGATTATTGTGGTTTTTCTAGTAAACTATCTGAAAGGAAATGCCCCAAAACACAGTTGCGGACACAAAATCTACCTTTGAAGTTTCAGGTTGAACCACTAGTAATGTACAGTTTAAAATTCTCTTCGAAAGACTTCTAGAAGACGCTAACATGGAGGCTGCCATCTTGCCTACGGAAGTGAACATAGGACGCATGCGCCAATGTGAGAAGTTTTAATATTCCCTATCAGGTGGCAGCACTTTCGATTGCTCACCACTGTCCATCGCTTCGCGCCTCAGAAATTTGATGTTGACCCGGGAGCTGGATTAGTTAAATTAGATAATGTAGTAAAAATCTAATGGATCTGTTTCATATTTACCAAAATACTGGGATCATTATATTTCAAAACTATGGAATTATATATACATATACATGTATATCATATATTTTCCTGTGACGATGTCCCATATTAAAAGTCTACTAGATCTACCTGCAGGCATGCTGTGCTTTCCAATTATATAAAATTCGTATGATCAAGTGAAAACTCGAATGGCGTTTCTATCAATGAAGCTATACCAGAAACAATATGATAATTAAAGTGCCCTGTTCTAATCAACTGTGTTATACTTTGACCTGTGGCCCGGTGTCATAATCAGAGAGGCGGCATGGAATGAGGCACCGGCTACGGCATATAATCTTTCCACCAGTGATTCAAACGATTAATTGATATGCCACTGACTCCTTTATACGCACCTTATAGTTAATTGAAAACAGCAAGTTGGGTGTCAACTGACCAGCATGTGGTCATATCTTTAACACCCCTGATGGGCACATATTACTGAGCCTGACGCATTGCGACCTTTGTCACGTGTATATCACAGTCCCTTTCTCGACATGCCTGGAGACTCAATTTCCATGATGCGTGAGAAACTGTTTTTCTTGGCCTCCTTCTAAGCAATTGGAGCCGACCATGCTTGAAGAAAAGCCAGTGGATCGAATGCACAAGCAGAGGGTGACTAGCGTTAAGTACCCGGGGAAAATGGTTTCTACGAGGGTGGGGTCTTCCAATTAAATATCGACCGTAGGAAGCAGGTTAATGATTAGTTTTGCATTTATGCCATAGGTAAGCCGGGTACAGTGTAAGAACCACTTAGATTTACCAATTCTTTTCATACGTGGCCAGCGAAGCATGCACGCTATCGACAAGGAACAGTAAAAAGCTATTACGGGAAACTTCCTGGCAAGAAAGCCCTCTCTCCCCTCCCCACATGTGATCAACCCCCATATAGGCCGGGCCTGGTTAGCCAGTCAGGAATTCTTTTAATACCGAGGCCTTTTTGCCTGGCCCGGGCCATTATTTACCGCTCATTATTGCTCTCCCAAAAAGTGCTGAGAATTTTGAAAAGGCCTTAAAAGGGGGACCCGCTAAAGGTGGATGAAATAGACTGTAAGAAAATTGCAGTCCTGTGATCGCAGGGTGATCAATGATCATTTTAACGTACTAAAGAGTAGCCGGGGAACATGAATGAGAAAACTTTCAATTATCCATCAATGCCAGACGAACACAAAATCAATTCAAGCTTCTATCACCATCGGCCATAAATTGCGGGCTTCTTGCAGGCGGCGGCTGCATTTTTGGGGGGAGGTCGGGAGGTCTTGATGGTGCATCTAAAGTAAAGTTCGATGTTGTCCCACCAGGATTCCATACAGCAGACAGGGAAGGCGGACAGGTAACTCATCTGAATAACAAATCACAAACATGCTAAAGAATCAATTAGTGAGGGACGACTCTGCTTTCGGTAAAAGCCAAGCTCTTTAGCAGGCTTCCTTCTGCCTCTGTAACGGCGCTCAATCACAGAAAGTCTTGATTGTTCGGGAGAATGGGAGCCAGAACGTTGCACGTAGTAAATCACATCTGTTAAGCATATCATTAGCCCCTGAAAGCTTCTCTCTATCTGGACTGACAAAGTTATCACATCTGTCTTAATCCCAATTAAGCGTCGCAGTGGAGCGATCTTGTTAATGGCTTACTAATCAGTCATGACGCAAAATCGGCTTCTGACCGTACTGTACCTTCGCATCTTCACTTCTTGACTTGGATATACTAAACGGAATACACCTGCACGGGGATTCTGACCCCCTGCGTATGACGCGTATACTAGCGTAGTTAACTGCTTAAATTAAATATGTTTTCCCGGAGTTTATGTGTGTGCGAATCTGCATCTTACTATAATACCCATCAACTTCATTCTTGGTGGGACCTTCCCTCTGACCAAATGAAGAGATGATTTGCTCTTGAGACATTCGCCTCTGGGTAAGAGTAGAAGTAGGGTACGAAAACTAAGTTTCGGCGAATGAGAGGGGAAAAAGTGGCTGTAACAGCCAAGCCATGACACATATTTACCATTACAGATTACCGGGAAATCACATATGGACAGTCGCACTTCAGCTTTGACCTCAACCGACTTTGAAGTTGAAAGGTCAAATTGAATATCACTCATATTTCAGGCCATTATATTTCAGAAGGTAGTGGAGTTAAGGCATATTTCACTGTCGAACACCTGTTATAAATGATTGTTCGATAGTAAAATATATGGAGTTCAACTTCCGTGGTTCAGTCACACCGTTAGACTTGACCACGATTGCCCTTCAACGTCACTCACTAGTATTGCGTGTCCTTTTATCTAAGAAAGGAGTAGATTTAGAGTATGTTGCTATTGAATCCTATAGCACGGTTAAAATCCCAATAAGAGGTCATATATGGGGATTTCAACCGTGTGAAAGGAATTGATCTTGAATGATCTTAAAAGTCAACTTTGGATCACTCGTATTCGAACCCCTTACATTTTAGAAAGGAGTGGAGTTGGGACGTGTTTCACTCTTAAACACTAACAGGAAGTCATAATTGGGAGCCTAGCCGCACTATCATATTTGACCTTGACTTGAAAGGTCGCTCTATATTTCAGTCCCTTATATCTTAGAAAGCAGAGTTCAAGCATTGGTGCTATAATGGAAGACTAGCAGGAAACCACATATGGGAAATCTGACGGCATTATTAAATTTGACCTTGCATCAAGATTCATTCTTATCAGGTAAACATAGATAGAAAGGATTGTGTGAGATGGCAGGATTTTCCGCTGTCCCAGTGGGCATTTGTTGCAGCGAATCTCTTGCTGACATTTGTTGTCTATACCAAATTGTATACTTGTAGATTTGGAGACTGCCAAGTTAACAGCTAAATCATTAGGCTTTTTTTTTTTGACCTGTGCAATATTGCGCTCTTCAAGTCGATGGCCCTCATATACATGTATAGGCAATGATTCTAGGCCCTGGTCGGGAGGGTATAGGCCTACTAGAGGGCGACAGATCTACTCTCCAGGCCCACACCAGCTCTATCTCCTATCCCGCCCAGACAAACCTACTACTACCCACATGCATATTATATACACTGCTTGCTCGCCATTATGGGCAATCGAGGTCATCAGCTGAGCAATGGCATGATCAAAGTGACAAATTTAACCTACATGTAGGCCATTGTATAAAGAACGATGACAGCCAAGCGAAGTTAAAATAAGTCATGGATGAACTGACTTACAGTGAATAAGAAGAAAATATATTTTTAAATCGTTTTACAATAAAACGAATTATTTTTAAATAAAAAATATCAGAAATCATAAGGAGAACTATAAGGTTACGCAACCCTAATATTACATACCTGATTATTAGAAAATGCACACTGGGTGGCAGGAGATACAGTGTCGTATATATTAAGCTATATTTTGACAATATGTTATATTTTAACTCAGCAAAAATAATAAGCCAAACTGTGCTGTAATTTAAAAAGGACGACAAACCTCAACATATTTATCAAGTTATGCACATGTATTCCCGAATCCTACAGGAGATTCCGGGTTTTCAGGGTGACTAACACAACTTTTAACAACAGCTTTTAGTGGGTTTTATTATTAGAATGGCTGACGAAATGGCAGATAAAATACCATAGACGTATAGAAGACCTATAGGCCTACGTCTATGTAAGTACATATAGGTCGGCATCAGCCATGATATCGAAGGATGGAGCTGACGAGTGGGCTTATTAACCCTTTACACTTTTATGCTTTGGTCGATATCCGCAATCTTCCTCCTTTGTCTGAACTACAGCACTATCATATCGAAACAGTGTTATTAAAGCAAGTCTATAACACCCGTACCAGGAAGGTCTGTTTACTACCCAGTACCAGTGGCAAAAATTGTGATTATCCAAGACATGCAATGTGGAAACAGAACTTAGAGCGTTGAAAAAAAGAAATAAGCCACATTTCAAATGTAGTTTCAATTCTTAGATTCATTAAAATTGTTTTGGCAATGTGGTACTAGTCACCACTAGGCTTTGTAGACGACTTGGACGATTGCATACGCGGACAAACATTCAAGCTGCGAAAGTTGATATTATATTGCTTTTTGTCTTCATTCCTGTTTAACGTACACATGTTATCATGTTGCCGGCCAGTAAAGCCGTTAAGTTTGTAATTCTCAACTGGCATGAAAGTTAAGCTGTCTACTGTATAGTGATTGGCCTTTTTAAAGTTGACAAATGATTGGTCAGTAGGCACACCCCCGGGATCAAATTTTCCACTACAGGCATTCATGCTTCGCTCATTAGCTGATCACAAGCCACTATGTAAAGACCTAAACTAAAGCACACGTACAAAGCCTCACAAAAGAGTTTCCGGTTCACACGACTAGACCACACCCCAAATTTAACTGGTCTCCTGCCCCGTGCCTCCTGCCCCCTGTCTTATGACCCGGTGCAGTGCCCTAAGGGAAACTAGGGAAGGGTGTCCTTCCCACTTTCACGCGAGTGGAGTCTCTTTCGCCTGGTCGCACCAGTCATTAACAGGTTAAAATGTTGACCACGGCATGCGCCACTGTTTACAGTTGTAAGGGGCCCTGTTGCCCACACAAGGCCCGCTGCTGCCGCAGCCAGGCCAGCAGGTGCTGAGCCACAGTCTTCCTATTGGAGGAATCTGTCGCCGGCCCTTGAGACGTCTCAGCCAACCAGGTTTAAGGCCGAAGCAGGGACTTGCCTTTTGCTACCTCCAGCCTTCCTCAAGCAGCCGGCCCCGGACCAGCTGAAAACTGGCGGGGGAGGAGGCGGAGCCACGGAAAAGTTAGGGGCGCTTACCTTTTGTAGTCGTATTAAACCAAGCCAGCAGGGCCGCTTAAAGTCTATTGGCAAGTGTGAGTGGAAGAAGGTAGAGGTGGCGCAGCGCATTATTTACAGATGCGAAATTTGGTGACACTTCAACACTTTGTGGTGACAGATATTTGGGTCTACGTCACAAACTGATAAAAGTCGTTACGAACTTGGTATCCACGTCGGAGAAAGTTGGATTTCGTCTTTGGATCAGCGGCAGGATTTACTTATTAAAATTTGACTTTGCGACAAGTGAACTGAAATTTCTTATATTCTGTTCACTCCCTCTCTATGTGGCGTTGGCTGTGGTGTTAGCTGGACTGTGAAGGACGATGTCATTGAAGTGTGAGGACAGTGTGAGTTTGGAGACAAGACAGGCGGTCGGCGCTGGCAGCGGCAGTAGCTCGACTGACGCCGCTAATTCCAGCAGTATTGGCCCGGCCGGTGCTGCCTCCAACGGGGACACAGCCGCCGATAATTTGGAGAAGTTACAGCGCGTGACGGACATGCTGAGAGAAAGGATGTCCTCCAGTCCCAAGTGTGGGAGCGGCGACCTGGATTCGGCGACTCCAGACGGCAGAAAATCCCACCTGGAGCAGTATCATCCCATGGCTAGCAGCAAGAGTCCCGGGGGCAGGCACTCCCCCTATGCGGCTTATTCCTCCGCTGGACACAGTCTGCCGATGTCCAGCAAAATGACCTACTCCAACGGCCACCTCGATATGGAAAATAACTATGCTCCTCCTATGATGAGGCATCACATGTCGGCTCTCCTGGGTAACATCAAGTCAGAGAAACAGCCCACGGACACTCCACAGTCCCAGGTCTTGCGAGGGATCCTCCAGGGCAAGGAGAGGCTGTCTACAGAAAACGGCGGTACCCTGGAAGGTAAGGTATCCTCGGATCCAGAATCTTCAGCTTTCAAAGTGGTTCGTCCTGAGTCCCAGAATGTCAAGGACAGTGATCAGGACAGAAATCTCCAGAGCCAGAGCAACTTTGATGCTGACTCTATGGATGCTGAATCCTTCCAATCCAGAAGCCCTGGGTTGTCTCTGGATGACAGTGATCCAGAGAATGGCTTCGGTGTGTTGAATGACCCAGATGGCTCCCTGGACATGGAAGAAAACTCCAGTGACTTTATAAATCCAGGTGAGTCTAGTGACAGTAAGAAAGGTTGTGCGGAAAGTGGTGTGAGTGGTATGAACCGCATGTCCCCTCCCCGAGGCGGCTCCAAGCGGAAGCAGTACATCCCTCAGCAGCATGACAGCAGCCGTGGTGGTGCCACAGAGGAAGAACCCATCCCCAAGATGCAGAAGCTCGAACAGGATCTCATGCATCACCAGATGAAGCAGATGAAAGATCAGCTTTGCCTCATGCAGCAGAGATACAGTCAGATGTTCCACGCGGGCCTCCCTGTCCCTCCCATACACCCCTCCTTTACCGACTTCATGGAGAAGATGGAAGCTTCCAGAATGGGACCAGGAGAGCCTCACCTGCCCAACCCACATTTCACAGAAGGCAGGGGATTCATGCCAGAGGGACCGTTTCGCCATGGCAATCCATTTCTCAATGCCATGGAAATGGACCCTTCGCATTTCTTCAAGCATGCAAACAAGATAACACAGGATCAGAGAGCGGAAGGCCCGTCCCCCAGCAAACATCATGGGCCAAAAGAGCAGTCCAGCCCACTGAGTGGAAACACCCCAGACGAGTTCAAGAACTTGGCCAAGATGCTCAAGTCTGAAATTGCAAACAGTGTGGAGAGTTTGGTGGACTCGGTTATGTCCAAATTCATGGACAGACAGAAGAAGCAAGACGGCAAGTGCAGAGGCAAGGAGTCTACTTCAAACTGTGAACCTTTAAGAAAGTCCCCCTTCTCAGGACAGAACAATAATAATAATTCCTTGGAGAAAGAAATCTGCCCCAAGTCCAGCTCGGGCAGCAATAAATTCTCTCCAACCAGCAATAACAATAATAACAACATTGTCCCATCTTCAGGTGGAGAGAAGCGTGATAGCGGTGCTGCTACTAGCAGCAGTGGCAGCACCAGCATGCCCCCAACTCCAGTAACCAGTACGCCAAAGCCTCCCAGAACCAAAGTTACAGACAAGATCATGCACCCGTTTTTTGACTTGCACCCCAAGCCATTCCTGGACCTGTCCCGGGGTCATCCCCTCTTTCCACCCCCACCATATTACCAACACACACAGGTGCCACCGGTGCAGCCCCTGTATGCCAAAGAGCCTGAGCAAACTGAAGCCCTGGCTCTAGTAGTGAACGCCCCAAAGAAGAAGCGTACCAAGGTAACTGACACGCGTCTGTCACCCAGGGCCGCCCGGGCCCTCCTGCAGGAGAGTGTACCCCACCAAGGGTCAGCAGACGGCCACAAGCACCACCACCACCACCATGCATCAGCCCCTGGGGAGCATCCGTTCAACCTAGTCCCTGCTAGCTTACCCACGTCTGTGGCCATCCCAAACCCCAGTCTGCAGCACTCCGATATCCTGGCCATGTACTCCAGTGGGGAGCACAACCCTTACGCCGAGATGATGCGACGCCACTCCCCATCCAGCAGCCCCAGCATGGCCAACACCCCCACTGACGGCTTCCCCCACCCCATGATGAAGATGGATGCCGACTGCTACCCAGACCACTCCATGGCAGAGTACACCCTGGATGGTATACATATGATATCCTTTCCTATATATCTAAATTTTACACACAAGGCCAGGTAAGAAAGTTTCTCCCTTTCTTTTTATTTTTAACAATATGTACATCCTTGGTGCATTCACTATTACTCGGCGTAATGCTTTTAGCCTAGTTAATTAAATGGAATTTTTACAGAGAAATAATCAATCATAATCTATAATCTATTTTAAGCTAAATTGACATGCTTGAACAATTTTGAGAATTAAAAATCCCAGAACTGATGATTTCAGTCAGTGTCAATATGTTTAATTATTTATTTATATTGGTATTATATCTTATATTTACCCATTATGGTAAATAATTAACCTCGCTAAGCTTATTAGTACTGGTATCAGAAAAGCCAGTTTGGCATCACATTAAAGGGTGGTTATATAACATGAATAAGTATGTCTTTCTTCTCGAATGTTAGCATCATATCCTGGTAATTTAAAATTCAGAATCAAAGAATTAGATCACTATCCCAACTTGATATGAACAAATATGGTCAGGTTACACATATGTGTTATTATCATGTCTAGGCAAATGTAAAAAAAGAAACACAATGTACATGTATCGCACATAGATGGGAGTCCGGTTCAGCTATTGACAAGTGCAAAGTAAAGTGCTCTTGTGCAACAAACTTGATCTATAAAACCAGGGGGGTGGGAGTGGGTGGGGGGTTGCGAATGGACAGAAGGTCTGATGTAGATTGACGTCACACATAGCTGAGTCCCTTTGCGACTGGATATAAAAGGCCAGCGCTTTACCCTGGTCAATCTGTAGAGGACGATAGGGAGAATGGGACGCTGCCTTTGGATGCTGTCCTTTGTTTTCCTGTAATATTCTACGACTCTGATGGTCTGTCCATTTCTCTCCTTGCGACGCCCTTGACTGCCTTGCCGGCCAAGTCTATTTGTATCATTTCCCATTGGAACTAGATCACTGAGCAGGTTAATTGAAAAACTTAGCCGGGTCTTTTATTTATGGCGGGCAGGTTAAGATCGGTGGGAGACGATTGGACTGCACTGTGAAGACATGTGCCGTCCCGCGCTCTCCCTTTCTTCCCCCAACCTCCTGAACGGTGTATGATAGCGATAAAGTCAATTTTGTCAGATAGATGGCAACCCGGTCTGGTGGCAAACGGCTCCCGCCCACCACGCGGGGCAGCGAGACATTAAAGGTTAGGTCTGCAGAGGCACTGGAAAAGATAGCTGGGCCCCTTAAGGAAATAGCGAGGAAATTTTATTAAGTGGCGCCCATTGGCTGATATCGGCGAGGTTACTGCGATGATGGTCCCTAAGTCGTTTGTGTAATTTGTTTGCCTTTGCCATGGCATCCATTGACCCCTGGTGTCAGCAATTCATCATCTTGCGCACTGAGACCTGGGGCCTCTAAGAAAATAAAGCTTCCACTGCTTCCTGGGGAAGATGACATTCAAGACTGCACTCCTTTCACTCACTGAAGAAATATCTGAAAGAGCTGATACTGTAATATTTTAGTTCAGCATTTTAAATTATCAAGCTGTGGTCATGGTATGTCATATTTTCCACGATATGGGGGGACTGTGCATACAGTTATTATACTATTATAGTTGAACTGAATTGCTTAGACCAACTGAACCCCCAATGGCTCGGTTCTTTCTGCCATGCCATGCAGATGGCCATTTTATTTGCCAGGACCGTTTTTCTCCCCAAGGCAAAAGCCAAAGAACCGTTATCTGACATGTGCCACACTTCTTTCCCATCATGCAATTGGATAATTTGCCCTCTAACTACATCCTTAAGAGGCAAATTTTCCTGGGGCGGTGGTTAGACTTGATAGTGGCTGGCCGACCGTTGGCCTAGGGGATGGAGAGAGTGAAGAAAAGAAAACTGGTATTGGAGGTTTGACTTCCTGAATTACATGTAATGCAAATCAGTTGGGGACACAGCCACTGGTACTCTTTGTTATTAGCATTTATTTTTCTTTTAAATTTGGCATGAATGGGATTTTTATCATAGCTAAATATGTCTGTTATGTTTCTCCATGTAGGTATTTGATAGGCATGTACATATATAATAATATTTGTTCAATATAAAATTTCTGCTTTCTGCAATACAAAGAAGGAAGAGCTTGCTTAGTGTAAGCTTCCGTCTCTGATGGTTTGTTAATCTTTAACTTTATTGTACCCAGTGCCCTCTCCTATTAATATCAGCCCAAGACTTTACATTGCTGCAATGCTTTGCTGGTTCACACAAGATTGCTGATGTCATTTTCAGTTCACCATTAGTCCATGTGATCAGCTATAATGACAAAAGTCTGAAGCTCCTAAACCATGTGACCTTTCATCAGCGCGAGTGATAGTGGTAGAAGTCACAGGGTATTTCGGACTTGGTGTTATGTCAATATCCTATGGCAGGAGAGACGATATTGTTGACTGGAAACTATAATTATAGACAGACTTTAGGTGGGTAGTCAGGGGCCTGTTTCTTAAAAAAAAAATAAGTCCACTGCTGATCTTAAGCGTGGAAAAGACAATGGCTGCTAAGGTTATTAGCAGACTTAAGTCCATTTCTAGATTTTCCCAGAAACTGCCCCAAAAACCAGTACTACCCTGGAATAGGCAGAAAATGCAATACCTGTAACAAGAGCTTCCCTCACAGGCTTCCAATATTACCACACAGCTCAAATTCTTTGTAATAATTCTTATTTTATCGATATGCCGTAAAATGCTACTTTGGTACTGTATCAGTTTTTGGCTTAGTGTTTCTTGTAGTTGGAGAAAGTTGATAATGGTGTGTGTCTGGATGGGTCAAATACAGGCAGGCACGAGAAAATAAAATTGGCAATGTGATCTCCCAGGAATGGTTTTAGGTTTAGCAGGAATGAGTGCATACACATGTAACACTTTATAAATTCCTAAAAGATACTTCCCAGTGTTTATACTGAAACTGTGAAAGGAAAATACCAAATTGCAAAGACTAACTCTGTAACATTAATCCATTAAGGGATTCTGATAATGACATAGCAACAGCAAAACTTATATATTAACAATTCTTTGATAAATATTACATACTACATAAATTATTAATTATTTAAATGCAAGGACAAAAAATGTAGAAATATTTTTGCACAAGTTGTGTTATAATGCTTGCCTTCTATTGACAAAGTATGAGGAACTGCAGTAAAAGATGTTTTGTTCAGAACCCTAGGAATGTGGCTTTTACCAATTCCTTCACAAAGTAAACAAAAGCGAATAAGGAAAACATTAGTTGAGGGAGACTGTTGATGGCCGTGATACGGAACCTGACACCTTGTGTGCCACTACTCCATCAGTCAATCCTTTCTTGATAGAATTGATAAAAATAAAACTCCACAGAAGGTTGAATTGGCAGCATTTTTCTCAGGTCTGCACCTTCTCGGCAGAGGAAGTCTGCCCTGAATGCACCGTGAATGGTAGAGGGGAAAATTAATGCAAGAACAGGGTGAAGATTATGAAAATCCCAGAAGCAAGAATTGTCGTGTCAGGCAGAGTTATAATGACAGCGCAGTGCTTTCCCATTGATCGCAGATTACAGCCAAGAAAAGGAAAGTGCATTAAGACATGGCAGCGAAATTTGCCTGTGTCAGGAAATGGCCAAAGGAGCTTGCCTGAAAAGTGCATGCTAGCAGGTTATTAGCATCCAGCAATACATGTCGCCTCAGCAGCCTTTGCCGTGAGTCCCAGTATAGAGACCCTCAAGAAAAGGTTTGTTGACACTGCAAACATGCTGGAAATGGTAATGTAGCCATTATTGGGCCTGGTAATGAAGTTTTTATTATTCATCCTGGCAGCCTGCATCAGGGATGTCAAGAAAAGGCAAGTTTTGTCCTGGGGACCCGCACCATGAGCAAGAGCGACTCTATACTGGTTGTTCTTGCGAACTTGCGAACTCGGCCGGATATTCTCAACGACTGCCTTGTTAGTATTACCCGTTATCTATACTAATAGGAAAAACTGACAGATAACCAAGTTAAAGAAGACAGGATGGGGGGGGGGGGCTGGATGGGGGGAGGGTCAGTATCTTGAAAACCTGAAGGATAAGCGAGTAAAAGAATACTTGGTGGGGTGGTGGTGTAGCATCTGGAGGGGGGGGGGGGGGCTCCGGCTTGGTGTTGTTTAATAGTAACTTTTAAAACCTGCGTAATATTTTTAATGAAGAGACTTGTGTTCAGATGTCTACCATAAGTCAGGGACGGTCTTTTCTTTATGGTAGAGTGCTAGCTGCCTCTGAAGCCTGCATGCATGTATGAGGCATTAATATCTAATGATTTATGTCAAACTGTCATGGCTAATTTAAAGTCAACACACAGTAGGTGGCATTAAGAACCCCCCCATGCCCCCCCCCCCCCAAACCAGACTAGAATACAATAGGAATGCAGCAGGTAAATACCCTTGAGATCATGCCTGTCCTGCTCTCATGACAGATCTCAACAGTAACTTAGGGTTCTCCCAGGTGTTTCCATTGCCACCTAGGACATGGTGGAAGCTCTGCTAGGCTCACCTCACCCTCATGCCCCACACCAGTGAGCCAATGGCGTTACTCGCAGGATTGGTGTCCTTGCTATTTGCATATTACTGGAAGCCCTTTTGTAGGAGCAACAGTTACAGGTACCTGTTTATTAAAACTTCAGCTGTTCTCTTGAAACATTTCCTTGCCTCACAGTTTGTTCCAATTTCTGCAGATTAATTACATGTGATTAAATTTGAAATACAGTTTGTTCCAATTTCTGAAGATTAATTACCAAGCAATGTGGATTAAGTATTTATATAGCTCAATAAAAAGACAATTTAAGAAGACACTGAAAGAAACATTAAAACAAACGCAACTTTTACACATTGGGAGGTACGTTAAAAAGAGGGGCTATTGTCAATAGCCCTTCTTTTTAACGTACCTTGTGAAATAGTATGAAAAAATATTTCCATATTGCATAATCTCAGCACAGCAGCCAAGAGGTCCCACTGCTTATCGTGAGAGTATCTGTATACACAAGTAAAGATACTGGTATGTGGGTGGGTATAGACGCTGTGGCTTGTCTCTCATACATTGCTGCCAGGAGACAGGGCAAGATGACACCTGTGTTTGGTGAAGTAGCTGGCACAGCACTTTGGCTGGCGGCTGTGAGCTTGTAATTTGTCTTAACGCAGACGTAAAGACCTGGTCACCGCGGTATGCATTTTCACGCCCAATGGTACTCCTCCGACCCAAAGGTGAGAGTCCCTTCTTCAAGGTGACTGAAAGAGCACAACTTTGTCTACACTTTGTCTTCAAGTAGACTAAAAATGGTCAAGGGCCAAGGAAGGAGCTGTCAAGTGCACCACTGTGTACTTTGCCAGCAAATCAGTAGCCACCGTTAACTTGGATACCTTAAAGAGTCCTATGGAAAAAAGTTGGTGCTAGAAGGGCTTCCTAAGCAAACAATGAAGGGCAAGGTTTGAAGTAGGCAATCTTCATGCTAAGAGTCATGGGTTGAATTGGTATTAAAAAGTCAGTGTTTTGTTAGTGCCAGAAAATATAAATAAGGTGTATATAAAATTTAATGTTTTTGTTTTTCTTTTCTGAAATGATCATGTGCTTGTTTTATATAACTAGCCCTGAAATACTTCACGATGCTTATATTGTATCTTTGGTCTTAAAGAATTTGTACGATGTTCCATTAGCATCCTTAACTCATTAGCACACCTCCACCCTTACCCCGATGCACCTGAGGAAAGCCAAGCTGATGTTCTTCTACAACCGCTATCCAAGTTCATCTATTCTGAAGATCTACTTCCCTGATGTGAAGTTCAATAAGAACAACACAGCCCAGCTCGTCAAATGGTTCAGCAACTTCAGGTAAGTGCTGTGTATGAATTTTAAATGTGACATCATTGTACCTCATGATTAATTCATTCCTTAGTGCGACCAAGTGTCGCTGAAGATGCATTTTGGTAAGTGCTGCCCAGATATGTGTTTCAAGCTTCTTTGACAATAAGCAATATAGCTGTATGGATGTACCACGTACATTTTATATGTAGCAATGAGAGCAACTGAACAGTATAATATCATTAAAGGTTTCTAATTATATCCTTGATAAAATAACCCTTTAGGGTTCCTTCTTGGAGTTTTGTGTGGAAATATCTCCAGACAGAGAGATCTTCTCTGTGCAGCATCTAAAGTGCAAATGGAGTTTTGTCTCCAAACCATGAGAAGAATGACCAGGGTCTAATCCTTCTCGGGACTGGCACAAAATCAGCCAGGGCTCAAGCGTCGGAACCTCCAATCTCTCCTCTCATGAAATGGAAATTGCCCAAGTATGAATCTTGAGACCCAGCAGGCAGAGTAAGGGAAGCGCTGAGGATGAATTACGGGCGATTTTCTAAGGGCAAGACAAGTGAATGGTCCTTTGTCCCCAGATGTCATCTGCCTTTGAATTGGAAGACAATCCCAGAGATTTTCAGGTCCACCAGTAAGAAGATAGAAATCTGGGTTATAATGCGAAGTTGAGCCTCTATCATTTCTACAAGATGCGGCAGGATATTTTCAGAAAAACAGAAAAATATTGGAAGGACCATACAGGCTTCTTTAATACAGTTTCTAAGTTGGAAAATTAGAAAAAAAAAACATAGGAAAGACTGAAATGGAAGAGAAAAAAATGTTCTATTTTTCACGTATTCAGTTGTCTGAGGGTTATAACAAATATTCTGTCCCCCCATCCCCCATCTGTTTCTGAAGTAACTGTGACAAATGATATTGAAATTTGACTCGGGCCGCTGTTGCTTTTCGGCCAAAGGGCATTTTATTGCCATTTTCTGCGTCCCTGCCCCGAAGCCATGCTGCAGAGATGGGAAACCAAATTTGGAGATGTGCAGCTCAAAACTTCCGTGCTTGCTTCAGTGACCTCTTGCTCTGTCACTTTCCAAGTTCGGTCTGAGGAAAGTTTCCTAGGGAACTTTTTTTTTTTGGCGGAGAAACTGTTATAGCTGAGGGCGTTAAGTTTTACTTCATGGCTGCTGATGGAGCCTTGGGGAAAAAGCTGTGGTCCTGGGTTGTTTGTACTGTGTTGCGCTGAACTCAGATGCCCATTTTACATGCTGAAGGCCAGCCAAGTGAGAAAACAATAGGATGCAGGATGTGAGCTAGCTTGAACAAAGCAAAAGAGAAAAGTTAGTAGTACAGCCTGATGTCAATAGTTAGTAAAGCGGTTGGAGGGGGGAGGGAGAGGAGTGAATAGCAAGGCTTGATGATGTACATACTCTTTAAGTTTACCAGACCAACTGAGTGTGGGAACTTAGGTCTTTCCGGCTAAGCCAGATTGAATCATCTATTCATGACCAATATAGCATTTCAGTGTAGGCTGTAATTTATATAATCTCAAATACATATATGTACATCGAACTGGCTGAACCTGACATGTGCGGGTAATTAAACTATGCCCATATCTAGTTGTGCTTTCACCAGCAGCAACTGCATTATGATGAGTATGTGGAGAAAGCTTAATCACTTACATCTTTGTCTGTAGACTCCGGGTAAGTGATATGGTTTATCCTGGGTGAAAGCCTGTAATTATAATCCCGATACGTTCTCACGCTCTCCGTCGCTTAGATTTTTCGTTTCTGTGCCATACAGTATGGCCATATTTGCAGGGTAGTTAGATCAGCATCGGCTATTATGCGTGTGTTCATATTTACGTTATTCATCGTTAGCATTATATACAATTAATCTTCAAAGGCTGATTGCATTACAATAAATTCCTTAGGTCTTTCAGATGAACACTTAATAATGCAATATTCAACTGAAACAATTAACATAGTTCAACTAATTCAGGAAGGAAAATGGACTAATGCTTTTCCGAGGACTGCAGACTATGTTAGCCTGTCTTCTTTAAACTGATTGTCTTTTATTTCGAGTTTATTGATTTAGAGCCAAAGTGCATCTCTTTCATGACTCTTTGCGGTTACATCTCACAGAGCCTACATATCCAGAAAAATAAAAATAAATAATGCATCCATCCTCTGCACGCTTTTAATACTAATGCCTGCAGAGCAAACGGCTTGTGTGCTTCCGTAGAAATGTCTTCTTAATCGAAATTCCCCTCATTGCACTATGGTGCTACCTTGGGACCAACAGTCCCCGCAGTAGTCACTGCTGGTGCTAAATCTGTCAGAGGAATTACCCAAGATCAAATATTTAGCACAATTAGACCTTTTTAAGAAGCATGGAAAGTAGCAACAAAGGGCTGACAGAAGATCTTGGTTGCTGTGCCTAAAATAGTCTGTCACAGTGATCCCCAGCCAGGGCTGGAGGGATACTAGTGGTAGAAGAATGAGCAGGAGAGGACATCTTCTGTTAGGCCAGTATGATTGTTAAAGGGGAGGGTGTGCTAAGAGAATGACAATGCAGAATTGACCAGGATGGTGGTCTCCTGAGACCAGTCCAATGTCCTGCTGGCTTAAATGCAGCCAATCTTTTCTTATGAATATTTTAGTTGCATTCTTAACCCCCACATCTAAGCCGATGATTGTTGCTCCCCTAGTTATCTTGTCTCTAGATGCTGCCTAAAGCAGGATGTCACATCACATCAAGCAGAGAAAACACATCAATGATTCAGGCTCATGTGTCTCAACTGAGGCTTAAAATTCGCTTTGCAGCTTAGGGCCCAATAAAGATGCAGTTATTAAAGGAGTTAAAGCATGCATGTCAAATGCCTCATCTTTGTCTGTTTAACTGGGCAGACTGCCACCTTCCCTTGTCACAAAACTTAGCCACCTACTGAATGGCATCTGTATTCTTGATATTTTGATATTACTGTAAATTTTATTGGTGCTGATGTTATGGAAAATTGAAAAATTCATTCAAACATTACTATTCTGCATCAAATAGTAAATGTGACCTATACTATGCTGGTATGTGCATAACTGGCTCTCCCATAGTTGCTCCTTGCCAGGCTAGCAGCACCAAAGATAACAGTGGCAAAATTATATGCACATTGATAGAGACTTCAGGGACGATGACCTATGAATCAGAGGTTGTTGCATAGTTAAGGCTCTTGACAACTGCGGAAGGAGATGCCAACCAAATATTTACAGTTTGACAGCAGACATTATTTCTTATTGGCGACCTCCAGTGAGACGGATTTCCATTCGGTGTTTGGAAAGGAGACTCCAAAGTGAGGCTCCACTTTGTCTTTCCTGAGCAGTTCCTGAGAAGCCTGGAAGTGGATGGCAAATATGATGTAAATCGCACACAGAGAAAAGGCTGCAGCATCAAACAAGAGATTCCGTTTCCTGCTAGACAAGCTAAAGGGTGCAGTATTTGCATGTAAATGAGCTGTGTGGGGGAAGCTGATCACTTCATGCTTCAGAATCTGCTATGAGAGAGCTTCAGATTGAATTTTGTGCCTCAGCATATCCATAAGGAAATGTATGCACCATCTACCAATGCATGGATTGGTTCCATGTGGAGTGTGATGCCAGTTGTGGCACTAATACTCTGCTATGTATATAGCAACAGTAAACATGGTAAACAAAATATTCAAGCCAAAAAAACCCCGAAGACTTCCCTTCAGGATTTAAAAATGGGCCAAACTTAATTGAAGAAAAAGAAAGTTTACTTGAAATTATATTGGCAACATATGGCCCAGATCTGCATGTAAAATAGTGTAATCTGGAAATTGAGCACCCAGAAAAATATCCACGTAACTGGATAGCCGTCCTGGGTCCCCTAGAGACTGGTGTCATCATGGCCATTGATTGACAGCTAAAGCACTTTGAGCTCCTACTAATTAGCTCCCAAGAGCTGTGGTAATTCTGACCTCAATGTTATGAAGCAAAGATGACGGACACCCAGGGCTGTCCTCTCCCCAGAAAAAGAATTGAGGTTGACCAAAGCAGACCATACCCGGGACTTGCTGAGTGGGAGTCACCCAAGTTTATCTGGGCGAATTCTGGCTATAATTGAGCTGCCTTAGGTCAGATGTAGACAAGGATTCCAAGGCAGGAAACTCTGGGACAGCTCCCAGTCCCCATCTTCCCCCAGCTGCTGCTTCTTTGTATGTAAAGGCAATCCCTGGCTAATGGCCGCTTTTCCCCACAGTCACCTGGATACTGCCACCAAGCATGCAATGGAGGGCTCTGTGTCTTAGATGGAAAAGCTCCTGAAATCAATTGTTTCAGGCTTTAGGGCAAAGCCCAGGGCTTTCTCACTCCCTACCTGAGCAGGACAAGAAACTGGAGGTCGGAGTGAAAAGACGTCTAAGCCACAAATGCCACGTTGATTGCAGTTGTCCCCAACCAGGGACCGTCAAGACATAATCACAATTGATTGAACAGAGACCGCCCACCGTAATCTCTATAATTCACCTTCAATAACTTACCTCATGTCTGGGTCACCAAATCAATAAAGACAAAGAGACTGAAAGAAAATCACTGACCAAGATGGGAAATCAAAGCAAGCAAAGAGGGCAGAAAAATGAACTAAAAGCATGTGCTGTGGCCATCAATAAGCGATCCTTGTGGCGAAGAGGTTTTCTATCCTTATGTTCTCATTGATTTCCTTTCAAAAGTCCAAGACATTATTGCTGCCGTGATGGCATTTTCTCTCTTCACTAATGCAGTTAAGATCCTGAAAACACCTGCATTCTACAGCCACTGCAAATGTTAATGAGTTTTAATTTTTTCCCTCTGAGTGGTAATAAAATACATGTACTATGCATCTGTCACTATAAACAATTCCAGGTGAATGTAAGAAATCAGAGAACAAAGACAAGGCTTTTAACGATGTAGATTTATTTAATGTTCGACACACAGTGGTGTCTCAAAGAGAAAAAATGCAAATAGCAGAAGTCGAGTGACATATCTGATCATCAGAGTTGGGATCAATAATTGGGGAATGAGTTCCTGCAGAAATTTTAGTGCCTCATTCCACTCCTTGCTCTCCCTCATAATAACAGTAAGTTGTAAAAAAAAGACCAAATGTCACTTGAAGTAAATGTTATGCTTTTCCCCAGTCTTAAGTCCTTCAGGAAATTGACCCCACTGCAGAGACATGATGGTAGCACTGGGCAACAAAGGGTGTAGGGGAAAGGGGAAGATGTTCATGGGACGCATGTGAGAGGACTTCATCAGATCTTTTGCCTCATTTGACAACCTTCTTAAATATAGAGCTTATTATTTGTTCATTAAGTTGGGAGCTGTCCTTTCGTCATCTCTGGCACAATGTTGCCCTGGAGACCACTGTGGCTATAACATATGGCCTTGGAGACACAGGGTCACGGGGATCACTGAATTCAACTTATTGCTGCTTGGGGGTTCCCAATTTTTTTTCTATACCACTGCTGTCAGGGCTCTGTCTTGAAAGACCAATAAGACTGCCATGAATCATTCTAACTGCTGACCAGTGCAATAAAAGACTGCTCAATAAGAGATGTAAATCAAGGAAGGGATCCCCATGATATATAGGACACAGATCAGGAGACAATTCACAGCCTGACAGTGAGATGGCTGACCTCTGGTGACAGTAGAAAGCTTTTCTCTCTCTGTGACCTTTATGCGGCTATTTACAATAACTTCTGAAAAAAATTGTTTTCTTTCAAATACGGTAGGCTGTTTTGTTGTGGTAAAATAAATGAAGAAATTCTGAAGAATCTACTTTGTGAGCAAAGTGTAACTGAAGGTTGGCTTCCTGTATACCAGGCCTGAATTGAGTGGTAGGTGTTGAAGGTGACGGTTGTGGTCCTCCACAAAAATCAACCAAGGATGACCAAAAGTGTGCCAGGCACAAGACCAGGTTGCAGTGTGCCACTGGCGCTTGGTCCTGTGTGCAGCCGACCATGTCCAGGTGGAAAAGCCCCTCTGTTAAGGGCGGGACTCTGAATGGTTAAACAGTAGGCTGCTGGGAATCCCGCAAAGAGAAGACATCCTATCACAATTATCCTGAAAGCTTTCTTGTGAATATAAGATGACTAAATGAAACTTCGGAACACTGTTAATCACTGTACCTGGATGGTTCGTGAGAATATTTAATACAATATATATCCACCTGTCTTTGTTCTGCTTCCCTGCACCAGGGACTAAACACCACAACAAAGAGAGAAGGCAAGGGGCGTGGTCCCTAGATCCATTAACTTCTCAGGTGTCCAGGGCAGAAAGTCAACTTCTTTATGAGTTCTGCTGACAGGACTGTCAGAAGGACTGCATAGCGCGAGCAACAAATGGCACCGAGCAACAGTCATTATTATGCAGTTCCCTGCAACAGAGACACACCGCGACTCGTCTTCTGTGTCAATAGCCAAAAAGGAAGTAATTGGAGGGAAACATCAGAATGCCAAGTCAAAGATCAATTTGTCTAGATATGGTAATTAGGAGACCAGGGCAGAGAAGAAGAATGGCCTAGCTACATCTTCACCCAGAAGGAAATGGCTTTTAATATCACAAACAATGCGCTAATACTTTCAGCGTGGCATCAATCTATGTTTGACAGGGTCTCGTGTTGACACTGTGGACATTGTCACTACTCCCATTTACATCCAGTCCTGTAACCGAACAGGGAATTGTGTGCGTTATGTAGTCAATGTCCCAGCCAGAATAAGGAAAATTGCTCTAAATGGAGCCATAGTTGCCAGTTTTATTCCAGGCTGCTGCTATTATGGGGCAGCTTCTTTCCCTGTGGAATTGTGGTGAGCCAGCAAGTGGAGATTTACAGTGCAGCTCTTTCATCCAAACACATCAGCATAACCTTTTTGGTCTATGCATGCACTTTGTAAGAAAAAGAGCAAATTGGAATGTTGGCCAAACATGTTAAATTACCAGGGATTATAGGACGAGGATTTTCTTGAAGTAGGTGTGCCTGTCATGGCCTGTGCGTGACACCTAATGCTTTATAAAGTCAAGTGGTCTGTAAGCTAGCTGTTTGAGTGGGAATGTAATCCCCACCCCACCCCCAGTTCACACTGACCATGCTAAGATTTAAGATGTGTACTTTTGGCAGACACAACAAACCCGCTTGCACTGTTCCTGCACTAACAGAAGATCTGATTGGTTTGCATTTTGTTACCATTAGCTATACCTCCTACTAGTGGTACATTTTGTAACTGGAGGTTCTGTCTTGCTGTTTCCTTGGTCCTATGGTGGAAATGGTTTATGAGCTGTCTATGATTGTCCTGGTCATGTCGCTCATCATTACAATGACCTATAAGTGAACTTATATTCTGTTGCACAAGAGAAGCACGTGCTATGAATGACTTGCACACACAGTGAAAAGAACAATGTGGTTTCTACACTATTGTCTTGGAGGTTTTTCTCTGACAGATGGGTCCTAAGATCATATAAGACCTGTGCAGGTCTAGGCTTGGCCACTGTCCACTGTGACAGTACTAAAGTCCATGATGTACCTTATTGTTAGTGCTCCTTGTTGCTGAGGACGATGTGGCTAGATGTGACCTAGCAGTAGTGAGAAGAATAAAATATGCAGAAGCCTTCGCTGCACTCACTTGCTTTCTTTGTGAAGCATGCACATCTGTGAGGGAGCAGAAAAGTGGGAAAAAAAATTAGAAAAATTGCAACAAGCAATGTCGTGTAAACTTGCGACATCATGGACTGGGGCTCTGACCCGGGACCCCTGGTGGCCCACAGTTGCCAGAGGCTGCCATAGAGACAGGTGTTGTCAACCAGATGGGTTAAGAAAACCCGCTCCGTCCACCCCTGTGTCTTGGCCTTTGTCTCCTGGGCAGCCGGAGGCTATTGTTTGGACAAGACATGTGGCCAAGCAGGGGGGAAAAGAATTAAAACTTGAATGCCGCAAAGGACCCGGGTGATACCCTGAAGGATCACCCAGGGGATGTCAGTTTTTTCCTTTGCCCTTGAAGGGCAACCGTTGAGACATAAGACCCTCTTGGAAGGACACTGAGTGTCAGTGGGCAGCACGACACCTGACCCTCGTCACCTGGCTTCGTGCCTTCTTATTCCTCGCTTGGGAAGTGCTTGTCAATGGCCAGCAATTCATGGAGACAAAATGGCAGAAAAGGGGGAAGTGGGGGGTTAGGGGTTGGGTTGGGTCAGGACGCAGAGGTCACGCATCTAGCCGGGAAGGAAATCTGTAATCCCTTCTCCTTTGGTGCCATGGACAATGGAAGGAAATGGACTGGTACAATGGGGCTCGTTCGGCTGGTTTGGGAGCTTATAACAAGCAGCGTGCTCCTCGCTACAGTGTGGGAATGCTGTAGGAGACAAGGAAAGTGCAGACACAAGGCGGTAGTGGGCTGCTTTATGACAGACACACAAATGATTGTCATTATAAAAGGCAAGAAGAAAACACAGTCGTAGAGGAGGCTTTAAGAAAGGACTAGAGATGATGAGCTTGATTTGATTTCCTCTGGCTGTGTGTTAAGGGTACAGTGGGAGGAGCACCAAACGCACCCTCACCTCCCACTCTGAAATGATCACAGCATTACCAGTATAACATGTAAATTACATGGCTGAAGAATACTTTTATTCACTTACTACACCTCTCCACACCTCCTAATGGTGCCTTTGGTAATCAAGGACTGGTAAATGGCCATAGATTTCTTCTGCACGGTGTCTCCTCTGTTCTCTCATCTTTCCCCGGCTCACGGTCCATTTATTCCGTTGTCAACTGCTGCCAGCAAAGGCAAAGTGAGGCAGCAAGAAATTTGAATACAGATGCTGAGCGAGGGAGCAATTTTGGTAGAACAATGGCCCGCCCATTCTTTAAGCAAATACTAGCACAGGTTTCTATCCCGTTACTGGTCAGCCATTGTCCAGAAGCTGTATCGAGGAATGCTCACTCTTTCAAATAATCTGCTTCACCTGCCCTTCCATCTGTCGAGGCTAAAATTAATTTGACCCTCGTCTTGGTGACAAATAACAGCACAACAAAAGAAAGGAGGGAAAAAAAGTTTCCACTTGTCTTTCTGTTCAGATTTCATTCTGGTGTGTCAAGAAAACCTATTATTTTCCTCTTTGGAAAGTTTTGAAAGATTTCCCGATCTTTTGAAAGGTGTGGGCCTGCTGCTAGGGAGCAACAGACTTTCACTTCCCACAGGAGTTTGTCCTTGTCTTTTGGCCCATCTGTCGATTTCTAGGAATATTGAAAATTGACCTTGGTGTGATTGGCTTGCTGGAGTAAAAGGAAACCTAGGTCCTTTAACACAACGCAAATACTAGTAAAAACAATTTTAAAAAAGAGAAAATAAAGTAATGCAAATGTTAAATAAATATGAAGGTATGGAGAATATATTACGTGAAATATGTTTGATTTTTTCCATTGTTGCTTCTGTAGAAATTTAAGGTAAGGTTTGTTTAGATGGCCATATGACATTGTAGCATATTCTCGTTCTGATGTTCCAGAGAGTTTTACTACATCCAGATGGAAAAGTATGCACGGCAAGCAATTGCAGAGGGAGTGAAAGTTCCAGAAGAGATCGTTGTGAATGTAGATTCTGAGATCTACAGAGTACTGAACCTTCACTACAACAGGAACAATCAAATTGAGGTAAGTTTCAGTTTAAGTGAAACTGTTGTCTGTTCTATTGGCTGTCTACCTGTATTTGTGTTGGCTCAATGGAAAAGATTATTGTTGCTACCCATTCCAAGAACTTTCTTTAACAACTCAGTGTTGAAAATGATAGCATATACATGTTCCGTCTGACACAGAAATGTTAACAAAAATGTATGGTGGAACCATATTGCTTTGATGATATTATATTTGGTTGAGATCTTATCTTTCTTCAAAAGGCCATTAAAGTCTTATAACTGTCAAGATCCCTTGTCCATCCATCCAGAACTAATTTCACTGAGGATGGCATTCAAAACCACCAGCTGAATTTTACCTCTCTGGCAGATCACTTGAGAAATTCTCCACCACAGCCCTGTCTTTTCATGTCCTCCACAGGCCACTTGTGATGCCAGATTAGTTGTGCCTGTATTGCTAGGCTAATTAGGACACTCTGAGGCCCAGGGCCCTTCAGACGGAAGCCATGTTTGGTAGGCAGGGCAAAATCAACTCATGGAAAAGGGGAGGCTAAAAACCTTCAAAGGTTCCGTGGAGCAAGAAGCAGATGCCCTTGTGGAACAGAAGACAGTCATTATTGACCAGCTGAGCATGATTTCCTTCTACTGTTGCCACTCATTGAATCGTGAGGATGCCGCCGCAACCTTTGCCGGGCAGGCTGAAGGATCATGTGCAACATTTGCCACTGGACTCGTCCAACCGTTATTCCATTTCCTCTCTTTTAAGCCACCCAGAAGTAATGAGTGTTATTGGCTTGTTCCTAAGATCACGCCTGTTTGTTCAGACAGGGCTAAACCCGCCTCAGTAGCAGAAAATTTGAAGGTTACAGAGCCAGCGGTCCTAGAAAAATTTAGAAAGCATGTACCACTTACAGAGTGCATGCACCCTCAAATGGCACGGTGTGCACCATGAAATTTTTGAACTGCACATTTATAGCATATTTTATCACTTTACACTCCATCTGCCAGGTAAAGTAAAAAAAAAAAAAAAAAACAGAAATATTTTCAGTTTGTTAACCTGTTCTTGCATTTTTCTAGCATGAAGGTTATCAAACACACAAAAATAAAGCTTTTCAGCCAAAAGAAAAGGTGATCTACAGCTAACGCACCAAACAAACTGAATCATCTCGAATAACCTGGCTGATCATAAATGCACTGTCAAACACCTGTAGAAGGCACAAAGATTAACAAACAGAGTCACAAGTCACACGTGACCATAAAGGAAGCTTGATAGTCTAGCACAATATTCGTAATGGCATGTTTTGTTGACTCTCCTGCCTCTCAGTCATGGGTGGCGTATGAAACGGGATACTTTGGGGCAACAGTAAATTGTCAATAATAAAAGACACGGCATGTCATACCATTTCACAAAGAAAAATCCTTCTCCCCATCTCCCTTCTAGCCATGGGTCTTAATGTAGCACCAATAAATTGCCCTTTAGCCATGGGTTTACCCAGAAATAATTTTCCTCCATATTTGGTCGATGCATTACCTGTGGTCATTACGTTCATAGCGTTCATTGACACAGCTACATGTGAAATTGTGACTGGTGTAAAGGAAGCTAAAAACACCCAGCAGCAGATATTTATGAATCATTTATTGCTGGTGTTCTCCCTTTATAATGGCACAGGTCGGAGAAACCGAGACTTTTATGTCCTTTACCTGATACACTTGTGTCACTTGGCAAATTAAAATCCTTCTGCTCATTAAGCATGCCATCAGGGGGGCCTGTCTGCCTTTTCTTTATGCTGAGTAAATATATGACCTGCCTGCAATTCCATTGTACAGGGCTAGAGAGTTTGTTGGGACTTTTGCCTCATACAAATAACTGGGCAGACTGGTGCCTTACAATTATAATCATTCATTAGCCATCCCATGAGCTTGGCAATTAATCATCAGAGCATTTGTCCCAACTTAACCATGAACTGCCAAATCCGTGATAAATGATGTTAGGTGCTTAAAGCTTTTCCAAAGTGTCACTTAGTTTACTCTACTGCCATTAAATTTTTAGTGCATTAGGGAACTTTAAAAGTTTTTGGGTCAGTATAGATACAGGGATCACTGCCTTAATTCACATTTAAATATGATGATTCACAACAGAACTGAAATATATCTACATCTGAAGTATTTTGCAAACAGTCTTACTGGGGGTATTTTGAAATTTCAACTTGGAACAGTTTGAATTCTTCCGTGAAAGCTCCGCACATGAGTACATGTAATACAATCAACACAGTAATTTCTATTGATTTTGTTCTGTTCTTTTTTTTTTTGTTGGTTTTTTTTTTTTTTGGAAGGCCTGAAAAAAATCCTGTTACCAAGATGTACTACTTAAACATGTTGAAGTCTTATTTTCACAAGTTTCCTTTTTTGTTCCCTTGCTATCAATAAAAAATATCAAGGATTGAATGGCAGTGAGACACTGTTAACATTTTATGTACACAAAGTTTGCATGCTGCAGAGTCGGGCTTGAACAAAACGCCACCCGCCCTCTGTTGGCTTTGCACATGTGGTTTGGCCTTGTCTCCGTGACTGCTCCATTCTTCGTGTGTCACCTCCACCAGCCTACCCGCCTCGCTGATCACCTGACTGGAACCGACCAGATGAATTCAGCGACCCCAAGGTGGAAACTAGCCAGATAATGAATGAGCGCGTGCCATGTCAGGGAACACCCATACCCTCGATTTCACCCCGGGCGATGTTTTTCTCCCTGAGTTAGATGAAAGAGGCAGATCTTCTAGGCCAGATCAGCCAACCATGGCTTGAGCAGGTGCCCACCCTTCTTCTTGGAAGATCCTCACACAAAGGCTTCGTAATTAGACTGGCTTTCACAGATATAAAATCCCCTCAAGCAGATGCGAGAGTGAGTAAAGCCAGAGCACCAATGCCATGGTTCTTCCTATTCAGCTCGCCCAGGAAATTCGGCTTGGCCTTCGTGTCATCCTCCCATTTTATCATTCATCAATTGACGAAATGTGACAGTGTTGTTTTGTTTGAATCTAGAAATTGACCACAACTGATGACACCTGAGTCATTTATCACAGTCATGTCATCTTTTCTAGCACTTTGGCTGGAAAGGAAAATTATCTGCAGCTGGCAAAAATATGAGGAAAACAATGAAAAAAAAAAATAGACTGGTGAAATTGAAAAAAAAATATTGGTTTTGATCTTCCGCTAAGCTTCTAGTACATGCATTTTCTGCTTCTTTCGTGCCCAGTGAGAGTTCTTGGAAGGTGTCGATCTATGTTTTGTCAAAGAGTCTGTCGTAAGTTCATGGAGGGTGTTTCCTGGCATGCATTGGTCTGAGTTCTAAAGAAGTTATTGGCTCCTAGCCATCAAACGAAGGGCTGTGTCCATTCCAGCACTGCCTACTCCTGTAGAGAAAAGAGCCTTGTAAAAGCTTTCTGATTGTTTTCAAATAGACACAATCATGCACAAGAGAGGTTGGATAAATACGCGCCTGATTGGTTTCCAGCCTCCGGGCGTCTGAAGAGACTTCTCCACGACCGGTCATGATACGAAGAAGCAAATACTCCCTCAATGCAAGTAATCAGGTGTTTCAAGTCAAAGTAAATGAGAGTAAACAGCATGTGACAAAGATGAAGTAGGGGAGGCTTCAGGTGGACATTCTGGCCAGAAAGAGCTTTCTCAGCTTACAAACGGCATTCATGGATTGGATATGATCTAATTCTGCCCTGACCACTCTCATACTCTATGACACTGAATCATGTAGTTATTGCTCTCTCTCTCTCTCTCTCTCTCTCTCTCTCTCTCTCTCTCTCTCTCTATCAAGATATAACTATATTATAAAACATTTT
>JAAUYG010142623.1_pt1 | contig 27863 bp, 19 predicted proteins | sample 7278091 | NCBI WGS metagenome assembly JAAUYG01 (sample SAMN14350201, study PRJNA611818) | marine sediment metagenome | isolation source: surface marine sediment (0.6m) | place: French Polynesia: Moorea | collected 2018-08 | reverse complement strand
GTGAGAGTTAACCCAGATTTCAGTTGATTTAGTTTGCAGCAGTGAGTTTTTGATACAAGTCTGCAGAAAATTGCCAATGTCATCCCAACTGCAGCTGTCAAGCAGAGCGCTAAGGTCCTTAGACCTCTTGTTCTTTTTTTTTTTTCCTTTTCTCCTTTTTCCTTTTTTTTTTTCGTCAGCTACTACAAAGCTATCTGGATGACAGACACTTTTGTCATATTTGTTGCACTACTGTATTTCGATATCTACCAGTCTATGTACTCATTATTATTGGTGAAAGTGAATAAATTTTCCATCTATTCATCAATCTCTAAATGGTCTGTAACTAGAAAATGGCTAGCTATTGAGCAAAACGGATTAAAATATGTTACTGGATAACAGGTAGCATTTATGGGGTGCCTTTGACTTTGTGTTTAAGGTAAAGGGCTCTACATGGGTAAAAAACGAAGTGCGACACGGCCACTTTTAAAAATTGTAGAAGTCCGACGTGGGCTTTTATAAAAACTGTAGAAATTGACGTTAAGGTCTTATAGAAAGTGACATGGTGACATAGGAAAAAAAAAAGTGACGTGGGACATAGCATAAATTATTTGGACTCATGTGGACCCCTAGGTAATGTTAAGGTCATTCAGGTACTTGTCTCAAACTGACTGGGAACTGGAAAATATTGCTTGTAAATTTTGCACTCAGGGGACATAAGTAACATATGAGGTACCTTGACTTGTCAAGGCAATTTGGGGGTCATTTGGTGCAGTTTTTTCAAAGTTTTGTCAAAATGGCCTCTAACTTAAAAGAAAACAAACCTGATAGCCGAGTGAAACCGTGAAATTTGGGACACTGGTAACACATACTATGATAAGTTGAATTTATTTTCTTCTCCCAACTTCAAAATGTTAGGACACTCCTTGGGGACAGTATGTACAAATATTGGGCACACATTGTGACGATTGTAAGATTTTGAATGCCTGTTTGTTAAATTTTAGTTTGCTTCAAACACAAGAGTATATGGAGGGAGGGGGACTAGAATGTCAACTTTCACTCTGAAACCAACGATGGACTGCGTCAGGAAAATTTGTGAACATAACTTGAGACGCTCTCTTCAGATATTGTATAGAGATTTTCAAAACTTGAATCTTAATATCGAAATTTTAAAGTTGATGGTAAGTTGTGACATGGATATTTTGGAAAAATGAAAGCTGGGTCAGAATTTGACTGCAAATTGTCTTTTATGCATAAAAGTTTCACAATGGGTGCATTTGAAAGTCAGCCTGTAACTCGGAAATCACCCAATGATTGGGCTAAACCTGCTATGCAACATTTGGTATTTGCTTTATCGTGACAAATACTTGGTGCATGCGATATACAGCTTTGTAGGTAACATGACAATTGACTAAGAATAAACCACTTTTCGTTGCCGGAGGCCATTAGAATTATTTCATAATGGTGACATGGAAGATTTTCGTCAGACAGATTTGATTGGTATTCAAGGGAAACAGCGGAATAGACCATTGCTTGGGAAACTGTAGCGGTTTAAAGCTTGTTGATTCAATCTTGGTGGAATTTCAGTTTGGTGGGGTCGGGCATTATCAGATGGACACAGATGGTAATGGACCTTCAATTAGCTAAAATTGATGCAACCGTAATTCAATATGGAGGGCTTTTTTGACTGCCCTATCCCATTGGCACACTACCCACTGTTGCTCTGGGGACCATGGAAATGTCCCATTATAAATTGTGTTAGTGGTACTGGGCACGTGTATAGTGTTCAGCTGCTGTCACTGCTTGGCTATGTAAAAGTACGAAAATCTGTCCAGATTTTCATACAAGATTTTCGTACCAACATATCTTTACACAAATGGGCAAGCATAGGGCTGTTGTGATTACTTATGGCATCATTATGCAGCACATCAGACTGTTGTACATTGCATGCTAAATACATGCTGGGAGGTTTGGTACTCTTCTATGACCAACAGTGCTCTTAAGCCTTATACAAAACATATAAGACACTTAATTTAGCCATTTGGCACTGAAAAATCAAGAAAAAGTTTTAAAATCTCAAGTGATCTGATAAAACTGGTAAATAAGTGAATTAGGTAATCATATATCACTCTTTATCCCTATAAAAAATACCATGGACCACATGACATAGATGGTGACACTAATGTTTTTAAATCTACATATTTCAAAGTGGAGTCCCTCTATTTTACAACCCATTATTTTAAGACCATGATTATAAGACCACCTATTTTGGTCCCAACAATTTTGAGTGTTATTGAACCTTTGTTGTAAGACCATCTGCTATATTATATCACATTTTCATGGTTCCATCGGTGGTCTTAAAATAGAGAATCCGCTGTATGTTACAGATCAGTATTTCTCATGTTATAAAAACCATTCAGTGTATCCAAATCCTTGGACCTCTTGTTCCAGTACTTATATTGGTTTCCTGATGGCAGACATCCTCTCACCGGAAACACCTCTGAGCCAACTTGAACCGCCACAAGATGCCTTTTAGGACGGACAGTAAGTGGCCTATTAGGGTCCCTGAGGGGGGGTTCTCAAGTCACCTTAACTACCACCATGACCTGGCTTATTAGTGTTCTTTTCAGTTATAATGCGACCTAACTCTTCCATACTAGTCTTCAGTATAGATGATTGCCAGATAACTGCAATTGCTGGCCACAGATGCTGGAAAAATTATTGTTACAGTAAAAATCAGGACGAAAATGGTACATATACATATTAGATAGTATTTTACAAGCAAATGTGTAAACCATATATTTCTTTCAGCAAGAAAGCCACTCTAGGGTTAATTTCAGATAATTTTAATACAATTGTATTTGATGTGTCGTTGAACTCCTTGAAATGTAACACCATACCAGTATGACTTGGTGGCGTTTAGAAAATATTCCCTTCAAGAGGTAAAACTGGAGGCAGGAGTATAGTGTGCTGAATAGAGAACTAGAGTAGCAGGAAGGATAGATCTATCTTTCTCCAGAAGTAAACAATTCCATGCCTGTATTTGTAAGCATTTGTTTTGAGCGCTTGATCTGATATGAAATGCTTTAAAATTGCTTGAAAGATATTTGAAAACAATATCATGAGGCTTTATTTGCATTTCTCACCTGCCATATTCCCTGTTTTCTTGACATGTATAAGTTTCAAGCAAGATAGGTTGCCAAATATAAGAAAAGTTGGATCTTGTATAAAGAATACACATGTACTTTTAAGGTGACACATTTGAGATTTATGTATTATTTAAACATGTGAAAGGATGTCTGTTCCTAAGACATGAACTTCTCTCATATGGGTTACATGTATGCACGTAAGCTCATTTGGAAAAAAAATGCATTCACTTAGCCTAATGGTTAAGGTGTGTACTTAGGGTGTGGGGTGCAGGTTCAATTTATGACTAACGAAAGATGTTAAGGTGTGGTGGTTTCTCTGAACTATATGATATCTTGTAGCTCGAATGCGGAAACAATGCATGATTAGGATCGTTATTTGCTGCTATTTAACTGATAGCTCGACTATCACTCGACCCCAAATCCCCTCCCATCATCCCTGCATGTGTATATAACCTGCTGCCCAGACCATAACTCGGCCTAAAATATAACTTTCATAAAACAAAAAAGCCTTGTAAAATGTATATTAATGAAAAATTTTCCAATGTGCCTTTAGAACATATTTTTTGAAATTGGAAAATTTTTAGTCGCTCATGTTGCATGGATATTCAGTCTGCCTCTTGGGAGTCTTGGGACACACTCGGCATGAGCCTGTTAATTGCAATTTTCCACATTGTTAATATACATCAGCTCATTGCTGGAGTTCTGGAGACATCCAATAGGAAGGAAATTGAGCTAGTCAGACCTACCACCTTCCTGGGGACTCTATCATTTCTCTATATAATTGGTCGGGAGAGCGGTTGGGCAAAATTGCTACCTGTGAGATTTCGGTAAAGAACACCTTTGGCCTAGACTCCATTTCTCTATAGTCTTGCATCGAAACCCCATGTTAACATGTTTAAAGCATTGAAAGTTAATTGTCATAAAGTAGATCACTAAATCCCGTCCCTGTGGTATTGACTTTTAGAACAGTTTTGGCAAAAATATACAGATTATTCTGTATTACAGTACATGTATATGAGGTCAGGTTTCATTTGACCATGATGAGCCTAATATAGGAACTGCTAATACCAACCAATATAATTGGCTAAATCTGTGAGCATATAAATTCCTTGGAAACTATTCCTACATTTGACAATATAATACGGTTCATTCCCTTTACTGTGGTTAACAAGTAAATGACCCTTCTAAAGGGATAACATAAAGTTTTATATGGATAATATATCATGGTTAATCAGATCTCTGCCTAGCAGTGGACCTTGGGAGCCAATTCCAGTGATCTGTGGTCAATTCCAGCTATCTCTGCAGCAATTTCCATGCCTCCATCTGTTGCATTATGTAAACTGTAAATGGCATGCCTGTGTTTTCCCTTGGGGGAGTTTAGCATATACATGCACGTATATGTCTTTGCTTTTGCCTCTTTTGCCAGCGGGCTATAGCCACCTTGCCATGTTAGTCCATTGCCAGCAGGATGGCAGACGTGACCCCGGCTGCTTTTTTCCACATCCGGAGAGTTATACCCCATTGCAGCAGATTGATGGCTCGGTTCCGTTCCTGCGGAGTATTGTATCCGAGACTGAGAGAGGGCGCGGTGTGGCCGGGGTGGGCAGCATTGCTGCAGGTCCGAAAACCCTTGCTTGCTGCATGACGATGGACAGACAGCGACAAGCCATGGGATAGAGGAGACAGCAGCGATGGAAGATTGCCAAGGTAACAAGTAGCGACTGCGGGATGATCGTCCTGTCTGACACTGACTCAAGACTACTGTTACTACGGCTGCCACAGCGCCTGTCCATTTAAAATACCCTGTTGCTGCTGAGGGCTTGTAAGTGAAGTCTCCAGAGATGAGACCCCCTTGACTTCACACAGACTTCGACAGATCACCAGATTGCCAAGGTTCGGTGGAGATCGGCTTTGACTATTCATGGGGTAACTTCTGGTGGGATTTCCTGCAGCTCGAACGCAGATCCCAGGAAGCGTCCAGCCAAACTGCTTGTTGCCTCTATGTGCTCTGTAACAGACTGATGGCTGGAATTTGCTACCCATTTCCATCAGTCGAAACAATGCATAAAGTGTAAAATTGCATTGAAAGGCTGTTGTCGACAGGTTCCTGTACCAAGTTCTTGGACTATTCTCAATCGCAGATATGATTATGTGGAATCTGCCATTTTACCGGAGCACAGTGTGAAAGACACAGACTACTATAAAGGTAAGCTTGCATTATATAAAATTCAGTTGTAGTCCAGTAATATTAAACAACCATTTATAAGGTAATGCAAATGCCAGAAAATGCAGTTCTGTAGCATGTCCAACAAGTGTATTTAATAAGAAAATTTTGTGTGTGCTGAATTTTGTGTGTTTTATTTGAGATCTTGTTGATCCATGATAATGCACGTATTGGTAAATATGTGTATGCTAATAATGAGATGTGTGTACATGCAATATATATTGTTGACATTGTTCCTAAGAGCAACAAAATATTTAGCATTTAGTTCCTTATTATAATCCTTAAATACAGTCTTCCTTTATGGTCGTATAAGTTCTTCAAAACAGCATTGAAACTAGGGAAGTAACCTATGAGCAAAAATATCATTTATTGGAAATGTTTGCTATTTCACATTATGGAAATAACCAATTCTTTAAGTACAAGTACCTAGTCCATATGGCATCACATGAACACAGAACTTGAAATTTCAAGGAAAATGTCCAGGTTCAATCAACTTTCATGTACCAACTATGGTCTAATACCCAGTTGATTGAGCTCAGCCTGATACTATGAGCCAATGGACGCTATGAGGCATTGGCCCCGGGGTATTAGCCTAGATTTAGCTTAATGCTAGAAAACTCTTTAATTGATACAAATGAGACCTGATTAGATTAATCTGACTCAGTCTGAGCTGGAGAAGGAAGGGGGGGGGGGGTCTTTGACTGGGTTGTGAGATGAATCTCAGGTCAAACAGAAAGCTGTAAAAGTGTAAATCCTTTTTAAGTGCGATTGATATTCGTGTTTTCTTTTGTGTGTGTGAATTCCTACATGTTGGCTTGAATCAAAGTTTGTGGTCCGGCTACCATGATCATTATGAGTACAAATAAACTTTTAGTGCAAATTAGGATAACACTATTTGTAGATACTATGTACAAGTAGTGTTATCCTAATTTATCATACTAGGATTGTATAAAACTTGTTTTTATGTTTTCTGCGTGCCATTGACATTTTACTTTATATAATTGTGTGTGTGTAAATAGCATATTCCTTGTTCTGTCGGCAGTTTTTTAAAATTAAGTGCATGATGAGCGGCATTTCTACATTGCCAGATGATTGAATATGACGCAACCTGGGAGATCGTGTCCCTAAAAAAAATTACCAAAGACTGCTATATTTCACATCATTTCTCTTGAAGTATTTATAAACGATGTTCCTTTATAACGAAAGCATGAAGAACGTACCCAGTCTGTCATGAAGGAACCTAACAAAAATGTCTTTATAAGAGTTACCAATTATTGGCATTGGAACAATATCCCCACACTTAAAGGATGCTATTCAAGCCATTTGCCCAGTTTACCAACTAAATTCACATTTCCTATCCATGGTACAATGATACTCCACACACACAGCTATTGATCTCTGCATTTTTGTCACGAGGCTGACAAAGGCGATCCAACGTCATTCATTTGTACATGTTTATTTTTTTTGTCTTTGAATGACTGCAGCGCTCACACGAAAAAAAGAAAGCACTATCATATCGGAACAATTTGTATGATGTGAAATCGACATTAGGATTTTCTTGTAACCACTTTTGCAAGAATTAACGTTCACAATTTTGAGGTACTTGCGAAATTCGCGAAATGAATTCCTTGCGAAAATGAATGGATTTACGGCGTAAGTGACAGAAAGACTGAAGGACGAAATGCCTGAAAAAGTTCTAAACCCTTGACATATCACTAGAGGTGTAATCGGCAGGTTCATATTGAATCGGCAGATTGGTAGTTACTTTACCAGGTATTGTTGATGCATTGGCAACACGAAGGCCAAAAAAAAAAAAAAAAAAAAAACAGACCTCAAAATTAAAAAAGCACCAGTGGCCAGGTGAGGGCAACGCTGATACCCACGGCCATTGCGCTATATCACCTTGAACAGCTTGAGGCTTACATAATACTGATTTTGATAATAAATAGCGAATACAGTAACTGTGCAACAAGTTGGACAAGGGTTCTAGAAAAGGTCAACATGGCCACTGGGCTAGGCGGGTGCATGGGGGCGGGCGCTAAATGTGTTTCGGGGGTTCCGATCAAAGCATGATAAGCAGAAATGGGCAACAGTGCTCTTAACAAATTTTCTTGTAGCGACGATCTGCCGATACATCGATTAATCGTTATATCTCTATATATCAGCCTGCAATGCATGTATACTGATGCAGTCAAGTGATAATTTGAAAATTGGACCAATATGTGATCAACTTTACTGAAAGTTTAAAGAAAAATGTTGAATACACATGTACATATGCATGTCAGACATTTGGCTGATGTGTGCTCTTAAGTGAACATTAAGTGAATAAGTGTCAAATAAAGCCAAATTAATTTTGATAATTTGCGTAATATACATATAATGTAAGACACATTTGAGAACATCCTGTAGTGAAAGTTATTTTTAATTCTGAGATTTTTTCAGCAAGGTGCATTTTATATAAAAGCTTTTGAACTTTTAAAGAAGAAAATTTTGCCCGATGTTCGCTGATGTCAACGTGAGTTTCCATCTATATAAAAAAGAATTTATATAGATTTTTTCCAAATTGATGCTGAAAGAGGCGGCAGATGTTTTTCAGTCTTGATCAATAGTTTATCATCAAGTCATGAGAATTAAGTTTACAGATATTTTTATATATTTAAATTACTTCCAAATGTCATTGCTGTATATATCATTCTGAACATCATACAGCTCCTGGCAGAAATCCAATTTGGTTCTCTTTTTCAAACACAAATGCCATGTTTGGGCTGACTCGCTAAATACTGTGCCAAGGCTTTTTGTTCGCTCAGAGTCGGCATGAACCCAATTTCATCAGCTGTATTGGGGTATCACCCATTCTGGAAGATATGAAGATCATGCAATCCTTGGTGAGGTCTGGCAGCAAGCCTACTGGTAGTTTTGGACAGCCTAGTAGAACTTCTGTGGCTTCACCCCCTTTTGTTAGGGATGGTAAATGAGATGAGAGACCCCTAGAGACCAGTCATGATAGTTGGATATGGCTTTCATACCAGTACTTTTATTCCCATTACTCATGTCCCAAGGTCATTTTCTTTTACACATGGCAGCTAGGCTTAAACATGTATGTGCAACTCATGCACTTCAGGGTTATGTGCAATAAAGAACAGGCAGAGGACATAAAATTGCAGGTGATTGAGTATGTTGATTGAGTGACAGTAGTTATTAACAGATAAATTATGTCATCTAGAAAGTACAAATGTATATCTGCTGGTTGCAGCAATAAAATTTCTATCAATAGTGGATTGGTGGAACATATATACCAATTTGCTGATCTGCAGACGACCATCTCCTGTTTCAAAGACTACCTACTCAATATTAAGCTACTCATGAATATGTTATTCACTTGATTGGTGAAATATTTGCTATAACTTCCAATATGTATTATTATGCCCAAAGTAAAATTTTAAAGCAAAATAAATGTTATTAAATTTTATTCTAGTTGCTTTGAACACCTGTGCAGTAAAAAATCAATTATTCTTTTCATTGAGTGCAAGATGCTTGTTATTTCTGTAATTGTTTTGGTAGCATATAATAAATATACCAGCTGCCATGTCTTTCTTCTTCAACTTGATGATTAGCATGATTAGGTTGGGCACATCTTTTTTATTGTGTCATGATGCAGTCTTTTGATTGTGTGAACTTCCAGACAACAGCAGGCTCAGACCTTTCTGTGCTCAGCTGCAATACATGAGCTAATGACTAGCCATAACCTCCATAAAGTCTACTTTAGGTTTAATTTATGGGACAGCCAGGATTTGCATCTCAGGTCATGGAATAATATCCGCAGTGTGGACATAAATGGAGACTCAGCTGGTCCCTTGTTGCAAATGTGGGGGCATTTTATCTTTTGCAATATTTAGTTGACTTTGCTTACCGAGCATCTGTCCCCAGCCCACGGCCAGACAGAAGTTTTGTGGTATAGGGAGAGGCTGTGAATTGCGTCTGGTGCTGTTTCAATATTTAGGTGTCGAGTTCATGTCCGGAATGCTGGATTAGGCTTAAAGATTGTCTTCATTGCCAGAAAATTGCCGGGAATTATCTACTTATGGAGAACATGGGCTTGTATTGATCCTCCTTTGCCAAGGTTTATCCAGACTGGAAGTACCTATAGATTTCAGTCAATCCGGAGGCAGAGGAGCTGCTTCTTATACTGGTAGCTGCAGGACTGCACCACTGTGTCACCAAATGGGACACTGCATCCTTTCCCCCCAGTGCGGATGTGACCTACATAAGTGTCACCTTGGAATGGGGGAAGGGATTTCTTTTGTGTTAAGTTAGACATTTGATGTCATCTTTAGATGAATGAACTCAATCTTTCCATTCTTTAATAGATCCATTCTATGTATGTACTGTATAAAAAATTCCTTTCTATATCACTGTATATGATTTGTACTTGTAGTATATGCCTTTTGGGATTGGTAGCAGCATATCATGTACAGCTAAACCTATTATATCTAGCTTAATTAGCTAACAAACTCCCAGCAAAAGAAAAACCTCAAGAAAATAAATTTATGTCATACATCATTGTGATACATATATGTATTGTTTATGACCCAGCATAGCATTAAAAAAAAAAAAAAATCTGTTGATAAAAAGGTAATGCTCAGATGCAGTTTTCTGGTTTGTCATCAATTTGTAATCGCATATAATTAAAAAAAAAAGTCTTGATATGCTGAGCATACCAAATGTGGGGTATTCTGAGGTTTTGTGATGTTTTGGAGAAGCTCATTTATTAGTCTTTCTTGAGTTTCTTTTGTCGTTTCTTCTGTTCGTTCTTTCTATTTGTTTTTTTATTTTTTTCTTTCATTTCTTTCTCCCTACCTCCTGCTCTCTTCCCCCTTCCTTTCTTCTTTCCTTCATTCTTATCACAACCCTAAGATGGCAATGTGAAAACCAGTGTCATACTCACATGTAATATTAAGAACAAAGCTCAGTATACATTCATTTTTAACCTATGAAAAATTCTATTTGCATATTTTGCAGACCGCAGTTTAATAATGCTCAAAATGTTTTTAGTCGTATTGGTCATAGTGTACAATTGAATGCTAAATGATGCTACATGCAGAAAATGGAGAAATAGAATTGTATTAAAAATACTGACTGTACAAGAGATAGAATACATAATATGTGAGTTAGGATTCAACTGGGAGTGATTTGTGCCTGAACAAGAAATGGAATTTTACTCTTGACTATGCAAGATAAATTATGCACTCGCATGCAGCTGTCAGTTGTGGTACAAATGTCCATAGCGGGATTCATTTTCTTTCTATTGCATCTTGTCACATCATGGAGTCTCATAGCTTGAAAACCTGAAAAGGAATTATGGGGGTAGTGCCACTGGCAGCTTCTGCCAATATGCACATGGCTTCACAGTGGTGGAAAGATTTGGCACATTCCTCCACAACTCCATGAAAAAAGATGACAAAATTTTCCTTTTTTGCCAGAAAATATATGGCCTGTTGTCATTTCCTATTGAGATGATGATTTAGACTTGAATGCATTCAGTTTTGATACAGGCATTGAATTTTAACAGTAGTTCAAGGTGGGCAGAAATGTCTTGAGGGACCGTTGGTTCCATGGCAATATATCACCATACCTGGGCTGGTGCTAGGAAATTTTTGCTGGTTAGCCACTGTGGCTAAAATATATCTTTTCTTTTAGCCACAAATAACTTTGTTGAGCCATGAAATATGTTTGTAAATGGCGTCAACGGTGCTAAATTTGGATGAAAAGATCCTAAACAACATGCATTTTTCCATTTGGCTAATTTCCTGTTAGCCATCCAAATAAGTTTAATGACAGCTATCATCCATATGTATACCAGTATTAGTATTGATTCATGTAAACTACAGACAATATATGATGTAAAAGTTAAGTTTAGCCGCTGTGGCTAAAAGCAAACTAATTTGTTTAGCTACATGGAAATTCTTTTAGGTATATGGCTACATGGTTAATGGGTACCCCAAATTACATATATAGAATTGATATAACTGGTACAAGACCTTATGCATCTTTAATGCATCTAACATAATTCACTTTTAAACCCCATTGGCAAATTTGGTACACTTGATTAAAACCAATTATCTGTCTTCAACGGGGCCGCCTTTAACCTTCAAGCAAGCAGCTTATGTGTAGTTGAAAACCGTGGGCATAGTAAAAAATGTATGTTGACCGGCCCTCACCGTTTGGTAATCAGTTGGAAAATCTGTTCCTTATTTCGTAAAGTTGATGGCATATGCCGTGTGGCTGTGATTATATGGTGGCAATGCGATGGATGTGGGGAAAAGTTCTGCACATATCGGTTTTGATGGAGTACCGTGAGCGAGGTCTTGGGATCTCCAGCCTCAGATTAACATGATGCTACGGGCAGCTGTTTAGGGTTGTGAGACATCCTCAGGAAATGGGAAGTGTCAGAGGGGATGAAGCATGGTGATAAGGGGTTTTCCACTGGGACAGTAACTCGCCTTGCGGCTTGGAGAAGGATAAGCCTTCCCTCAAATAGTGTCTATTCCTCCGGTCTCCCTTTTTTGCAGACTATACATCCCTTATCACCAAGAATATGTGACCCGAAAGGGTCATATGGGCCAAACTGATATGAGGCTTTACCATGCATGTACATATGTAGTAACTGGTTAGGACCAGTTCTAACCAGTAAGTCATGATTTACTAATATTGGCACATGAAAATTCATATGGTGTTCGTGCCCATTTTGGGCTGGCTATGGTGAAGTGAAAATGGCATGTCACACCTGGTAATTTGGAATTTTATCAGATGTCCTTTGTACAGTGTGTATATTTTTTGGTTCGCAGTTTGCCTAAAATAACATACACTACAGTGGTCCTTCTCTTAGTGGCCACTCAACAGAGGCTACCCTTTCTAATTAGGCCATAAATATTTTCTGCTACTACTATCAATGTATTTACTTCTCCCTCTCGCCAAAGGCCACCTCTCTAATGGAACCACAGTTTCTTGTCAAATAGGGTAGCCTTATTAGAGAGGGACTACTGTACACAAAAATGTTAACAATATTAATTTTTTTGTGTAGTTGATATATATACGTGCACACATAGCATATATGAAATACACAAAAAAGTTAAGGACATATTTAATATCTTTAAGTTAACTTTTTTGTGCAGTGTACATTCTGTGTACAGTGGTCTCCTTAAGACCCCTCTATTTAACAATTCCCAGCATTTTAAGACCAGATATCAGTGACACCACTTGTATATTTTCAGTATAAATATCCCTCTATTTTAAATCCACCTTCAATTTAAGACCATATATTGCTAGCTAAATGGGCGGTCTTAAATCGCAGGGACCACTGTACAATTTAATGCAGAATATGACTGTATTTTATCAGAGTGGTCCCTGCAGTTTAAGATTCTTTATTTTAAGACTTCTCTCTATTTTAGGAACATCCATTAGAGACACCACCAATGTTATATTTTCAACATAAATATACCATTTTTTAGACCAACTTCAATTTAAGATGTCATGGCTGAATGGGCTATCTTAAAAATGCAGGGTCTGCTGTAGTAGCCTTGTCAGTCATTTGATGGGGAAAACATACTAAAAAATCTCATTCTTTGTTGAAGATTAAAAAAGTATGAATCAATGTCAGGACATATATATATGTCGTATGACCCCCATCCCCCTTAGTTCATGCAGTAGTAAAAACAACAAAAAATTGGTCATTAAAGAGTTTCAGAGCAGAAAACTTAAACACTGATTAAGGACTAAAGGAAATAGTATTCTATCTATTTATGTCAAAATAATTAGGCCTACGATCCTTTGTTGACTATATATATTTATTTTTATTTACCTAGAAATAAATTTTCAAGAGTTAAAATTGAAAAAAAAATGCTGTTTGCCGAGGAGCAAAAATAGGGAAAGTGGGCATTGAGGTGCTGTTTAGCAAGACATTATGGTGCATTGGTAATATGACTGCCAATATCTCAATTCGCAATTTGGCTAATGATTACACCTCTAAAAAATCTGATCTATTTTCATAGGGACCGTTGTAATAAGCCTCTAAATATTTCGGTTGAAAAAGCAACTGTAGGAGGAGTAGCTTTGAATTGTTCCTCTCATACCAGCTTACTTCCATTTGAATGAAAATAGTAACACAACTATAACAAAAATTGAAATGCAAATTTTGATAAAAAAAACGAATTCTAATCTTTTAACAAGAACAAAGTCTTAACAAAGAGTCATAACTAAAAAATGATGATTTTGTGAACAATGTAATAAATCAAGATAGACATCAAATTACATGTATGTGAGGTATACGATATTGTTAATCTGCACGATAAAATAAGAAATATCTCATTTTACAGATAGATAGGACAGCTCTAGGGATGAAGCTTTAATACAGCTAAAATGGAAATAAGAAGACAAAATACTTTCTGATCTTTACCATTTTTGATTATCTATAACCTCATCATTTATCTACACTTGTATTGTGAGGCAGTGATGTGTGAAATTAGCAGTGGTTTAAACATTAGCTTTCCTGTGTTCTTTGTGTACCCCCTGGGACATTCGATTGCTCGTTGAAAATATTACTATCAGAGACTTTTCAGTCACCCTTGGGAGACGTAATAGGCACATCAATTTTTCTCCCATTTCTCAGCAGTGTGTCAATATAAATGTGGCCAGTGCGGGAAAGAGTGACACCGGTCTGCACTCTTTGGGGAGTGACCCCGACCATAAGACTGAGGAGATTGTCGTAGGATAAGGCATCACATGACATTCCATCCGTGATGAGGGACAGCCAGCTAGGGACCGAACTTGCCGAAGAACGTGTCTTGAAATATGGAAAATAATAACGTTCGGTGGCTTTGCCAAACGTGATTCCTTATGCATATCATGTAGATATGATGGGCATCGAGGGAACGTGTAGGAAGTGGCACTCGGATTACTCCTTGAGACGCTTGTATTCCCTCTTGAGTCTTTTAGGGAAATCGGATGTTATGCAATGAAAAAAAAAGAAAAAAAAAAGAAAAAAAATACTGATAGGCTGTGCAGGCAGTGGGAGGTACGTATCACAGAGACCTTCCAAACTAAGTTACTGGGAGTATCACACAAATTGGGCCTCTGGTTGAAAGGGAAGTAGAGTTATGCTGCACTGAGTAATGATACATGACAAGAATTCTAGTATCAAGAACAGACTCCTCTCTCTTTAAAAATCGTGCCTTTAGGTATTCTGGCGGCTGTTCTGGCATAGTTTGTTATGCTGATAATCTATTAATTAGTCAATCTAGGTACTGGGATGATATTACAAGTAAAAAACATGTGTTGATTTGGATTGAGGTTTATGTATGTTGCTCCTTATAAACTTGATAATCTGATCCCTGCAATATTTATAATGTTCAAATAATGTTCAAAGAACAGTAAAAAAAAATAAACTGAAAATTGAAAAACATCAAACTTGTATAACTTAATGTCGCCTTACATTTAAAGCACATTTTATGATACAGGTGTATGATTGACCAATTTCATTCACATGACTTTCAAAGAAAAACAGTTTGGAGAAATTCCCATACGTGCATTCTTTTTCAATAATTCCAAAGAATGGTAGAGATATATAGTTGCATAGTCATGTGATACATGTCCCCTTGTATTTGAGATATTTTCTGTTGTCTGTATACCTTATCAATCCTTCCTAGAGTGACCACACTAGCTGGATTACCTCCCCCTCCCACTTAACCACCTGCCAACCCTATACTACACTAAACTTAATATGACCTAGTAATTGCATTTTTGTCCCTAACCCTGTCCCAAAAATTTTTCCCCACCCCATCATTATTAAGTGGCCCCCTATCTCCTATGGTACCCCCATCCCATGGCCTATTACCTAACCCTACTCCCCTCCCCCCCCAAAAAAAGAAAAAAAAATGTCTCCAAAAACATCCTGATCTCCCAGCCCATCCCTGAAATCTCACCCCAAACCCTACCACACCTCTCACCACCTTCAAACATATGCCTATCACTGATTATCACCTGATTGCATCCTCAAGCCACCCATATACCCCACCATACCGTAACCCATTACCCCAACCTTGTCCTCATCATACTCCACCCCCCTCACCTCCCACCAAGCCTTTTCCTTCCCTTCTTCCCATTTTCCCAACTATCCTACCTGTCATACCATGTTCCACCCTCTGAAGGAGATGACATTGGACCCCTGCTGTGGTATGGATTCCTACTGAAGAGATGAGGGTGATCTAGTTTTGGCCATGGCATGAGACATGAGAGGGCAACCAGGACATACATATAAAGCTGTCATGGCTGACTGACTATGCTACCTGAGGGCCCATTAACACTACACTTTTAATCCAAATCCAAGGCGTTACAAGACCAGTCGGGGCATTTACACTAGTATTAATCCAGATCAGAATCCGTTTCAGGAAATAAAGTCTAATGTGGCAGAATTTGCTGGTTTCGATCCACATTAGTTAGAAGCACAGTAAGTTTTAACTACAAAAAAGGGAATGAAATTGGTTTAGTGCCTATTGAATATGTATCAACGTATGTGCATTTTGGTTTCCATGAAATATCTGGAGTGCTATAGTTTATTAAGCAAATCACGGGGGAATAACATACACACATGCAACCTATTTAAATTACCTGGGCAGAGTGCCAAGCATTTTAGATGTACCGGGTAAATGCCAACCAAAGCGAACCCATTTTGGCAAAAAGTAAAACCCCAGGAGTAAAAGAAAGTGAAGTCAGCCCAAAATGGAGTATAGGTCAAAGGGGCCTTAGAAATTACTGTTTGGGCCATATATGCACAATTAAATTGAGAAGAGCAATGATGAACAAAGCAGACTTGTGCATCATTGCTGTTCTCAATTGGGCGTCTAAGAAGTTACTGTCTGGAGCTGTTTTAGTGCTTTTAATAAACAATGAATCTGTATCAATGTATGCCCCTTTTGGTCTCCATGAATTATCTGGAGTGATGTAAGTAAGCAAAAATAAACATACGTACACGCAGCTGATTGTAATTAACTCAGGGCAGATCAGTGGCAAGCATTTTAGATGTAACAATGCAACACCAAATCGAATGAGGTAAAAGTAAAAGTAAAGTACGTGAGTCAAAAACAGTTCGAAAATGGATTACAGTGGTCCCTCTCTTAAAGGACACTCTCTAGAAAGGACACCCTTCTATAAAGGAAATTTTTTTAGCAGTAAGTACTGTGAATGCATGTGGTGCTCCCTCTCACCAAAGGACACCTCTCTAATAAGGACAAAATTTTGTGGCAGGAGGGGTGTCCTTATTAGAGGGGGACAACTGTACATGTAAAAGGGGCCTTAGAAATCACTGTTTAGGCCATTTGTTAATAAGACTTATAATTCAGCAAAGCTCTGATGCACAAATCTGAGCAGCAGCTTTCTTGAGCTTCTCACAAATGTGGTGACTTTCAAAGAAGGACATTCAGGTACCCGGAAGTTCAATTTTCCCCAGGAGAACATTTTGGCATCACAGATCCGTTTTTACTTGATATCTGTCCAAAAACCATCAAACGTTGTGACTGCATTTATTGCTTAAAAAACCTCAATAATATCAGCGGGGACCAATAAACATGCCCCAAGTTTCCTCAACTGCCATATCAGGGGTGGAATTTGTCTCGGCTCAGAAAATGGACCCAACCTGATATATATTTTATTGGGTTGGCTTCAATACCACAAGAGATCCTCAAGCTGACAGACTGGGTAAATAACAGGGGACTTTCCACTGAGCTTTCTTTAGATAAATGTCTTTTCCAGCACCAAAAGGTCAGGAATGCCATCCGCAATCATACCGCTAGAGCCGGTGGCCGGCGGAGACTCACAGTGGCTGCCAGGATTGCGGGACTGTGGCAGCTAGTGGTCGGGTCCTGCACTGCTGCTCCATAGAAGTGATTTCCTTAGGGGTGGACAGGCCATTGTTGGTGGTCCAAAAGGAATCCTCCCTGAGCCTTCAGGATAACCCGCCGATCACCTGCAGCCTAAGAAGGAAGCCCTCAGAACTGCCAGCTAGCTGATCAGGTTACTCGATTAAGGCTGCTACAGTTTGACGCTGAGGAGTAAGGCCAGGAGATACAGCTAATGATATTGATATGAAGTGATAGCATAGAGTGTCAGAACTTCCTGACACTCCAGCACTCAGATTTGACATCGACCATGATAGAATAAAGAACAGCAAAAAGACCCTCAAGAAAAGAAGAATTTAATGTGCAAAATCAGGGTGTATGTTGGCACCTACAATAACTAATGTTTGTGCAACTGTAAATATATTATCTTTCATGAACAAAAATTGCCAAGAAAATAACACTAAAGAGATAAACTAAAAGAATTAAGGAACATCACACGATTTATAAAGCATGTGAGGCGAAGTCACATTGATCAAGCAACGATATTGCTTTTCATGACCAAACATAAAAGGACCTTTCAGAGATGACTTAGTCCTAATTATTAAAAGTCACTAACATCACCAAAGACAATTATTTACTTGTTACTGAGAAATGACCTGCATTGCTTACATTCAAAAGACTCCTGGTAAGACATATAACTTTCAGTTAAGGCTTTCACTTTAACAAAATTTGCTGTAAAAGCAGAGTGCCATTTAATATAAGTGATGTTAAAGGCAATGCGATTAGCCTTTCTGATGAGAAAAACCACCTCAGCAGTTTTCATCCAAGTGCTTCCTGATTACGAGCTCCTCATGTTCGGAGGAGGCATGGACTATCTGTCTGCTGTGACACTTTGGCGGTGCCTGGTGTGCGAAGGGTGTTACCATGGGAAGCAAGAAACCGGCTTAGATGAATGACTCCCCGAACCACTGGCACATGACAAACATGCGTGATGTTTCTGAATTCACAACGGTTATCCATAATTATCCAGTCCGTGGGTGCCAAATCCTAGGTTCATCTTCGGGTGGCGCGTGGAGGAATTTTTTATCACAGAGACCCATTCGTTTTTGCAATGATGCTTTATAGCGTGGTGCCATGCAGCATATTGGGACTGCAGGGGAAGAGCGGGGAAAATTTACCCTCACAAAGAATGCGTGACTGTGGCTTCAAAATGTATATTCTTCATACTTTGTCATGATTTCTATATATTGATGTGGGTGCTGCGATCCACTAAATGCTGAATCCCAGTACCCTGGCTTGCTCTCGAGTTTCCCCATGATTGACCCTACATACAATTACTGAGGAACATTTCACAAGGATGTATGCATATACATCTGTATGCAATACTCATCTGTATTTTTTGTAAACTTTTTTTACAAAAATTTATTTTTCCAAGGTTTTCAACAAAGCACCTGGCATCTGAAGGCTAACCTTGAGGTAACTGCAGGGTTATTAAAATAGGTGCATGCCTAAGGTATCTGTCCAGAAAGCAAGTGACATATACCATTAAGAGGGAGGATTTGAACCCAGGATAACTCAGGATAACTCAGGATAACCCACAGATTTTGAGTTCCATGCGCTGCTGCTGCACCACGCCAACTCCCATACATCAGTATGCATTAAATAAAGTGTAGATGCATTTTATAATCATGATAGGCAGTATGTTTAAAACGTTTCATGCGCAATTTTGTACCTTAATTGGCCAACACATCCAATTAATTCTTGCAAATGAAGATTTTTGTTTTAACTTTATGAAAATGGGGGCTTGATATTGAATATCTGGCATGAGTACTGGTACATAATACAACTCAAATGCATCCAGGTCAATAATTGCAATGTAAAAGACCAAAGGAAACAATCACAAAATATTATTTTGCTGGCTGTGTGAACTGTCAACTGACAAAAACACCCCAAATGGCAGAGCAGTTGCAATATCTAGATGCATCAGCACACAAATAATCATGATCGGTTATTCATCTCTGCTGGATAAAGACTGCTATTAGGTGAATGAAACACATATTAGGGTGTGCTTTATGTGCTTAATGTAAAATAGATTTCCTGTCTTCGTTGAACCATCTCTTTAATGGACGATAGGAAATTGAGTAACCCTGCAAGGCCCATTCTGCAAGAGATTCAATTGATTTGCGTATCGTTGTTAGTCTGGCACACAAATTCGGAGGCCAAAATCAAATGGTCAGCATAGATCCTAACCTACACAAACTTGGTTACAGACTCGGAATAAACCCTAAGGGACTGGGGTAATGCTTCCAAAGCCTTGAGAAGGCCCGGAGCATTCCTCTTCAGCGCCTACCTTAAATCTGTCTGGACACTCGAGGACCGTGTGGTGAACCAATGCGGCATCCTTGAGGGGCTTTACCCCCACGCTTCATCATGTTGGGGTTAGCGGTCAGCAAGATTTTGGACCCGGGTACCCCCACCAAAGCCCTCCAAAGCTCCATCCCATATCTGCTCATTTTGGAAGATTACAGCTAAGGGTAATCTTGATTACCTTTGCTGTTCTGCTTTAGAGTTCGGGTGGGCGGAGGATGCCGTTTTCCATGTGTTTCATTGGATTAGATCTGCAATTTGCATAATCTTTCTCTGCTACAGGATTCTGGCATAGATGTATATATAGCACCAGTTTTAGTGCTTAGAATTTAGATGACCATACACGTGTGTGCCTTGCAGTTACAGTGACCTTCCGTAGTATTGGTATGGCAGTAGCTGACAATAGCCACAGTGGCCGTTAGCTATACCCATAGTGCAGTTCTGAGTTGCTAGGATATATACATGTACTTTAATTGTAATTCTGTTGTTTGAAATATAAAACTGGTTGTTTCAATCTGCAGACTTAATTCCTTACTCACTCAGAAATGTATTATAAAACAGTCTCACCCCCCATCCACTTGCATGATTAGCTGATATATTTTGTAGAAAAATCGCATGTCCCATGCTAGTTGTCTCACTCCTATTCAGAATAAATAGAAATTTTTTTTGAGCCACCCAAATTTCATACATGTGTGTACTTAATTTGTGGTGTGTCATTTTTGAAAATTTGATAATTCGCTAAGGTTGAAATAATGATGTACAGGTTACGAGGTGTGTGTAAATGACTAAACAAGATTCACACATGTAACAAATAAATTCTCTGCATGCGATACCCCCAATGGGAGAAACTCCAGAATACTAGACGAGACAAGACAAGAATATTTAAAAAACTGTTGCAATTTGAATACAACTGACTGTACCTATTGTGCCGATGTCAGACAATGTCATACGATGAAAGACCCTCCATGGGCCTCAGTGGCTAAAATCAACGGCTTAGAATTGGCCTCTCCAACACCTGCAGTGAACGTGGCATATCACGCACAGTGCCATACATCACACAGGTGTTCACGACAGTTAATTTCCTGGAACCTTGATTTGATAGATAACCTTGCAGAGCATTGGCTGCCTTTAATATTGCTGATAATTTATTCAGTCAGCAGTGTTAGTCATAATGGCAGCAACTTCCACATTTTTAAGTTACTGCTACTAGTTTATTTTAGACTAAGAACACTTAATAAACATATTAATTTAATGTTCCAAAACATTATAAGCTCAGCTGAAAATGCTGAAAGCTAGAGTTTATGCTGCAAGGAAATCCTACATGTATCCAATTTTGCTTCTAATTTTGGCATTGTATATGAAATAAAATGGTTTGTTTTCTGCACAAGGTGTGGACAATGAGGTGAAATACAGCAGCATTATACATTGTATTATATGTACATGTATAAATATGATGAAATGTTAATACAGAGCCTACTTACCATATGTAGGGGGATTTGGAAAAATGGTCTACTGGTACAGTGTCTCACAGTGACCAGATTGTAAGTTGTTTGCATTCAAAACAAGATTTTCAAGAAACTGAAGACATTTCGGCAAAATAAAAAATAAAAAAAAAAAACAAGGAGAAAACTATCGGCACACAACAGCAATTTTAGTTATGTCACACTCATTTGCCATGCTTGTGGAGAAAAAACGTGCTCCAGAAACATGTACTATATGGCACATTAGTATTTAACAGCTGCTGGAAGTGATATGAAAATGTCCATTTAAGGCGTTATCCTGGATTTCCAATTCCACACTTGTCGCTGCTTCTCAAATTGATATGAACAGGCGATTACCTTGCATGGCCTGCCCTTTGCATGCAGCAGCAAAAAGCCAGATCTTCCAAGGTAATCGATCCATTCCAGTTGCCACCCAAACTTGGGTCCCTTCCTTCACGATTGGAAAGGGTGCTTGGATGGGATCCATTCGTGTTCAAATTTCTATCTGCCGGTTAGGATTAACCCAATCTCTCTGGGTGCTATGCATGAGAAGGGGATTGGTTGGGTTCTGTGAGACAACTGAGAATCCTGGGGCATCCCGCTTTGTGTAAGGTTTAAGGTCATTATGGCATTGCATTAAGACAGAATATACCAGATCTCTGGCAAATAAGCTTTGGGGATATTTTACAGTCGAGGGGGTTTAGCAGGGACAATTGCTTTCTGATAAATGCTTTCTGATAGTCAGTCAAGTATTGGAAAGGTGTCATCATGGCAGTTATTATGATGGTGGCTCATCTGTTACTTATTATGAACTACCGGTAGGTCAAAACTACATGTATTATGACAGCTGCATGCATTGGGAACAATTTCATATAATGATCTGAGCAGTAGGGTAGTGCAGTGGTTTAATTTTTTTCAGGGGTAAATAATTATGATTTAAGGACTACCGTAATGGTATTGTCATCGATTACATTTCACTGTCACCAGTTAAGACCACCTGCCAGGACCAGTTTGGGTGCTGAATGTATGGTCTGAAAATGCAGGGCCTGCTGCAAGGGAAACTAAACTCCCAAGTTTCTGGTACATGTATGTGGTCTGAGCTGTGCTGCACACGTTGAAATCTGGTTTTCAGGTAGCCTTTGCTACCCAGAATCATAGGTGTTGCAGCCAACAGCTTATAGTGAAGTCCTAATATTATTTGGAAAGATAATTAAAGACTGTCTTTTCTGTCCTTCATTAATGTGGGTATATTTTGGTTTGTTTTACACATATGTGATGCTGGAATAAACTACCAGTAAATTCTGAAAACCCATGCATAAAAAATCTAGGGAAAATAAAAATATTTTGACTTTTGGATTCCAGTTTTGATGATGTCCCGTCATATGAGCTGCGTGTGTCCCGGGCATGTAGTTTTGCCGATTCTGAATTATCTATGAGAATGCTATTGGCCAGCTAGACCTTAAAAAAGCACGGAGGTTGATATTGCGCCCAATTTGTCATGTCTACGTGTTTTCTCGTTTCTCGCCCAAAGGCAAACAAGAGGGCAATCTCCTTTGGATCCTGGCTGTGATAGCCTTTCCGAAAGGCAAATGCTAACAGCGATGTTTCACTCCAAGCACTGTCGAGCAAATCAAGTGATTGATGTGATTTAATTGCCATTGCTGATAGGGTGTGGTGATATATTGGTTTAGTTAGCCAAGCTTGATTGCCAATGCATGCCTTTCTATTCATTCTTTTTTTTTTCACAATTTATTCCAACGCCAGTGCCATCTTAGTAAATGACAATAGGCCAATAGTTAGCTCCTGGAGGCACAAACATTTATGAGAACACAGTTGTTAAAATCTCCTTCTGTATGACAAGGCTGCAAGTGAAAATCATATACATGGCGCATCATACTTGTACTTTGAAATCACCTTGTACATGTACCAAGGACTATATCCCAGTGTACATCAAAAGCACCATATACATCTACATATCTGTAATGCATATATAGCACAAATATCATACAGGTACTCTATACATCCCGTTAAGTAATATTATGTGGAAATTTGCCCTGAGAATTATTAAGACCTGCATACCAAACCTCATGACACCTTCCCTGCATTATCTGATGGATCATCACCAAACACCATGTATGGGAAATATAACTGAGTCCCAATCTGCCTTTGTTGCTGCCATAGTTTAATGGCTTTATAATAATGTCTTTATTCCTACTCAAAGTATGATTGAACTTTCAATATTATTTACATTATTCACACTTCCTGAACACATCACATCATTTCATTTCCATAACTTGAGGCATTAGCCCATGGCAGGTTTCGAACCTGGGCACCGCTGGGGAACAAGGTCCTTCTGCGCGGAGCCTTTACCATTTGCCGGGACAATAGTCTCATATTTTCTTTAACACAATAGAAGGGCCATAATTCATCACTATTTTGTTTCTGTTATTATAGAATTTGTAAGAATTGTGTGGATTTAGGATCTATGTATTCCCACAAGGTCAGCTAGGCGACACCACGACCCCAAACTGCCCCAAATGGGCTGAGGCTCGAGGTGGCATTTAGCCGTTGCACAATGTCCACGACGTAACACCATTTCCATGCAAACAGGACAGAGGGAAGACATTAATTCTATATGGTTGCTGCACACAGTTCATTGCTGGCGCTGCCGTTGCCACCTAAGCTTGTTGGCGACAGAATCTCGGGAGAAGTCTGGTGGTTGGCTAGCAATTAATTAAGTGATCTCACTGCACCGGTCGGTGCTGTCTCTGCAGCTTCATTTGGAAATAGCTTATTTTTGGCACAGAGACAGCTATAGAACGCGGGTTGGAGCAGCGGTTTTTGGCCTGGCAAGTAGAATGCTACTTCAGCCATAGAAGCTCATTACGTGGCGCTGCAGGCGACGTGGAAATCTCAGTGATAAACTCCCATAGAGATGCAAGGCTTGCGTAATGATGTGGATGAGCGATATAGGCATGGCAGAATTTTGCGTGGGTAACTTAATTGTAGACAAGAAACACAAAAGGTATAAAAAGGGCAATACCACAATGCAAAATTGGAAATGGACAACCTGACATACCCAGTATATACAATTACTGGTATGTCTGAAAAAAAAAACCCATCAAAAAATCTTTAAAAAATTTAAAATAAAATCCCAAATCCAATAGTATTTGACTAGGTTTAAATTGCAGTAACCCTATACAACACACTGCTTCAGAAAATAGTTTAATAATTGTGTTAAAATTTAAAGTTAATATTTGATCAACTGGTAATGCTTAATTACCGGTAGCTTATTAAATTATTACATGATCGAATACCATTGAAATTTTAACAGGCCATGCATATACAAATTGTTTGATCTGAAACTGTAAGTGATATGTAATTGTGAAGTGATTTTTAGAAGAAAAAAAATAAAGTTAGCTGTATATTTATATTCTCTTGGATTTAAAAATTGCATTCTGACCGATCATTTTTAATAAAGGGGATAAAACGGGATATACAATGCAAAATTGGACATGAATAACTTGCCCAGTATACAATTTACTGGTACATCTGAAAAAAAGAAAAAAAAAATATTAATAAAATCCCAAATCCAATAGCATTTGACTAGGTTTAAATTGCAGTAAACCTACAACACATTGGTTCAGAAAAGTCTTTAATAATTGTGTTAAAAGTTTATTACATGATTGAAATTTAACAGGCCAGTATGCTGTACATACATAATACAAATTGTTGGATCCAAAACTGTAAAAAAAAATCTTGTAAAAAACTGTATAAATGACTGATCATTTTTAATAAACGCCAATATGGGTTATGTGTATGGACAAATTAGGCAATAATTTGCTGCAGCATTAACATTCAACCTTGCTGCACTGCTAATTAAGTTATTTGAGTTCACTTGGGTACATGCATAATTTTCAGCATCCAGTGCCCCCCACCTATCAATGATGGGTAGTGCCCACTTAGACACTTCTGTGGACACCTGTAGCAAAGATGCCCCCAAGACAGTTGTAGTCTGTAGTTATTACAGAGAGAGGCAAACCCTCAGATAAAAGTCCTGTCTGTCTGAGACCTTGGCCGTTGGCCAGGCAGATGGGCAAACCAGGGTCCTTGTCTTTGCCTCTGTAGTGTGTGTGTGCATATACTTATGGTGAGTAAATTTGGACCTCTGAAGTAAATATCTTGTGTTGGATATGATGTTTTGGTAAACAAGAATGGAGCCAACCAAAAAGATGAAGGATATGCCTTAGTCTATGACAGGTATTATACACGGATGTCAAATATAAGGATTGTACAGAGCGATACTGGAGGAGCTTTGCTTTAATTCAGGCAAGTAATATATTGCAGTTTATAGTGTTTCCTTTGAAATTTAGTGTGTTGTATGAATTAATATATAGACAACTGTTACTTTATAGTGAACTAGTAAACCAGTAGCTTATGATACCATTTAATTCCGTACACTTGCATTGGTAATTTGACTTTAATGAATTTGTTGTGATTGATGCATGCACTTTACTATCAACAATACAAGCCGACCATAGTGCTAAATGTTGCTTTCCCCAATTATAATACTGGCGATTAGCAAAAAGCTTAATAACTGTTGGCTTAACGTGAAGGGTCCCCATACAGTTCTAATACAGTCTATGCGGATAGTGTGCAGAGTAACAATTTTTCCAGACAGGGGCACTTTCTCCTCGTTTCCTGCACTTTGCTTGGTCCAGTTGAACCAGCCATCACAATTAAATCACCATGATCACTAATGTGTACAGAAAGAAGGCCTACAATAGACAAGTTTATTTTCGAACGTGTTTTTAAAAATTTGAATGAAAAAAAATGAAACCAATAGTGCATTGGTATGTGTAAAAAATATTTGTAAAAAAAAATTCGCCTGTTGGATAACATTTTAATCCGACTTTTACAAAATTTTACGAGTTTTACTAACCTTATGTTTGAGATGCTTTTGTATGAAACACTTTGAAAAATTGCTACTATTATTATATTGATAATAAGCCATATATTCTAATAATGACAACACAGTCTTTACATAAATAATCATTTCAGGCAGAATATATGGTTCTGTGTGCATATATTTATACAGTAGAGCCTGTCTTGAAAGACCGCCCCATGGGTCATAAAAATGTGTGGTCTCTCAAGACAGGTAGTCTTTGATGACAGGTTCAGTTATATTGAAATGCAGGGCCTTCTGCCTGGAATATCTGAGACAGTGGTCTCTCATGGCGGTGGTCTCTTTAGACAGGTTTCGCTGTACTGCCATGAGACAAAAGCTGGGAACTGAAGATCTGCTATTAAGAGGAATTTAAAATAACTACAATTTTCTAGTTGTTACTAGCAGCTGTAAATTTTCAAGAGTTCCCTCATTTTCTACATTTTCCATTGTACAAAAGTAGCCAGAGGTTCAATGGGATTCGGCATTTGTACCAATCTTTTGGCACAGAGGCCTTCCACCCCCCACCACCCAGTTGTTTCACTTGATGAGTTGAACCTTCAATGTAGATTAGATGGAATGTTCTAAAGGACAATGGAAGTGTTGTTCTTTCTGAATTTCTATACAGACATTCATAAAAGAAGTTAATTGATAAAGCGATGGCCATATTCATCATATTAGTGCTGGCATGGTTATCCTGTAATCACCCATGACACAGCATACAATCATTGAAAGTGTCCATATTCAATACCCTGGTCATAAGGGGCTTTCCAATTAGTTTGAAGATATACTGAAAAATGAGAACAAAACCACACATGTACCAGTAGATGAAATACTCAAGCGATATAAATCTGGGTTCCATTATTGATAAATTTACAATACCATATTCTTCAAATTGCCTTGTACAGTGATACTTATGTAATGTCAGTGTTCTACAGTGCATTTTTATGTCACATCTATAGAACTTTAGGTTTCTAGTCATAGAATATGGTGACTGTCTCCCAGCTATTGGCCTGAACCTAATGATTGATTACCTTCGTTTATTTATGAGAAGACAGCCATGTGATCCAGTGTTTCCTGATTTACCAAGGGGTGCGAGCCCATGGGTAATAAATCTTCAACGGATGATGAATGGATGTCAGGCTGGTGACCTTTAAGGCTGTAATTCCAGCAGTTAGCAGTTGATATTGTGTAAGCGTGAATAGGTGATGCATAATATTATGACACTGAACTTGACATTGATCCAGTGTTAATTATTTCCCGACTTTATTCCAGGTAGAGATTACTATATGTCTGGTGTTAAGATATATAGTTGAATCAATTATTTATTACCAGGTAGCACTCCTTAAACTGCTTTCAGGTATAAACAGGATAAGAGATTTTAAAATTAGAAATTACTGCCAACTGCTTTCTGCTTTGTGCGCAATCTGAATTAAAGAACTGGTATTTGATATAGAACTAAATCCAGTTATGGCTGTCTTGTCGAGAAGATTGATGCAGTGCATTAGGGAGGATATAGTCAATACATAGCTCAAGCTTAACTGTATGTGGAATGGTAATCAGGATTACAGTGCTAAGACATATACCCCTACATTTTGAGCCTGATGCATTCAGCCAAAGAAATATATAGAGAAGTCTTAAAATGTTGGGGACTCCTACATGTAAGACATAACCAAGAACTCCCCACTATATGGTATGAATATTACTGGCCTGTAGAACATTGTAGAAGAGCCGAGGGGGGGGGGGGGGAGCAACAATGCCTTTTAATGCTTTGATGGATAGGGGCAGATAGGTGAAATATATAACCAATGGGACGATGGTACCAGCAGC
>JAAUYG010267413.1_pt1 | contig 27896 bp, 21 predicted proteins | sample 7278091 | NCBI WGS metagenome assembly JAAUYG01 (sample SAMN14350201, study PRJNA611818) | marine sediment metagenome | isolation source: surface marine sediment (0.6m) | place: French Polynesia: Moorea | collected 2018-08 | reverse complement strand
TGCTCGCGACATCCACGATTCTTTGGGTCATGCTCTAACAAGTTTAAACATTCAGATGCAAACTGCCGTCAAACTTTGGGAAAGAGAACCTGTACAGGCTCGCTCTTTTCTGGCACAAGCTCAAGAGTTAGGTAAAACAGCAATGCAGGAAGTACGCACCTCTATTAGTACTTTAAGAGAAGATGTTAAAGATGAAAAACCTCTAGAAGTCCAAATCGAGACTTTGGTAGATGATTTTCGCAGAGGAACTGGATTGGCAATTTGTTCTAACATCAGTTGCTGTGCTTCAGTTTTCCCAGCAGTAGCCAAAACTGTTTATCGTATTGTACAAGAAGCTTTGACCAACATCTTTAAATATGCACAAGCCACAGAAGTACAAATTTACCTCAAAACTACTCAGGAATGGGTGTATCTGACTGTGGAAGATAATGGTAAAGGTTTCGACCCCAACCAAAACCGTTCTGGGTTTGGACTTCAAGGAATGCAAGAGCGAGTAGCTGCTGTTAATGGTCAATTTCGACTTAAAACCTCACCAGGAAAAGGCTGTCGCATAGAAGTGCAAATTACTGGCGTCAATGAATCAAAAAATGTTTCGGCAGAAATAAAACAAAAAGCATAAGTAAGCAATCTCCAAAACTGTTTACTTTAGCCAAAGTAATGTTTAATTACTAATGTTTAATTCAATTTTCTCCAGGGTTGAAAACCATTTTCTACTCCATATAAAGCTGGTGCAAGTTCTGGATAATGACGGCAAATTACTGATAAAAAAGTGTTGTTGTCAATCCAGTCTAAACCAAATTGAGTATAAATCTCAGCGCGATAATCTTGCGTAAAAAAGCGATCGCTTTTGAGTCGTCTAGAAGCCATCAGAATAAATACCCGAAAAGCAGTGTCGCTAAAACCAAAGCCATCAGGTAAATCTTCGGCAAATAGACCGACCATTAAGTCCACGCGATTAATATCATCTTGATAGATTTCTCTAAGTTCTCTCGCCCATTGGGAATTGCTGGTAATCTCGGCAAAAGATTTGACTCGCTCCCTACCAATAAGTTCGCGGAAACGATTATAGCGTGGCACACCTCGTTCGCGATCGCGCAAAATATCCACCGCAGCTAAGTCAAATGCACTACTACCGTCCTCTTTAATCAGGGCGCGAAGGAAGTTAGGATAATTATGCAGCGTCAAAGCACCTGGATGTTGAATGCCAAAGGAGTACAATAAATCTTCCATCGAAAGAGATTCCATAAAGCTGCGAGTGCTTTTACCAAAAATATCTGGAAACTGTTTGGTGGTTAGATGGTTTCCATTGCTGTGAGCATAAAAATTTAGCTCATCGGGAATTAAAGGGTGCATTCGATACACCGAAACGAATTCTTCTGTAAGAGAGTAAGGTGCTGCATGATGGTCGGTTGATGAGCCAACAATACCACTGAGGACTTCGCTATCACCGAGGCGACCAACAGTTTTTTTAAAATCCTTACCCAGAATACCCCACCAATTAATATTCATCGCGATTTGGGTGGTAGGATTGGGCAGAATTGCTGGAGTCCATTCTACAGTATGGATTTTTGCCAGCAAAGCAGCATTGATCAGCCTAGCTTTATCAAAAAGCTGCTGGTCATCCCAGTCGGTATACATTTGTTTAAGGCGATCGCAAATGGTATTGTGTTCTTTAATAAACAAAATATGCAACATACTCAAACCTGTCCACCAGCTACCGATTGAGCCAGGAAAACCTACCAAATCAATACCTTGATTAGGATCGAGAGGTAAAAAACCATCTTCTTCAATGAGCATTTTGCCATCTTGATGAGTACGGAGACTGTTAACTGTTTCCGCGTCACTACCATAAAGCTGCGAAGCATCCCACCAATGAGTAACATCATTGATAAAAGTTGCGGGATTGGTATTGTCGTCATCGCGAGTATGGTCTTTTAAGGTTTTGGGGACTTCTAAGATGTCATCTGAACCATTTTCGGGAATTGAAAAATTGTTATCGGGCTGATTATCGCCGTGAGTAAACCAATCATGGGTTTGAAACTGAATCCAGGAGGCAGCATGGAGATTGAGGATAGTGGCGGGGATAAATCGATCTCGCTTCAGCAACACTTGGCTAACAGCACGAGGATTGGGTGTAAGTAAATTAGGCTCGTCTACCTTGGCATTTTTTAAAGGTATATTACGCCCCAAACGAGTCCCTGCCATACCCATTTCTGGATGTTCTAAATCGTTGTAACTACCATCAGCAGTTCGAGCTACTAAATGACGATTATCTGGACTAGGAGTAGGTTTTGGTAGTTTATCTCGATCTGGAACTTGCGAGGTATCGTGGAGATTTTGCTCGCGCAAAGAATCACGAAATTGAATCAACTGTAACAGAGCTAAGGGGGTAGGTAATTTATGCCAGGGAATCATAAACATGATACTGTTTCTCCTTAAATTTTGTGAAAAATATTTATGTTTACTATTCTTTATGTTTACTATTCTTCTACTTGCAATTCCTGCTGTAAATCAGTCATAAAATTCAAGAAAAAGTCTTTGAAAACACACGCTCGTTCCGCTCTTCCCGCGCTAAAAGTAAACCAAAGATCTTTGGTTTTAGCAGCAGCTTTGGCAATTTGCAGGATTAAAACTGTTTTTCCTGGAGTTGTAGGAGAAGACAATAAACCATCAAAAGTAGACACTTTAATCGCGATTCTGGGTACCTGAGGAGTTGGAGCGTACTTGGTAAATATCTCTTCAACGGGCTTATCTAGGTTATCTTTTAAAGTTTTTAAAGAACCTGCTGTTGCTTGTACGACTTCCCCAATATTATGTCCCACATCTAAAAGATGAACGTCTTGGGAAAGGTTATGTTGACAATAACTCATAATTTTTTTTTGGGATTTTATACCTTGGGTATACTTCCAGGGTAAAGCAGCTTCACTAAATTTTTGCACCGTGTATTTGGCTGCTTCTGTAATTTCGGGGGGAATTTCTTGCTCAAAAAATCTTTTGTTAACCACTTGCACCATTTCATGAGCAAGTACATTATCTGAGGCGTTAGTTCTTAACAATTGGGCAATTTTTTTAACATCATCTTGACTGTAACCCGTAGCTGTTTTTTCCTCTAGATAAGTCCTTCTTGGCAGGTATGTAGGATTAGAACTAGATTCAAAAGGACAAAACCATAAATCGCGCTGATCATCATGAAACTTGGTCGAGCGAAAATACATCTGTACCCACCAAGGTAGAGATTGAGTTGCTCTCGAATGTAAGCGATCAACATCACCAGAATCTTCTATTTGTTTAATTTGGTCTGGGTCTGAGATAATGATCACATCTAGTAAAAATGGGATATTAATCCGTAGAGGATTAAATAAAGATTTAAGAAAATCAAACATTTTTATTCATCCTAATATTTATGAGCTATATATTTATGAACTATGACAATTTGATCGGTTCGACTGTCTGTACTGATACAATTTACTCCTCAATTTAGAATTTAGGTGCTGATTATCGCTATTTAGAGGGGTCGCTGGTTTTTTGGTAAGACAATTATTTTAAGTGTGATATTACCTTTAGAAGTTATTCCACTTTGAACAATCATTTTTCGGCACATAGCAATCGCCTATTAATCTGATTTAAATTTTATGAAAACTCTTTACTAGAATTATGTCCAAAACAAATAAGTATTAAATAAATATCTTTATATCTTTATCTTTTAAGCTGCTTATCTAGCAGAATTAGCATATATGGCTATCTGCGATCGATTGCGTAGATTAAGCCGATTAAGGATATGAGTAACGTGAGTTTTGACGGTTCCTTCAGCAATATAAAGTTCTTTGGCAATTTCACGGTTAGTACAACCAGTACCCACTAAGTTTAGTACCTCTACTTCCCTTGGAGTTAACTCAGTTAGTTCAGGCTTGACGGATTCAGTTTCGGTTATGCCAGAGTCTAATATACCATCGAGCATTTTTTCCATCAGTCCAGGCCCCATCTGGGTATATCCCCGATAAACTAACCGAATTGACTGTGCTAACTCTTCGACAGGCATATCCTTGAGTAAATATCCTTTAGCACCTGCTTTGATCGACTGAGCGATGTAGTCATCTTCATCAAATGTGCTAACAACTAAAACTTTGGTATCGGGAAACCTTTGGCAAATAATTCTGGTTGCCTCTCGTCCGTCCATTATTGGCATCCTAATATCCATCAAAACCACATCTGGTTGGAGAGATTCTACTTGTTGAACAGCAGTTTGACCATTATTAGCGATACCCACAACTTCTAAATCTGACTCCAGATTTAACATTGCCTGTAATCCCTGACAAACTAGTTCTTGATCGTCTACCAATAAGAGGCGAATCATCATAATTAACTTCAGTAAATCTACTCTAATTTTTAAGATCAATAAAAAACAAAAATTTAGCAAAAGGAAGAGTGTTATTACTAAGCTCAATTACAGCGCGAGCATCAGCTTAGTAGATCTAGCAGAATTAGCATATACGGCTATCTGCGATCGATTGCGTAGATTAAGCCGATTAAGGATATGAGTAACGTGAGTTTTGACAGTTCCTTCGGCAATATAAAGTTCTTTGGCAATTTCACGGTTAGTACAACCAGTACCCACTAACTTTAGTACCTCTACTTCTCTTGGAGTCAACTCAGTTAGTTCAGACTCTACGGATTGAGTTTCAGTTGTGCTGGAGTATAATATACCATTGAGCATTTTTTCCATCAATCCAGGCCCCATCTGGGTATATCCCCGATAAACTGACCGAATTGACTGTGCTAGCTCTTCAACAGGCATATTTTTGAGTAAATATCCTTTAGCACCTGCTTTGATCGACTCAGCGATGTAGTCATCTTCATCAAATGTGCTGACAACTAAAACTTTGGTATCGGGAAACCTTTGGCAAATAATTCTGGTTGCTTCTCGTCCGTCCATTATTGGCATCCTAATATCCATCAAAACCACATCTGGTTGGAGAGATTCTACTTGTTGAACAGCAGTTTGGCCGTTATTAGCGATACCCACAACTTCTAAATCTGACTCCAGGTTTAACATTGCCTGTAATCCTTGACAAACTAGTTCTTGATTGTCTACCAATAAGAGGCGAATCATTGTAATTAACTTCAGTAAATCTACTCTAATTTTTTAATACGAATAAAACTCAATAAATATGCAAAATACCTATTTTTTTTAGGGCTATTCCACGTTGTTTTTCGAAGTTCTTCAGGGCTATCTTCTTCTAAACCCCAACTAGTTAAATTTTCTTCTTTTGAAATATATTGAGTAAATTCGACAATTGAGTCCAAAATGGTTACAAAGCTTCTAAAAAATCTTGTTTAGATTTTTTTACTTTGTCACACCAGCTTTGGTATTTTTGCAAAACTTCCGAATAAGAAATTGAGGATTCATACAATGCTTCAAATAGAGGCGGTAAAAAACGTTTAGGAAAGAATCGATGCAGAATTCCTGCTAAACGCTGTCTAATAATAAACTCGACAAACAAAGATTTAGCAAAAGGAAGAGTGTTATTACTAAGCTCAACTACAGCATGAGCATCAGCTAAACGACGCACGGTAAACTGTTCTAATGCCAGTGTTAAATCATCTGCATATTCATCCAAAAGCTGATTGAATATTACTACATCTTCCAGAGCCGAATTGCAACCTTGACCTAGGGCGGGTGATACAGCGTGGGCAGCATCACCAATTAGTAACGCACTATCGTCATAATGGTAACGGTTACAGCGAATTGTTAAAGTAGTCGCAAATGGTTGGGCTAAGAAAGCTGCTGCTACCGATTTTGACATCAGTTGACCTACTTTTGGGAAATTTTGCTTGAAGAATTGTAAAACTTCTGCTTCGCTCTTTAACTTGATTATTTGATTATTCACTCGAGGAAAGTGAATTACTCCACTCATCTGGCCGTCAAACTGGTGTAGTAATATTACGACGGTACCATCATCTAGCCTCCAGGTATGAACGTGATCCTTCTCCAAAGCAATATTAAATTCTTGATTAACTCCAGAAGGGAGAAAGATTGATTTGTAGTCATTATCGATGTACTTTTGTTCTATTTCAAACAGCTTAGTATCGAGAAAAGATTTCCTAACAACCGATCGCGCTCCATCTGCTCCTACAATTAAGTCATAAGCAACTTTAGATTCTGTTCCTGTTGAATCTGAGCAAGAGAAGCTGGCTTGTTTAGTGCTTAAATCTACTTGGGTACAGGAATGTTGAAAGTGAAAATTGAGGCGGGTATGGTCAAATTTCTGTTCCAAAGTATTTAATAAGACTTTGGTGAGTTCGGTGCGATCGAGACTCATAAAAGATTTTTTTCTGGGAATAACTCTCTGTTTGCCTTTGGAGTTATGAACAACACTACCCAACATCTCTACACTAATTGCTGTAACAGCATCTTTTAAATTGGGAATTTGATTTAAAGCACTCATCCCTCTATCAGTTAAAGCTATGGGAAAAGTTCGCGATTTGGAACTTGATACAGTTCGAGGATCGCTACGACGTTCATAGATTTCTATTTGATACTTTTCATCACGTGCTAATAAATAGTGAGCCAAAAGCAAACCACTTGGTTCTGCACCGACAATTACAACTTTTTTAACCATATTTGTTTTTTAACCTCTACTCAAATTTATTTTGTTGGGATGATAGTTTTAAGGGATTTTATTTCTATTTATTAATCTTTTGATTATAGTATTTTACAGGTTGTCATAAATTGTTCATAACAGGAATTAAGTTTTCATTGGCTAATTCACTTTCACCACGCCACAACCAAATTATTTCTTGTTTTTCTAGAGCAAGAAAAGGTTGTACACAGGCATCATTAGAAAACTTTGTTTCTTCGTATAGTGGAAGACGATAACATACTAGTTTTTTATCTTCATCTTTAAACAAAATAAAAGACTCTCCGTACAAAGTAAATCTATATGAACAATTATTGACAAATTCTTTGGCTAAAATAACAAAATACCAGCGTTGTTTTGGCTTGGTTATTTTTTCATTTACTTGTTTTTTGCAATATAGCATTATGGATTAAAGTTGATTAACTTATTGAAAATTGATATTGAGTATTTATGATTTTTAGTATCTAGTGTAGGAATGTTCAAATTTCGTTTTAATTTTATTAGTTATGACAGCAAGTATTACTAACGATAATGACAGCAAAACTACTGTTAGTTTGATACTAAAGTTATCAATAAGAATGGTCATAGCAGCTAAAGCGATCGCTATCCCGATAAATATTTGCTTTAAGCGAATTGTTGTTTGATAAGCTAGACTGCAAGAACTACAAATTTGTGTATGTTGTTTAAATCTATCTAAAGTAGCTTTGTCTCTATTATTCATTGCTCTTTTCTGGGATAACTTTGAGGTTGTATAGCCTTGATAAAAAGGCAAATTTTTACCATATTTATCTAACCATTTTCGGTATTCAACAACCAAAACATCAGATGTTTTTAGAGGCAAAATTATTTGTTTTATACTTTTGCCAGATTGTTCGACAACAGTTTGCTCGGCTACAATAAATTCTAAATCTTCTTCTAATACTCGGTTATTTTGCCAATGAGATAACCAAAGAGGTTTAAACTTCATTTTCCAATTGAAATAATTACTGTAATTTCTTAGAAAAAGGCGACAACAATCTTTGGCTGTAGGCAGGGAATAAACTGCATTTCCAGCTATGATGTTGTTGGGCAAAGTATATCTATAAGTAACCAAATTGGGAGCAAGAAAATCTAGATTAATCCAGTTATTAAATTCTTTTTTAGTATATTTATATCTTCCTCGAATTCCTGAGAGTGAGCTTTCTACAATTTCCATTTCTAAGGGTTGAGCATTTTCTCGATTACCAAAGCTTCCATCATGGCTAATATGTACATGAGCAGGATCGATAGCATTTTCTATTAAATAGCTTTGGTCGTAAGGTAGATCGATCATAAAATCTGTAGATATAAATTCTGATCGATCCAAATTAGAAATAATGGGAATTAAGTTTTCATCAGCTAATTCCTTCTTACCACGCCAAAACCAAATTAATCCTTGTTTTTCTACAATAGTAAAAGACTTGACGCAAGCATTATGAGGAATTTTTACTTCATCTGGTAATTGAGGAATATGTTGACATTGTCCTTCAGTATCAAATTGCCAACCATGATATAAACATTCAATTTTACCCTGGGTAATTTGTCCAGCGGAAAGTTTAGCAGCACGATGGGGACAAATATCTTTTAAACACGCTAATTTTCCCTCTTTATTTCTAAAGAGAACAAACGGCTCATCATAGAGAGTAAATCCATAGGGTCGATTATTGGGAAAGTCCTGCACAAAAATAATAGGATACCAACAGTTTTTCCAGTTAAATTCTTCTTCTTTTTCTGGCTGTTTTGAATCATTGAGGTTTATTTGATTATCAACTAAAGTCATGACATTTAATTGTATATTATTAATGTCCATTTATTAATGGCTATTTATTATTTAGAAAACGGTGACTTGGAAAAAGCGATCGCTATCTTAGTTCTATTAACCAAAAAACTATTTCTCTATCGGATATCTCTGGAAGTTTAATATTAGTTATTTTTTTTACTGACCAATATATAGTAAGAACACTAACTAAACTCAGTAAAACTTGAAAAGAAAATAAGAGAGTAATCAAATATCTTATTTTTTTCATCTTTTTACCTTAAAACTAGTAATTTAAAAAATCGAAGAGTATGAGTAAAAATTGCATCCTTAGATACATCTTTAGATAAAAGTGAAAGCAGAATCCTCAATACTTAAATCGGCAGAAACATTCTCTATCACTGCAATTAATTCTGAACCTGAAGCAATGCCTGGGTCGTAAATTAATTTTGCATCCACATTTCCTTCACTGTTGGGAAGAAAGTCTAAACTATACTGGTCAGCAAAACCAAATAATTGAATCCTATCTTTCTGGGGATTAAAATCAGTAATGCGGGCAAAGTCAGCATCTCCAGAGGCAAAACTATTCCCATCATCATAAAAAACACCAGTTTCAATACCTAAGACAAAAGTATTGACACCCGAACCACCAGCTAAGGTATCATTTTCACCACGACCCAACTCGCTACTATTGATATCGACACCAATTAGTCGGTCATCTCCGCTACCACCATTGAGAATATCGTTTTCCTTACCGCCAACTAGAGTATCTCTGCCATTATCACCGTTGAGAGTATCTAACCCATCTCCTCCCAGTAGTCGATCTCTGCCACGATCGCCAAACAGAAAATCATCTCCACCACGACCGAACAGCTTATCATTACCTAAACCACCATCTAAAAAATCATTGTTGTCAGAACCAACAACTAAATCGTTCCCTTCACCACCAAAGATGGCATCTTCTCCTCCATTACCGAAAATGCTATCTTCTCCTCCATTTCCAAAGATAGCGTCTACCTGCTCAGTACCATTAAGTAAATCATCACTGGGAGTACCATCAATAACACTATCGGCATCAAGAATCGCTGAAGTGACAATATTATTATCTGGATCTATGTTGTAGCCATCTCTAGGAAGCAGCGTAAGAGAAAAACCTTCACTTTCCTCCACTAAATCATCTTCAAGGGCAGCAAAGTCAATACTTGCTTCTGTTGCTCCCTCAGTAATAAAAAATCGACCAATCGCTTGACCATTTTCCACAATTAGCTCGACATTATCAAGATTTTGAGATTGTTCAACCAGTGGAACAGTATCTGTTTCGGTGTCAGAATCGGTAATAAGTGTATCAACGACTAAACCTCCAGAGGGAGCAGGTTCGCTCAACTTTAAAATTACGGTTTGTGCTTCTTCTCCCTCAACAACAAAAGTAGGTTCAAGATCGATACTAACTACAGGAAATGGCTGCACATCAATGGCTTGATTTAAAGGCTGAAAGAGATTAGTAACATCTTTGCCATTAGCATCAATAGCATTGACTACTGTAACTCCTAAATCTGGCTGACCATCATTTTCTAAGCTATCAAGAGCCGTTACTTCTCCCTCGACTATAACTTCCATCGTATCTGGTACTACTCCAGGAGAACCGCTACGTTCAAAAACTGCGGAAAAAATATTATCACCCTGGGGAGAGCCACCAAAACTAAAGTCAGGAAAGGCGGTTTCATCAAAATCAGTTCTGACCGCAGTGAGATCTACTTCTACCAGATCTTGATCTACTTGAAGATCTAACGATTGCAAATTAGCATTAAGACCAGAAGTATCTAACTCGAAGGTTACGCTCAAGCGATCGCCAACATTCAATTGTAGATCTTGAATTGAGTCATTATCTAATTGTGAGCCAGTAGGAGAAAAAGATACAGATGCCATATGCTTAAAATTTCCTCTTATATTTTGTGTGGGATATTTAAAGGATTAAAGGGATATTTAAAAATTGCGATAAACAAACAGTTTGAGGAAAATATTGTGCATAGTTGCATTAGCATACATATTCCTCAAAAATTGCAAGTCCTCCAAGATTGGCTAGCAAACTCCTAAAAGATTCAGTAGTTGCTTCAACAGCGTGGTTGGACAAGCTACTCGGCTCAAGAGCCTCCCCCACAGGAAGCCTCGATCTGCTTCCTCGTTCAAATTGCTGACACAGGTTCAGCAAATAGACCCTTCTCAGATAACTTCTCTTTACTGTACCTCTATCTTCTAATCGGTACTAGGGGAAAAATTCAGGTATTTCTTCAGGTAGATAAATATTTTACGCCTAATGTGAATTAGCGGTGAGACCCCGCGTCGTCCGAAGGCGCAAGGGAATGCTCACCAAGACGCTTCGTTCTATTTTATTGGCTTTTAGCTCTTAGCTTTTAGCTTTTTTTAGATACTATGCACTTTGTGCGTATTTTATAGTACCGAAGCTCCGTAAGCTGCAATTTAAACATAAAAACAAGCATTTCGGCACTTGAATCGAGCGTAAAACATCGAGGGAAAAACTAAGTGGAAACCCAATTTTAATTCACATTAGACGTATTTTATTAAAAAGTAAAGATTCAGTGGAATTAAGAAGACTACATCTACTGTGGATCTACTGTGGAAAGTATCATCAGAATGGACGATTTAAAATATTACGCTCCTAAGGCTATTTATCCCCATTCGAGGACAAGTCCCGCTTAGTTTGGGACGCAGAAAGCGATCGCTCTTTTAAGTTCAAATTATATTCAAATTATATTTGTTTTAATTTTGTTGGATAAGCTTTATTCCCCTACTCCCTCTACTTCCCTTACTTATCTCAACACTTAAATTCTGTTAACTAAATAGTATTGATATAGTAGTTTATTTATTTTTATATATGATTAAAATTGCCATAATTATTACACAAAATTAAATTAAAAATAGCTACTTGATTTACGAGTTTATTCTGAGGTTATTATGACTTTTAAAACAGTACTATGGAAATAAATAAAAATTTTGTAAAATGGTACTTACACTTGAACAAGAACAAAAACTATCTCCAGAGATAGCTCAAAATTTAGTACAAGCACTACAAAATCTGCCAATAGATGCCAAAGAAGCAGTAGTAGATAATAACTTTATAGCAACATCATTTTTTAAGGCTTTGGGTTTTACATTACAAGAGCGTATTCCTAGTTTTAAAGTAGGGCAAGGTCACCTTGCTGTGGATTATGCACTTCGCTGTAATACTGAAAATGATAATTTTTTACACAGTAAAGTCAATCCTCATGTTTTAGTTGAACTAAAAGGAAGAGATATTAATCTTACTTATAAAACACCTGGTTATAAATCAACAGTTAAACAACTAAAAGACTATTTACTAGCACCTAAGTGTAAAACTGCTCAGTGGGGGATTATCACTAATTCTAAACATATTCAGTTATTTAGAAAACACGGCAAAGTAATTTATCCTGCGACACCTTGTTTAGAAATTAATGCAGAAAATATTGGTGAAATTACCTATCAGATCAGAAATAAAATTGAACATACATCAAAAGCGTTAACCGTTGCAGTTTATAACAACAAAGGTGGTGTTGGCAAAACTACAACTGTAATTAATTTAGCTGCTGTATTGACAAGTCATAAGAAAAAAGTTTTAGTAGTAGATTTCGATCCCAATCAAAGAGATTTAACAGATTCTCTAGATATAAAACCAGGAACTCAACCGCTATATGAATGTTTAGAAGATAAAAGAGATTTAATAAGTCTAAAACAAGTCATTCGTCCTTACACTAAAACATTTAAAGGAGGAACAAATCTTAGTTTTGATGTGATTCCAGTTGATGATAAATTAGCACAATGTGATGAAGATGATCTGCGTAAAGGATTTAATTTTTATAGCTTACGTAAAAAATTAGAGGCTTTGAAATCTGATTACGATTATATTTTAATTGATGCACCGCCTAACTGGAGATTTTTTAGTATAAGTGCTGTTTATGCAGCAGATGTAGTATTGATACCAACCAAGCACAATCATATTCGTTCTTTACAAAATGCAGCAGTATCTATTCGGCAATACATTCCACAGATTCAAAAAGCTCGACAAGAAAAAACTCAAGGATTAGAATGGGGAGCGATCGCTTTACCGATTTTTTTTAATGGAGAAAAAATTGCTGATGCAGCCAGAGTAAATGCCAAAAATGCAATTGATGGAATTATCAAACAAGTAAAACAAAAATATAACTTTGATTTAATTCCTTATTTTTATCCTCGTTATAAACCTAGAAATAATAAAAGCATTTTTGAATTGCCTAGTAACGCACATATAGCTTACTCTACTTTTGAAAAAATCCCTGCTGCCTATAAAAGTAAAGTTGCTTATGATTATTATTCACAATTAGCTAAGGAGTATTTTTTACAATGAGTAATTTAAGTGATGTAGGAAATTTGATGTATCTCGATTTAGAGATAATTGAACCTGGTGAGATAATTAATACATCTGAATATATAATTAATGCCACAGCAAAAGAATTAAGCAATACAAATGGTAGAAACTGGATCCCTTTGATAGTTAAAGAAATTGCTGAAGATCATTATCAAGTTATTGGGAATTATTTTATTTATGCTGTAGCAGAGGCAGCAGGTTTAGAAAAAGTTTGGTGCATTATCGCTGATGATAGTGAAGTAACTGCTAAAGTCACAAAAATACTTGCAGGAGAAGAAATACCCAAGATAAATTTATCCACAGCATCTAGAGATGAAATTAAAGCTGCTTTAGAATATTTAATCGAACAACCTGCTACTGTTCTTAAAGGTATAAAAATTCCTGTGGCAACTAATCGTATTGATGAAGCACCTCGTCAGTATTGGCAAGATTTAAAACCAATTACCAAATTAAAATGTGGCATCTCAGCAGGAAAAAAAGTAAAAGCTTTAGAACAAGTTTTTTATCTGACTCCTGAATCAATGCCTGATGATATTAAAGACCCAAAAGTTTTAACTACTTTGACGACTACAGAACTAAAAAAGATAGCCAAAAAACGTAAACTAACTGGATATAGTAGCTTTAGTAAAAGCAAGCTAGTGAATTTATTAAGCCAATAATTCGATTAATTTAAAAAACTATATTACTACTAAAAAAGCATTATCCTACGATTAGGATAATGCTTAAAATTTATAATTTAATAATGGTCAATGACTGATTATGAATTACTTACAACCAGTTACCAATGAGTACAAAGGGAGCCCAGTAGTAAGGATGACGATATTGAGAGTCTTCTTCTGCCAACAGAGCTAATTGTGCTTGGTGTAAGGCTTGGGCTTTACTAACTTGAGTATTATCTGCCAAATTTTTGTAAAATTTACCCATCAAATTAGCGGTAGCTTCGTCATTAGCTCCCCATAAGGTTGCAATAGTACTACGCGCTCCTGCGCGCACTGCTACACCAGCTAAACCAAGAATTGCTTGGTTGTCACCTTCGGCAGTATTACAAGCACTAAGAACTAGTAACTCAATCGGCTGAGAGCGTCTTAGACTACCTGCTCGGAGCAAATTACCAAACTGATTAACGTTGATTAAAGGGTTTCCTTCTTCCGCACCACTAAGAATGAAAGTTTGGTCAGAAGTAGAGCCGAATTGACCATGAGTTGCTAGGTGAACTACGGGAAAATCTGATTCTTGTAGTTTCTCCTGGAGACTAGCTTGGGTAAAATCTTGATTAAGTAAAATTTCCGACTGATCGAAAATGCTTTTAATTGTTCGTAGCTCGTCTTCTACCTTAGGAATGGGAGGAAAACGATATTCTGGGAAATCTCTGGTAACTCCTGCTGCCAATACTTTGATTTGCTGTCTTTGTAAGGGTTGGGGAGCAGTTAACTGTAAACCAGAACTCAGAGCGATATTGTAATCTTTTTGAATAAGATATTCTTGCTCTTTTTGATCGTAAAGTAAGGACATGGGAATATTACGCAAAGAACCATCTAAGACAAATACCAGAGTTTTAATGTTGTTGGCTTTGATTTCTGCTTCTGCTGGTTCAATTAACCATGTGTAAATTTCTGAGGCTAGGGGTAAGATTTCTTGTTCGAGAGACTGTTGTTGAGATTGTTTGATTTTCTCAATTTCTGTTTCTGGTTGGGCATTACCTCGCGCACCACGAATAGCTTCAGCAAAACCAGGATTAGTCAGAGAACGACGACGTAATTGTTTGATGGTGTTATTGACTTTTTCTTGGGTTAGATTTTGAGTCGTATAATGGCGTAAAGGCCTTCCAGGAATGGTCAGAATAACCTCTAGACGATCTTGTAGCAGTATGGGGTAGATGACTGCTGCCTCTAAGTCCACATCATCAATTGCCACTGGTTCTTCTGATATCTCGGAGCAAGGATCGCGGAAGAAGTTATCTAATTTGGCAATCTGCAAAGATTCTAAGACATCACGAGCTTGAACTAGTTGGGGAGGGGTTGGTTCTTCTTCTAGAAGTAAGCTGATATATTCGCGAAAAATGGGTTCAACAGGAGTAGTTGCTAAATCACTCCGTAAAGCTTTAATAGTATTAAATGATGTTTCGTAAGCAGTCAGAGCCTGATTGCGTTTGCCTTGGACTGCTAAAATTCTGCCTAACTGAGAATTCCAACGATAAGCAATTTCAGGATATTCAGCAGTGGGAGCTAGTTGCAGAGAACCTTCGGTTAAGCGACGAGCTTCAGAATATTGTCCCTGCTGTTCATAGAGGGATCCTAAATAACCCATTGCCTCGGCTTCGGCAGTAACATTATCGATTTTCTGAGACTGTTGAATAGCTGTGGCGAGAATTTTCGCTGTATTTTGGTCGATTTTGTCCTGACGAATTAGACTTTTGGCAAAATTGATCCGTCCATAAATTCCAGCACGGGTAGCAGGAAAATTAGCTACTTCGGGTTCGATTTTATTAATTGCAGCGGTAATTTGAGGCTGTAACTGTTGATCTAATTCTCGATCTAGACTTGCCGCATCATCTGCGATCTGATCGAGAAAGTCAGGGTCATTAATTTCTAGTAAATCAATGTTTTGATTAAAATCGGCGATCGCATTGTGCCAATACTCTTTGATATCCAGCAACAGACTCAGACGATTTAGTTCAGCTTTTAGTCCATCTAGTTGATTAGGAGCAATATTCGCCGCCCGCTCGTAGTATGACAGGGCTGGTTGATAGGGTGATAAGGCCGATTCTGCTGAAGCATCAAAGTTAGCAACTGTATCGAAAACTATAGTTTGTGAGGGAAATTGATTTTGTTGTTCTAGAGCGATCGCTCTTTCGGCATTGCCCAAACTAAGCAAGGCAGCGGTTTTCTGGATCGGAGCGTTAATTTTCTCTGTACTTGCCAGACTTAATTCTAAAGCTTTAGTTGCCACTCTAGGATAGCCACTTGCACGGAGATAATCGCCAAAACGCAGTAAACCTGTAACCTTATCTGGTGAATCAGGTTGTTTTTTAACCGCAGAGATTCCAGGGAATAGCCTTTCTTCGGCTTCCTTTGTCATGGGGACAATTCCCTCTAACTGAGGTTCGATAGTTTGAGCTTGGTCCAGAATTTTGCTACAGCTAGTTTGATCTGTTAGATTGAATGCTCCTAATAAGCTTTCACAGGATTGGGGATAAAGACCTAAAGCTTGCTGAGCAGTCGCAGTATTTAAGTAGCTTTCTCTAATACCTTCGATATTACCCATTTCTTGATAAGCTGTCGTAGCTTGTTGCCAACTTTGAATCGCCCGATCTAATTTGCCAGCTTCGTAATATTCTTTGCCCTTTTGAGCTAATTTTAGGGGTGGTACTTGATTAGTGTCTTGAGACACTGCGGGAAGAGTAATAGCTGAGGTGATGCCAACACTGACTAATACCATAAAACCAACAGCAGTTTTACTCCATCTGAGGGGAATATTGAAGTGGTTTAATTGGCTAATTAGCCATTTATTTACATTGCTCAATAGTCTTGAGATTAATTTTAGACTCATAGTTTTAGCAAAAACTCAATACAGTAATGTTGAAAATCAAAAAGGAAAATATTCTAAGGAGAAATAAACACCATTCTCTTGTAGGGTATCGTCGCTGTCCTCCACATCTATTAAAGGAATACCGTAATCTAAACGAGCGCGTAGCATATCACTTAAATCTAACTGTACTCCTACTCCAATTGATGCCAGCGTATCTTCATCTTGATTAATATTTTCGGAATTACTCCAGCTAGTCCCAAAATCGACAAAAGGGATTGCCGAAAGGCTACTTTGTCGGTTACTCCAGCGATAGAAAGGAATTCTGACTTCTCCTGAAATAAATAAGCCACTGTCTCCTAAGATGACATCTTGGCGATAACCCCGAACACTTTCGACTCCACCCAAGCTGAACCTTTCTAGCGGTACTAGATCGTCGGCGGAAAGCTGAATATCAGAACGTAGTAGTAAATTAATATTGGAACTAGATTTTAATTGCCTTAGCCACTGTACTTGACCCCGCCAGGAGAAAAATTCACCGTCTGGCGCACCTTCATTAACCGTGGCATCAAAGATATCTACTCCTAGGCTAAATTGCGATCGCGCTGCTAAAACTTCTTTACGAGTACGTCTTGTCCAGTCTTGGAAAAAACGCAGGGCAGAAATTTTGGTTTCACCATTTTCATCTGCACCAGGAGAAAGATCGGGAAAAGGTTCATTTCTTAGAGAAATTTCATTGGTTTGGCGAGAAAATTCAAAGCCTAAAGCTAACTCTTGAGTAGATTCTGAATTAGCACTCACTAAGACAGGCTGTCTAAAAGTAAACTCCAATTCATCGGTTTGAGATTCGATATCTAAATCGTCAAAATCTCCTTCAATAATGTCACTATCTACATAACGATAACGTAAGCCTACTGTTCCATCTAGAGAGTTGACGGGAATATTATAACTAGTATCAAAGTCGTTACTACCGTCGGTATTTTTATAAACAAAACTAAAGCGATCGGCATAACCCAGAACATTATTATGATTAAGCTCTAAACCTCTTTGAACAGTACCTACACTGGGAGTACGGCTATTGTTGACAAATAATACAGGGTCAAAAGCATTTCCTTGGTTAACATCTACATCTAATTCCCAGCGATCGCGACTTAAACCCACAGATAGTTCCGCATTAAGACTTTCAACCAAAGGATTTAGCTGTAATAATTGTAATGCCTCCTGTAGTTCTTCAATATTTAAAGGTGACTTTGTACCTCTCTTGAGACGAGAACGAACATAGCCTTCTTTTAAACGACCATCGACATTGACGTTAATCTCTTCTAATGTGCCCTCGATGGCTTGAATGGTGATAATTCCCTTGTTCAGATTTTGAGGAGAAGGGATAACCACACCAGAGTTAATGTAACCATTTTGGGTGTATAGCTTGGTTAATTTGGTTTCTAATTCTAATAAATCGGCAAAAGTTATAGGGCGATCGCGATAATCTTTTAAAATTTCTTCTACTGCTGCTTCCTCTAGAACTGTATTACCTTCTAGCTTAAATTTTTTAACTTTAAATTCAACTTCAGATTCTGGAGTTTCTCCCTCTGGTAATTGACCTGGTGGTGAATCTAAAAAGTCCTCAATCGGAGGTAGTGGCGTAATTGAAGGGTTTTTTTGATTATCAGGTAAAGGAGAAGGAGGTAAATTATCAATATTCGTTCCTGGAGGCAATTGAGGAGTTTGGGCTAGATATAAAGTGTTATTAGTACTTGCCTGAGCGGGTATTTTCCCTGCTATTATCAACATCACTACCGAAATAGAGATCCAAGAAGTTGGTTTAAGCAATCGAAAAAGTTTACAATTATTCATGAGTGTTGTAGATTAAGCAAATTAGATTAGATTACATAACAAAATACTTGTTTAGAAAAAAATACTGAGTTTAACCAAAATCAGCATTTTTAAGTTTGATTACCTAAATGCTTTGTCCCTTTGTTAAATATCAACGATAGTTCAAAATATATCTTGTTCATCAGGGTTAGCATTAGAATCATTTTGTTGAACTCAAATAAAGCGTGACTTATTAAGCTTACTACATTCACACTTCACATAAAAATGTTTTAGCTTTTTAACATAATTGCTCTAGATTTAAGTCACAAATTACTTTGACATAAGACGATGACTGTTGGTCAGAAAAGAGCAAAATCAGTCAGAAATAAAATTTAGCAGCAAAAATCTGCCATACCTACTTGCTTCTTTTAGCTTGAGAAGCTTGACATAATTGGAAATAATTATGCTAATATATTCAAGGCAACAATAAGGTCGTTGTTTCGCGGGTGTTGTGTAATGGTAAGACCTTAGCCTTCCAAGCTAATGACGCGGGTTCGATTCCCGCCACCCGCTTAGAGCCTAATTAAAATTTAATCCTAATTATCTTAAAGATCGGGTTTTAAGTCTGGAAATCATATTTGTAACTTAGCTTATTTAAATTATAAATTGGCTTGAGAAAACCTAGTATTTAATCTTTATTCATAAGCCTAAGAGAATTGCGATCTTTGCACAATGCACTATTTTGAACTTAAAATAACATTCTGTCATTTTGTCTAACATTTAAAAAGATTCAGTGATGCTTGCCACTATAAGTTTTATAATGAGCATCAAATAACTAGAGTTTAAACATCTAAGTACTTTACATCTAATTTGACCTATGTTTGGCTGTTAGTTTTTATGCACGAATTTAAATTGCAATCCAGATAAACTTTTAACTAAATCTTATTTGAAAATTCATATTCAACAGAATCGTTAAGCTAGAAAATATAATCAAGTTATCTGATTCTAATCACGGTAATATTTTAGATGCTCTATTTCAGGTCTATCAATATATTTAAATATTTTAAATTTTAAATTTTAAATTTTAGTTTATCAAGAATGAAAGTCCGTAAATTTCTGGAAATCCTATCTATAACTATTACCATATTTGGGGCTTATACGTTAAACGCTAATGCTCAAAATGCTGAGAGCGTAACCAATAACAACAACGAAAATGTCGAAATTGATGTTCAAGAATCAGGTTCACAACAGCAGGGTCAAAGTGCTACTAGCGGTAATTCAGAAATAACTACTACTGTCACCGATGAAGACTCTAGTGATAATTTTTGGACAAGTGGCTATCGAAGTCGCTTATCTGTCCCTCCTGGAAGTGCTTCTTTAACTTGTGGTGAACAAATAATATCTTTTTCACGCTCTGGAGGATTTGGTCTGGGCGTCGGGGCGGCAGGAATCAATTTTAGTGATAATTCTGGGTTGCTTCCTAAGGAGTTTAATCTTAGTTTAGCTGCAATTCAACAATGTGCTAAAGAAAGAAATACCAGAGAAATTCTAGACAAATATGTTGAATTTTTAAAGATCGATCGAGCGATCGCTAATACTTACTTGCGGACAGTTTCCCCAGAAGTATATGCTACTTTTTTTGTAGAAAATGTTAAAGATAAAGCAGGAATTATTTCTGAAACATCCTTTTCAAATCTAGCTACTAACTTGAGAAATCAAGAATTCGCTCGGGTAGTTGAATGGCAGGACAATTTTTATGGAGCAAGTTTAGCAAAAGAAAGGAGAGAACTAAAAGATAATCAAGAATTGCGTTCGATTAAGACTAATAAACAACTAAGAGAATTAGAAGTTTTGGAATTAGAAAGAAGAGCTAGAGAAGTAGAAGCTATTTTAAGACATAGGCAATCTCAACTCAATAATCTTTTAAAAGAATATCAGTAACCAAATTAACTGTGACTTTATCAGATGAATGATATCAATTTAAGCAAGTATTATGATATTTATAGCCAATTTCACACAATAGTTAAATTTAATTATTTCTCACAGTATTTTTTTTAAGTGTTATTTAGATGGTAATAAATGAACCGTATTATCTAGTAAATATTTATCAGCAAATCAGCTATCGTTCGTCAGTATTACCGATACAAATATTTGAAGATAAAGACTATAATAGATGATTGTAAATTAAAGACTATGTCAAATTAATAAATTATTTTATTTATTGGTAAACTATACAATATAAAGGAGAAATTTGTGTTAAAAAATGCTGGGCATTTGCCACAACTTAGCTCAAAACTAGATGTTAATCTTAAACCAATAAGTAAAAAGCTTGTTCATTTAATCATTCCCGTACTACCCACTACTCTATTTAGTCTGCCAGCAATGGCAATAGATCCAGGATCGGGTGTTGCTAATAACTTGCCTCCTGTATCCCAAGGAGCGATGATTAATGACCATTCAACAAGATTAGGAATAAAGCATTGTGCTATTGAGGCTGCTAACAAAAATAACTCAATTGCTAACCCAGTAGTTAATCAAAATAAAATTTTCTGGGGCTGGCGTGGGAAATCTCCTCAGGTAGCTGGATTTACTCTTAGTAGGACTTGGCTGGAGACTGCTATGAATCGCCATGGCATTAATAGCTATGATAGATCTACTTCTGTAGTCAGAAATTTCTTAACAGATTGTAATTTTGGTAAGATAGCTCAGGCACAGTCTCGACCATTGCTCAATAATTTCTCTCGACCATTAAAACTTCCTGAGTCCTTATTTCCCTCCTCAGATTTTAGATTTCCCGCCGAACCAGTCATACCTGCGGCTGAAATACTTTCTATGACCCAAGAATTAGAAGGTTTGATTGGTCGCTTTGAGACAACCTTACTAACTGCCGATGCCTATAATAGTAACATCGATCTATCCATGGCGGAGGTTATTCAACAGCTACTTAGCAAACAAACCAAAAGTAATAAACAAACCAGAAAACAACTAGTAAAATCTGACTACCAAGATGCGCATCAGGCTTTGAAACAAGCACGGGATAGACTGAAAATGTTTCATGATTTGGTAAATCAGCGCAGTTATCTTAAAGCCAAAGCTGAATGGTCGGCCGCTAAACAACTCTTATGGGATAACTACCCTACAGATAGACAAGTTGCTCACTCAGAAGTCCGTGGAATGTGGCTTGACCGAGGCACAATTGTTAAGGCTAAATCCGAGGCAGATCTAGTCAAGGTTTTCGATCGTATGGCGATAGCAGGAATCAACACGGTCTTTTTTGAAACTGTTAATTCTGGTTACACTATTTACCCGAGTGAAATTGCGCCCAAACAAAATCCTCTAGTCAAAGGTTGGGATCCTCTTAAAGTTGCAGTCAAACTGGCTCATGAGCGTGGGATGGAATTACACGCTTGGGTTTGGACTTTTGCAGCAGTCAACCAACGTCATAACATTATTCTCAATCAACCCCGAAACTATCTAGGTCCAGTATTATCAAAGCATCCTGATTGGGGAATAACGGATCATGAGGGGAGCAATTTTCATTATAGTTCTGGTAAAGTTTTTTTCGATCCCGCTAATCCTGATGTGAGGAGTTATCTTTCATCGCTGATCGCAGAAATTGCTATAGATTATGAAGTAGATGGAATTCACCTAGATTATATTCGCTATCCTTTTCAAAGTCCTACAGGCAAGATAACCTATGGCTATGGCATAGCTGCTAGAGAACAATTCAAAGCAAAAACGGGAATTGATCCAATTCAGCTACACCCTAATCATCCTTTATGGTCACAATGGACAGAATTTCGGATTGAGCAGGTAGATAGTTTTGTTGCTTCGGTTTCCCAGAATTTAAAACAACTCCGCCCAAACTTAACCCTCTCAACGGCAGTATTTCCCATGCCTCAGCGAGAGCGTTTATCTAAGATTCAGCAACACTGGGAAAAATGGGTGGGAAAAGAATGGATTGATATGTTAGTACCCATGACTTATGCTAACAATACAGAGCATCTCCAGACTCTTGCTAGTCCTTTATTAAGTGAATTTGACCATGGTAAAGCATTGCTATTACCAGGAATTAGACTGTTAAATATTTCGGAGATAGCAGCACTAGATCAAATGCAACTTTTGCGAGGGATGTCTACGGAGGGTTATTCTCTCTTTGCTGCCGAAAATTTAAATTCTGATTTGGCAAATATTTTTAGCACTACTCAAGGAAGTATTGCTGCTGAACCAAAACAGCCTTTACCCCATCGAGAACCTTTTCAGGTAACTTTATCTCGTTATCAAGGTTTACAAAAGGAATGGAATTTTTTCTTAACTAATAATCAGCTAGCGATAGAAGATCTCACCCTCCAAGAATGGGGACAAAGTGCTGATAGACTAGCAAAGGATTTACAAGAACTGGTAAATGAGCCTTCTAATAGAAATTTCTTTTCCACTCAGATAGCTCTTAATTCTCTGCGTCGTCAGTTTCCGCGCTGGATGAAAGAAACTAAAAGTATTGATACTTATCAAGCAAAAGTTTGGGGAAATCGCTTAGACACTTTAGATCGTCTCTTGAGTTATGGAGAAAAAAAGGTTTTAAAACCCAGCCAGACAACAATAGTTAAATAGATTAAGTTAAAGGTTGAAAAGATGACTAATCTTTAACTTTGATTCTTATGGGATACTATTTAGGAATTGATTTTGGTACTTCTGGAGCAAGGGCAATAGTAATTGATGAGGAGGCAAAAACTGTTGCTACAGAAAAATCTAGTTTTATTAATCTAGCTCCAGATCAACTAGCTAAGACTTGGCAAGCTACACTTTATTCTCTAATTATAAAGATTCCAAATGAAATTAGAAAAAAACTAAAAGCGATCGCGATTAATGGAACTTCTTCTACAGTATTATTGTGTGACGCTATAGGTAGCCCAATTACCGAACCAATTTTATATAATGACTCTAGAGGGCAAGGGGTATTAGAACAAATTAAAACTATTGCTCCAAACGACCATGTAGTAATTAGCGCGACTTCTAGTTTAGCAAAACTATTTTGGTGGCAACAAGAGTCTTACTGTACTCAAGCTAGTTATTTTCTTCATCAGGCTGATTGGTTGGCTTGGTTGTTACATGGCAAACTTGGCATTAGCGATTATCACAATAGCCTTAAGTTAGGGTATGACGTAGAAAATCTTTGTTATCCAGATTGGCTACAAAATTTGCCGTTTAGTAATTTATATCCTCAAGTATTTTCTCCTGGTGCGATGGTAGGAGAAGTAACCCCAGAAAATTGCGCTCGCTTTGATTTACCAACTGACTGTATAGTGCGTACAGGGACTACCGATAGTATTGCAGCTTTTCTTGCTAGTGGAGCAAGTAAACCAGGAGAAGCCGTCACTTCCCTTGGCTCAACCCTAGTTTTAAAATTACTCAGCCAAACTAAAGTTACAGCATCTAATTATGGTATTTATAGTCATAGATTAGGGCAATTTTGGCTAACTGGCGGTGCTTCTAATACAGGTGGTGCAGTCTTAAAGCATTTTTTTAATAGTAAGCAGCTAGAGCGTTTATCTGCACAAATCGATCCTGAAACAGCAAGCAACCTAGAATATTATCCCTTATTACAACCAGGCGATCGCTTTCCTCTCAATAATCCTAATTTACAACCTCAATTAGAACCTCGTCCTGCCAACTCCAAAGAATTTTTACATGGCTTATTAGAAAGCATATCCCGCATCGAAGCGTTAGGGTATCAAAAGCTACAAGATTTTGGTGCCGATCAATTAATTCACGTCTATACCGCAGGAGGAGGTGCGAAAAACGTTGTGTGGGGCAAAATTCGTCAAGGATATCTAAAAGTACCAGTAACCATAGCAACTAATACAGAAGCTGCTTATGGTACAGCTTTGTTGGCTAGCAATAAATCTTTGCTCTCAAAAATATCACGGCAATCATAAGAAAAACAAGAAAGAAGAAGCCGATACTTTACTGGTGTAGTAATTTACTATCTTTTTTCTGGAAACCGATCGCCATATGGGATTAAGATTACCTTTTAGGTACGCTTTGCCACCGACTCTTCTCATTTTCTATGCTGTTACTTTATCTTCTTCGGACAACATTTGTTCAGTGCTAGGTAACTCCAAACAATATCCTGCACCGTAAACAGTTTTAATGTAACTAGGATGGCGAGGATCGGGTTCCAATTTAGTCCGTAAGTGACGAATATGAACACGGATAGTTTCAATATCGTCATCAGGATCGTAACCCCAAACTTCCTTCAGGATTTCTGGAGGAGCAACAGTTTGTCCGTGACGCTGTAACAGACAATGAAGTAACTCAAATTCTAGATGAGTTAATTTAACTGTTTTTTCAAACCAAATTGCTTCAAATCGTTCAGGAATTAAAGTCAAAGGTCCAAAAATAAGAATTTCTGAGTGTTTCGCTGCTTGAGGTATCCGATCTGTACGACGCAATAAAGCTCTCACCCTAGCGAGCATTTCTTCCACTTCAAAAGGTTTGGTTAAATAGTCATCTGCACCAGCATTAAAACCTTCTACTTTATCTTGAGTTTGCCCTAAAGCAGTTAGCATCAAAACTGGAATATCAGAAGTGCGCTCATCTCGGCGTAATCTCTGGCAAACAGTAAAGCCATCAACTTTGGGCAACATAAGATCGAGCATAACTAAGTCTGGTTGCAGTTGTACTGCTAGAGCCTGACCTTTAACTCCATCTTCTGCCTGATTTACATCGTAACCTGCCATCTCTAGGTTAATAGAGACTAATTCAGAGATTGCGGGATCGTCATCAATTACAAGTATTCTTGGCATATTAATATGTTGTTGTATATGGTTGATATTATGAGTGGTAAAAGAGCGATCGTGTAACTTTTTGATTAAACACAAAAAATTAGGATAGTTAATAATTCCTGTCCTGATTATAAGCAAAAATGCCCATTGTGTTTAAGTTACTTATCTTGTATTGAACATTCCTAAAGTTTGATTTCAAATGTTAGGTGTGTTCTCCACATTATGGTGCATATATTTACTTATGTTAAGTATTATGACTGAATAGACTGACAATTGTTAAATTGCTTAATATATTTTGGAGGTACAGCATTTACTAACCACACTCCATTGTCAGAACAGTAGAACTTGAATCCCGCTTGAATCATTTTTTGGGCATCAATTTCTAGTATTATGGGCTTTCCTCGTCGCTGACCAACTTTTTTGGCTGTCTGCCAATCTGGGGATAAATGGACATGATGGCGAGACATCTTATCCAAGCCATGGTGCAGAATTAATTTTAATGCTTCTTCATAAGTACCGTGATACAAAACAGATGGTGGGGTAGTTGATGTTAACTCTAAATCAACCGCAACACTATGTCCCTGATTAGCCCTAATTAATTTCCCTGTACGATCAAAACAGAAACGCTGTTTATCATTTTCGGCAACTACGGTTTTTAAATCGGTAAGACTAAGAGGAAATTTATTTTTTTGTGCTGCTGTGAGTAACTTGTCTACTTCTACCCAGCCTCCAGGAGCAAGTTTTAAGCCTAGTTTATCTGGGTGATGACGGAGATGATAGCTTAGATATCTACTAATTTTAACCAGACGATTAGATGATATGGTCACAATATTGTTGAAACTAATAACTTTTATTTTGTAATATTATATATTTTTAATAATAATTAAATTGAGCAATAAACGGCTATTTTGCCCTGAGAGTGACGCTTAGACGATTGACGATTATCTTAGATGTAAGAATTCTTAATAACAATTCTCATTAATTCAGTTTAATCTAACAAATTAGGCAGATTTTTAGATCTTTTGTAAAAAATCATAGATCAGTAAGTTAATCACAAAAGCGGGAAATTTAGTATGAGCGTTAATTTAGCCACAATGTTACGTGAAGGGACGAAGAAGTCTCACACAATGGCAGAAAACGTTGGTTTTGTTAAATGTTTTCTTAAAGGAGTAGTTGAAAAGAAATCTTATCGTAAGCTAGTTACTAGTCTCTACTTTGTCTATTCGGCAATGGAAGAGGAAATGGAGAAGCTCAAAGACCACCCTGTAGTTTCTAAAATTTATTTTCCCGAACTTAACCGTAAAAAAAGTTTGGAGCGAGATTTACATTTCTACTATGGTGCCAACTGGCGTGAAGAAGCTAAAAATTCTCAAGTGGGAGAAGCTTATGTAGCACGCATCAGAGAAATAGCTGAATCTCAGCCAGAATTATTAGTATCTCATTGTTACACTCGCTATTTAGGAGATTTATCTGGGGGACAAATCCTCAAGAAAATTTCTCAAAGAGCGATGAATCTTACTGATGGTGAAGGAACAGCTTTTTATGAGTTTGATGATATCCCTGACGAAAAAGCTTTTAAAGATAAGTATCGTCAAGCGATGAACGATTTACCTATCGATCAAACTACTGCGGAAAAAATTGTTGATGAGGCTAATGATGCTTTTGGCATGAACATGAAATTGTTCCAAGAACTTGAAGGTAACTTGGTTAAAGCGATCGGTGTGATGCTATTTAACACTCTAACTCGTCGTCGCACTCGTGGTAGCACAGAACTAGCTACTGCGGAATAATCATTAAATCGACAAGATTTGATTTCCACAAAATTTTAGATACATAAGAAAACAACCCCGAAAGCTGGGTTGCGGTTAAATTAGGTTATTGTCTAACTTTATCGCTGTCTAGCTATTGGGGTTGTCTGCTGATTAGGAGAATTGAAAACTTGAAAGTTAAGCTTTAGGCAGATTGTTGCTAGTGTAAGTGTCTAAAGAAAATGCAGGAATACGTTCACCGTAGTCTATATCTTTACCGGTAAAAGATTTTGCTAGTTGTTCAAAAGATTCCGATTTAAGGTTGCGCTCGTGAATTGGCTTAGTTTGTTCGCCACGGAAATAAGCCTGTGTTCCAATAACTGCTGCTGCGGTCCAACCAATAATGAATACTGCGATTAATAAAGTAATCATAACTAATCTCTATTTTGTTAACTTTTATGTCTTTCATGTAAATTAATGTAACAAAGACTTGTCTATCTTCGCAACATCAAATTTATACGGTTTGTCTCATCGTCTAGGGGGGGAAACCGAATTAAACCCTAACTCAAACAATAAATCAGGCAACCACAAAAAAAGAAATTAAAAATTGTCCAAATGATACGATAATACGCTGGCTATGCTTTTCAGCTTGTGCTGAAAAAACTCTCATTGCTAAACCTATAGCTGGGTATGACTGTCCTAACCGCTTCTAAATATATAGACAAGTCTGCCCAAATAGAACTCTACGGTGTAAGTTTGCTCGTTAATTAGTGCGATTCACCCTTAGAAATAGAATCTAGTTCCATTTCCTTGACCAAAAAACCCCAGTTAGAGATGCCATAATAAGAATGCCTATTCTTTATTTCGACACGAGACTTAATTAGCTTATTCAGTTTGTTCCAATCGCTCCATACGTGCTTTCCTGACTTCATGCCAGGATAGGCGGTTATGGAACGAGGTAATTTTTCAGTTAAATTCATTCCACGACGAGCAATGACAATGGCTGCTGCTGCACCACTGCTGATGCCGTATTGACGAGTAAATTTAACTAATCCAATTAAACTACTAACCCACATCCATCAGCCGCACAGATGAAATACATCGGAAATCGTTAGGGAAAAGAGATGGAATAAAGAAAAAGAACGAGTATAAACTCGATGGGGTGAGAATGAG
>JAAUYG010229773.1_pt1 | contig 27970 bp, 14 predicted proteins | sample 7278091 | NCBI WGS metagenome assembly JAAUYG01 (sample SAMN14350201, study PRJNA611818) | marine sediment metagenome | isolation source: surface marine sediment (0.6m) | place: French Polynesia: Moorea | collected 2018-08 | reverse complement strand
TAGTAGTAGTAGTAGTAGCAATAGTAGTAGCAATAGTAATAGTAGTAGCAGCAGTAGTAAGACTAACAGTAGTAGCAGTAGCAGCAGCAGCAGCAGCAATGTGAACAATTATTATTATTATTTCTTCTACTGTTTATTATTTTTTAGCGTCGCCGCCTCGATCCATTTGTATGTATGTGAGGTTAACATTAAAATGCCTTCGGGCTTGTTTTAAACCTCAGTAAATAAATAAAAGTTTATACAAAAAAAAGTCAATGTCGGTCAGATTATATCTCACAAAGGAGCCTAGTTAGGCTCTACCTTTCTACTAAACATTAATAGGAAACCATATAAGGGGAGTCCAGTGGGAACCATCTCATTTGACCCCGAGTGACATTTAAAGGTCAAGGTCAAGGTCATTCAGATTTTGAAGCCTTATATTTCGCAAAGGAGCCTAGTTAGGTCCCATGTTTCTATTAAATATTAATAGGAAACCATATAAGGGGAGTCCAGTAGGACCATCGCATTTGACCCTGACTGACCTTCAAAAGGTCAAAGCCCACAGACACTCAGAATTTGAAGCCTTATATTTCGTAAAGGAGACTAGTTAGGCCCTATATTAATATCAAACATTAGCCTACCCTACGCAGTAGTGATACTCTTCCCATTTTCGGCAACATTCTTACTTGCCCATTTTGACCCAGTTTAACAAACACTCTTACTCGGCCCAGTTTTGCCAACCTGACCAGTAGTGAAACCCGGCCCATTTTAGGCAACATTTTGTATATGGTACAATTTGGCCCAGTTTAGCCAACACTCTTACTCGGCCCAGTTTAGCTAAACATGACCAGTGGTGATGCTCTGAACATTTGAGGTAATAATTGCACTTGGTGCAATTTGGCCCAGTTTAGCAGGCACCCTTATTTGGCTCAGTTTAGCCAAGTGGTCAGTAGTGATATTCCGTCCATTTTAGGCAAAATTCTGTACTTGACCCACTTTGGCCCAGTTTAGTCAACACTCTTACTCGGCCCAATTTAGCCCAACTGACTATCAGTGATATCCAGCTCATTAAAGTTCAGTCCACTATAGCCGATATATTCTGAATATCATTAAAGGTAGTTTGTTGGAAGGCCGGGTTTTCCGCTGTCCCAGCGGCCTTTCTTGTTCTGTTTTGGCAAGTGTGAAGCGGAATTGCTCTAAAACCATCGCCAAATTAGAACATTGACATGCTGAGTGAAAAAGATAATCTTCAAGTAGGGTTTCCTCTTCACCCTATGTAGCTTTGTTTAACTGTGCCAGCAGAGCTACTGCCGTGGCGTGATCGTCCGTCGTCGTCGTCCTCTGTAAAGAAAGGTTGTTATTCATCATATCTCCAGACAGTTTTCTTTTGCTTAAAGTTTTGAATTTTGGCTTTTTAATTTATATTTGAAACTTTCCTTAACACGGGACCCTATTGGAATGAAAATGTTAAAACGCTACTCCTTCAGTTTTGATTCTTTTTCAACCAAGCTTTTTCTACATGTTCATTGTGACAGTTATCACAAAGGTTACTTATAGAAAGTTTGGTATACTTTTGACCTCCTAGTGTTCAAAGTTATTTGTGGTCATTTGGTGCTTTTCTTCAATATCGCCCTAACTCGCTGGCCGTAGAGCAAAAGGATATAATTTTGGGACTCCGGGGACTCTAGCAACACAAATTTGGAGTGCATTTGACCTTGTGGTGTGCAATTCCATTTTGGGTTCATTCGATGCACTTGTCTCATAACGGCTGTAACTCGAAAGTGGCTTGCCCTACAGCACAACGGACTGAGATTTGTCAGTCGAGTCACACCCAGCAAGGGTTTGAATACATGAAAATTATTTGTTTAAATAGAAAATACACTTATCTTTGAAAAATGAAAGAAATATTTTCCCAAAGTATTTCAATACACATATAAATACTTTGAATGCTATTTCAATAAAATACATTTCACATCTCGACTGCTTTTAAAAATTGTTCTGCATGAAATATATACACATTAATATTCCACGTTAAGAAACATATTTTCCAGAACAACAAATATCTAAAGAAATGACCCAATCCCTTCAAACCGCCTTCGCTAGTCCATTTTCTGATTACTTTCAATATTAAGCAAAGCATTCGACATTAAGTGAAAAAAGTATTTCCCAAACAATACATTTTAGACATTTTTATTGAAAATTTATTATTTGTTACACAAAATACTAATTCTTGTACGTTTTAATAGACTTATAACAGCTGCAAGACCTTTACTCACAGCCCAGCGACATTAATCTATAGGGATCTTCTATTCATGATTCATTTCGTTGCCTTCAGATATTATAGTACTGTACAACTTTCTGCAATTGGTGTGAATTACTGCAGTGTCTTGTGCTGGCTTCCCCCATTTATGTCATTGGGTTTCACACCCACAACAGTGACAACATTCTACTTAGTATGCCTAGGTTGGAACAATACGTCCAGGGAATTGGGGAAGGGGCGCATAGAGAAACAATAGTTAAGCAAGATCAAGTGTTTTCACCTTTATACAGATGTGACATGCCTTATCAAACTAGCATCCCTCCACTTTACCCCCCCCCCCTCCCCAAGTGTCAATCTGGTAGGTTCATGATCCCCGCTGACAGGAGATGTATAGCGTATTAGAATGTTACTTGAATTCTGAAACACTTATTCTTCATTGTTTATCTAAATATAATAAAATGATTTACATGTCGTGAGTATAAAATGTGTGATACAAATACCTTTGGGTAGTATTTAAATATTTTCAAATAAAAATACTTTTATATTTGACTTCATGCCTATTACACATATATGAGGAGCGTATGACCTTGTAACTTTTAAGTAATTTCAGAATCGTTTGATGCGCTTGTCTCAAAATGATCTCTAACATTTGGGACTCGAGGTCCCTAGTAACACATATGTGGAGGAACTTTGATTTTGTAATGTTCAAGTCATTTTGGGATCATTTGGTGCACTTGTCACAAAAATGGTCTGTAACTCGAAAGCTGCTAGTCGCAGAGCAAAAAGCTCTGAAATTTATGAATCGGGAACATTGGTAACAGAAATACGTGGTGCAGTTGCCTTGAAGTGTCTAAAGTCATGTTCAGGTCATCCAATGCACGTTTCCCAAAACTGTACTTCGAAACGATTACCATGATGCAAAACGGACTGAAGTTTGAGACTCGCGAACACTAGTACATCGTATATGGGATATCTGAAATTGAGCGTCATTTGTCAGTATAAGGTACATGTATTTTGTCTTCATACTTTGTCTAACCAAGATCCTTTCGGCCTTCAAATGTCACCTCATCTATATATTTGTTAGGCATAAAATTAACTGGGGGCTATGTGACAAGAGCCCAGGCAAACGTATAGGCCCCTGGGCCTCTTGTCATGTTTGCCTACCTTTACTGTTTTTAAAAGGCACAATTTATACACAGGTAAATCGCTCGCTTGATCATCTACTAAAAAGTGCATGCCCATCACAAAGTACTATTGTCTACCAATTAAACTTTACGCAGAAACTTGGTTCTCCATGATCTAGTGTACTTGTATTGAGGCACAAAGAATAATCATAGATACTTTTAATATGCTGTATACCTAGTATACACATTATACATAGGGTGTAATAGATTATTGCCGCTTCTTCATTTCAGCATAAGCTTACATTTGTTAGATCTGTTTGACTATGGCAACAGAGCTCATGAAATCGAAATTCGTCCTCTATACGTCCGTCCGTCGTCCATGTTGCAATTATCACTGTACCCATGGATTTTCTTTCATATTTTAGTGAATGGTTCTCCTGAGAAAAATGCTCGGTCTCTTAGTTTTGATTTATAAAATGACGTTTTCCAATTATTCACGTTTTTTCGTTAACATGGGACCCTGTGCGAGCAAGGATTTCAAAACACTCCTCCTCCTACAAATCACAACCGAAAGTCGCCAAACTTCTGCTGAATTTTCTTCTAGATGGTCCTCACAAATGTATTGCGGATTTATTTATTTATTTATTTAAGAACATATTTATACAGGGTAGACTCGTAAGCAACAGACTGATTTTCCACCCGAGCGCCCTGTTAAAACATACAATGTAAATATGAAAAAAATACATCAAGATATGGCAATAATACATATAAACTGGATATATTAAGCATACAATATTTAACACAATACAATTTATTATACAGGCTCCAGGTCTGTTAGACCCTTGCAGTGCCATTGCTTTTTTTTTTTTTTGGGGGGGGGGAGGTACTTCAATATTTACTATATTTCAATATTCTTCTCTGAAACTCTGATTTTCTCCCAGCTTCTAATTGATAATACAACATATGCATCTGCATTTGTGCTGGCACTATTTGACCATTATGAACAAAGGTGTATTTAAAGTATTTCGATCTTTAAAATAGTATATTTCCCTTACTCTTTATTATGGGTTTCAATATATTCTATATATACATTAACAATCAATTAGGTAGCCTTTCGAAATTACTGTCATTGGTAGCCCTAAAAGCATTAATGAAAACTATATACATAAAGATGCTTCCGTGCATTCATCTACAACTTCAACATCATTCGATGTGTACGATTTCTACGATACGATTATGATATATGCATGGCGAAAGGCGCTGCAAGGGCTGCAAACTACAAAATTTTCTGCATGAAGGCTACTACAATATAAGAGATAGACGTTGATGAAAAACTTTAAGTGTTCAGTCTTGTCCTGGAGGCAGACCTTAAATTTATTTGAGAAACGGCACGATTGGGTGAACGTGGCCATGGGGCCCTAAATTACGCCATTTCCTGATGCAGTGAACATAAACTCCGGAGCCCTGGCGTAATATCCGCGATGGATGTAAACTATGCTACAGCGTTTCTGAAAATGGAATTTACCTTCTCCGCAAAAACTACCTCTGTGGCGGGCCTTTCTAAATTTGCACCTGGGCTTCTAGCCTCGGTTTCTTCAGAAAATCCTCGAAAGTAACCGGTTAAGGCCGGAGGCCACATGTATACATCTACCTGACTTATCTCACGCCAGATAACCTGCGTGGTTCTCCTTACCCTCAAACGCGTAAGGATCGCGCTTGTATCGTTGAGAAAGACTCCCAAACCTGGTGCTTTTACAATGGCTTGGCTCATAGGCATCCCAGATTAACGAAGGCAGCAGGTGCTGCAGCATGACATCTATGCAAGAGTTGGGTACTTGTACATCCATGCCGGGTAGCCGGGTGGCACTCATCTCGTCTTTTTGTTTCTGTATTGGCAAATGTTCCATTTTTGTTGAAAACGTTTAAGGTGTATGATGGTTATTATTGATTAGGAATACTTTTTATTTTTGCCCAGATGAGGATGCTAGATTAAAAATTGAACCGGGGGGCATCTAGTACGTATTTAGGATAGGACAGGATAGTTTTTATTTGCAACCCAAGAGTTGACTTATACATACATGCATAGATGTTTCATTTAAACAGCATCAGGAGCGGCTGTGCCTTGTAATTTTCTTTCTTTGCACCTAAATTCTAGGCTAGAAAGCTACATATTCAATTAGCTTTTTATTGCACGCATTAAATTATGATTTGTTTCAACGTCGTTATAATGAACTCCCTCTCACAATGCTCCTCCTCCTCAGCTCCTTCTCCTGCTCCTTCCCTCTTCCAGAAAAACGTTAAACATGCACTCCCTCCTCCTCATCCCCCTCCTCCCCCTCCTGCTCCTCTTTCCCCTTCTCCTCCCTCTTCCCTAGTACTGGCCTCGACCTCAATTCTCCTTCCTGTGAGGCTTTGCCCCAGAAGAGGGGCAGATAAAGTCGACAGATTCCGGCGCCTTTCATCTCACCCCTACGTTTTAGGCCACAGTTTGGAATGGTTTCTCCCGCGTTCTGACTTGCAGGGACGAAGGACAATTTCCGCGACAGCGGTGATCCCTTTGGACCTAGAAATCTCCCTCCACCTAGGTTTATGGAGCCAAGCAAGCGAAGCGGGTTTCCCCTTGCCCCCTGGCTTATCCCATCCCAGCCGGTTCCCTGTTGGCTTGGTGCCCTGTCAGGGTCGACAGTAATCACCTCCCATCACGCCATTTTCGAACGCCGTTCAGCAACCCCAAGCTTTCCATGACTGAAAAGTGAGCCTAATAAGGGTCTTGGGCACCGCCAATACTGCACATAGTCGTTTTTGTGGGAAATCTTGGAGCTGAAATGTCACCCGTATCTCTGAAGGGAACCGTAATTCCATAGCACATTTGGAAAGGACAGCGATCGTGACGTCAGTGGTTCTATATAAAGACGTGTCTTAATGGATCTCAAAATGCTGTCTTACAGTAACCTCCTCAATTTAAAAGTTGTGCCATAGAAACTCCTTATAGAGCTTAAGACCTACATGTACATGTATTAATGAATGACAATAAAGACACCTGCGCTATTTAAAGGCGGCAATAAGAAGGAATACTTAAGGGGGGGGGGGGGTACTGGAACTCTACCTACGGAACAACTGGAATGCGTTGTCTACTTCTAAACAATTTAATTAGCAGTGAACAGGTACCTGCGGATTCAAGTATATCTATCCGGTACGTGCAATATGCTATCAGGACACTACTGGCATGGTCTTGCAGCAGAATTCCGACTGCTTTGGCTCCGGCAGCATCTGGCCATCCAGATGGTCCTAGCTTCAACCGACATGTACATACATGTGTTCATTATTACTATGCATTTTGCCTTTTGCAAAAATCTATAACTAAATACCTGTTTTAAAAAAGTGGCGTCTCCTCCATTTTGCATTATGTCCTTTATTTGGAATTTGCAGAGTATTACGGACAGACAGAATCTGATATAAAAACAAAGATTTAAGACATGCCATGTCCCAGGCCAAAGACGCCTTAAGTCACGCTAGTGTGGTATTACTGAAACAAAGTAACAATTTAATGATCATTTTTATTTTTCCTTGTTTTTTTATGAAAAAGAACACAATCGGTAGCCTGCACCGTCGTCTCAGTTTCCGGGTGATCTCAATAGTCGGCTCATTCCGTGGGTGGTCTCAATGGTCTTTTCATTCCCAGGATGGTCTCAATAGTTGTCTGACTCTCTTTCTCTGGGTGGTCTCAGTAGTTGTGCTATTTTCTGGTCAGTCTTAATAGCTGTCTTATTTCCTCGGTGGGTGCCATTCCTCGCTGATCTTAAAATGTGGCTCTACCTTACATTAATCCTGTTGTACCATCATCGATATATTTTCTGCATTTTGTTAGCAACGTCTCTCTCTAAAAAAAAAAAAAAAGCCTGCGGGAGCGACAGTGTCATGCGTCACTGATGTCTAGACAAACCGAAATAGATGCCTTTTAGGCTAAATCGACATATGTAACCCAGAACTTGGAGAAATCGTTCTAATTAAAAAAAAAGAAGAAGAACAAAACAAATAAAAAAATAACATCTGAACAAAAAAAAAAACGAAATTCGGACTTTTTTGTGTTATGGAACAATATGAGACTGTATAAGGGATTGGGAAGTAAAAGCACCACAGCACCAACGGGATAGAGAAACAAACACAAAGATTAATCCGGCGCCTTAATCTCCTCCGCGCAAAGATAAAAGACAATGCCGGCAAAAGCTCCTGAGTTTTGTCACAGACATGCGTCCTCCCAGAAGGAACGTTTCTTTTTCTGTAAATATTCTGCGCCGGATACTTTGCGACGGGAAAGAAGGGGTAAATTGATGCATGTATATATCATGTGCTGCCTCCCGTAATGAAACTACTCTGGGGAATATGAATAGAACGAACGGGAAGTTCGATGCCATAAATCATCGGCGGATGGGTGGGGTGGGGTGTTACGGCATTAGCTCCATCTGCATGGTGATTGATCCCATACATTTTTTTTTTTTGATAAATAATTGATTTAGTGCCTTGGTTCATTTGTTCTATTCTTGTGGTATCGAGAACTAGGTGAGACAAAACTGGATGGACGGATGGATGGATCGCCTGCGGTATATATTTTTTTTAAATTAACACAGAACTATGAAACATTAATTCGTCTTCCGTGCTACTAATGCGATATTGTCCAACGAAAACATTCTCACAACGGAGACATGGACATTTAATCTCTGATTCAATTTTCTGTTACCCCCTCGAATCTCGATCCAGTTCTGTTTGACCTTTAATTCCCTTCGCTTTTTCATTCCTTGTATGAAGCCTTTTATTTTAAATAATGCCCATCCACAGTTACTTGACTTGTAGCCATAATACATGTATTTGGAGATCGGTTTCCGATTGTCATTTGTCACCCTATAACAAAAAGCGCACAGTCACAAGAAACCAATATGGAGGACAATTTAAGTGTGCTATTCAATGTCGAAGTGTAATACAGATTAGCTAGGTTGTTAGGGAAGAATTTGTAAAAAAAAATGTGTATTGACCGAGATTATAATGATCTCAGTGACCGGTTGACATTAGATCTGAGCCGTGGTCACTGAAGACGTATAGTAGCCTAGATGTCGTCACACCACTGTGTACAGCTGCCGGTCAATACACGAATCACTGTTACGGTTTTGCCTGACGCAGAACTGGTTGAGGAAGGAGGCGTTTCACGATCACTTGCGTCAATTATAATATCATTGAGCACACGCCCGCCCCGCCCATGTTTTGTTATACGAAAGTTATGTAGCAGCCGACTTGCAATTGCAATGTTACGCAACCAGGCGACTTTTGCAGGTTTGATATCATCAAAGAGTCCACATGGGACTGTTGGTGGGTTATGGAATATCATATGCATAGTAAAGGAATCCGTCATGTAAATGTAATATTCCTTTTTCTAACCTCAGGGGAAGAGCTTTAGTGATACGGTTCCCTCAAACATAGTACTTCAATATTATTAGCACTAGTAGCAGCAGCAGCAGCAGCAGCAGTAGTAGTAGTAGTAGTAGTAGTAGTAGTAGTAGTAGTAGTAGTAGTAGTAGTAAGCAGTAAGTAGTAGTATTGTTATGTCGGTAACATCAATCAGTGGTAGTAGTAACAATAGTTATAAGGTTTTACCTACCTCACGTTCCTTGTCGCTCAGTTGGTTCTCGAAGGGTCTGGCCAGTGCGCTGTTGAGCAGTAGACTGGCCACACACACAGCCACTGTCAGGTACAGGCTCATGCTGCACTTCATTCTGGAAACAGAGGGTTGGAAATTAAATGACAGAGGAAAATCAGTAAAAAATAGTAACGTATATCATCTGCCACACAGTGAAATCGCTTAATAGAATTGTCGTGGGCCTTGAGTATTTGCTTGACTACTTCATTGTGTTGTCTTAAGATCAATTTCCGCCTTTGTAACGTAAGACCTGTTTTGGGCATTTTGATGGAATATTTGGAGAAATAATAGCAGGATTGAGTTTACACACACTGGTGAAGAAATCGTGTTTAGATATCAATATATCGACAAGCCCATTTTGTTCAACTGCATGTCATTTACATTGTTACAAATGTAGAGTGTCTGTCTATAGTAACATTAGAAATTTTTGTCTAATTTTTCTCATAAATATTCCGTCGATATGACGAAGAGTATATAGGCATTTCATTTTGCAAATATCCACGACTGCAAAAGCCCACTGCTGAAAATATGGATTCCTGATCAGTCCAGAAATATACTGAAATTCTGTAATTTTGCATCACTAGCCATGTCCCCACTAACATTCAATCAAGTTAACATCAAGATATGACACATGTTGTAAAGAAAACACTGTCCATTAACCTGCGGGGTTTCTGATTTCCATCCCAGAGACTTGGACGTGTAGAAAATTGTCGCTTCTCATATCTATAATTTGTAATTTGGGAAAAATTAAAAGAAAAACGACACATCAACCTACTCGGCAGATGGTGATTTCACATCATTCCGGGGTGGGATCGATAATGGTGAACTTGTACAAAGCTGTTTAACATGTATTATCAGGTGAAGACGCATGGGGAATGGTATTCGGACTGGACACTAGTTTCTTTCAGCTGATCTCCAATAACAGCAGAATGTGCGGTTGATACAAATGAATGCAATGGGGTCTCTGTACTCGGGTCATCAAAGGGGCTGTGTTAACACAGATTCTGGTTCCTTCACCTGCAGAACTCGTCGAACAGTGCGGTGAGGTCGGGTTGTCAGCCTTCAGCTCGGCTGATCTTTGCTTGTTGTTCATTTTGGCCGCAACGGATGGAGCCATACAACATGGTGAAATAAATTCCCCGGTGTCGGTGGGCCAGGCTCCCCTGACCCGGGGACAATTCCAGCGGGACCGTGGCTATGGTCAGGTCCAGAGACCAGAACAACTCATGATGGATAGCGTCTGACCGGTAATCGGGGCCTGCTGTAACCATAACATCTGTCCCGAAATCTGGCTTCTGGCACCCCCAGGGCGATATCTCATTACAGCCGACGTGCAATATTGAAGGAGGAGCATCCCAACAAGAAACATGGGACAGGTTATTGGGGTCAAATAATAAGTCGAGTGAGGCCGAAAAGGCCGCCGGCGACTGTCCGTGCATCTCGGGCGGCACCACGTGTGTCTAATGCCATCCAGGGAACGGGTCGTACCCAGCCAACCTCCAGGCCGCCGCCTTGGTGGTCACTCACTGAACTGGGGAGAAAGACTTCCATCGAGAAAAACGCAGGGGCAGATAAGTGTTTCTCATAATAAATTTCAGTTCGTGGTGGAAACTCGTAAATTTCCATTACGGCTGGAAGTCTGCATCGCAAGGAGAATATGCCATGTTGTCAAGATTTTTATGGAGAACGCATTTGTCGTTTGGATCGTAACTTGGTGCACTCCAGGAAGAAGTATAACAAAGACTATAGGGGGATGCAATGGCAGGAATTAAAGCCCCTGCTGTCAGAACGCTGGGTGACACGTGCATATGTAGCGACTATTACTTGTTTATGGAAAGGGTCGTAATCTTTATGATGACATTCAGCGGTAGACCTGCACCTGGTACACAGCTCGTCTGACTTATTAGCAAGCATCAGATCCCGTTCAGGGGATAGCGTCTTCACACCACGTACGACTGGTCCTAATGAAGGAAATTACTGCCGCATTAAACGCGCGCTGGTTTTATCGTTGAAGACAGTAGGGGTGACGCCGCTCGCGGAATGCGCAGCCGGGCTGATAAAGGGCCAGACACGTGCTGCGTGTGAATGCCGGAGCCAACCCAGAGAGAAGGAACTTCCGGTCTGAGCCGTAGACAGGAAGCAAGCCCGTACCGCCTGTTGAAGATGGAACCTGCCATACACGGGAGACCTGGCACAAGGACAATTAGTTACAGCTTGCTTCTGCCATCAGCACTTATTATCGCTCAGCGCGAATCGCATTCGTTGGAGCATTTCCGGTGGTAACATAGTGGTGGTGTATTTTGTGCCAAATTGAAGTGACATAACAGGCTTTCTGGACAATAGCTGATGCCTCCCGAGAATAGCTGGCAGATGTATAGCGAGCTCGTTAGCTGGGATTAGTGTAAGTTAACCGGGGCACTGACACATAATAATAACATAGAGTGGGCGAGACCAAGAACACTGAACCGGGAACAATACTGGGTGACATACGCATGTAGGCTACACACTTGGACAGTTGTATAAATTATGCATGATACCGTTAGTTCAAACCTTCCACTACGCCCATGATACTTCAAAAGTGTTTGGGAAGGTGAAATAACGAAAATATTACTATAGTCGTTTGGCATATACCATTTTTCCATTCCCCGCTTGCTCATACATTAACCCCGGCCTGTGTTAGTAAATGAAGAAATCTTAGATTTACGATGAGGTGGACATTAGCTGTAAGAGGAGGTCCGTTCAGGTCTCCAGTGATCATTAACCGCCATAGCACATGATGAACGACTCCATCTGAGCGCTCACACGTGTGCCGCGGGCTCCTGTCCGAGTGACAATCTTGACCGGATTTCAGGCTTCCGGAATCCTCCACATTGCCGGAACGTCGTGGATTCTAACAGTTGGCGCTTGTCTAATTAGACCAGACCTTATTTAAGAGAAATATCTTAAATTGACACTTTCCGGTACAGAAGTGGAAGGCAGTCGACTGTAGCTGTTGAAGTGCCCATCTCGGCACCAAGCGGTCACCAAGAGAACTAGTAAGGGCAAAATGAATTAGGCTCTCCCGGCACGTCCCGCTCGTTTTGACCTTCGTGGAAGAGAAGGCCCCAAGTGGGGGTGAATGAAATCCCACGACAAGTCGGGGTAGTAAGTCGATTTACGTTTAGTCGTGTTTGGTGCTGCTCAGCACGTAGGAGAAAATCTCAGGTATCAGAGGAGGATTGTCCCGCATTTCGCTACTTTCCCGACTTTTGACCCTTTTTCTGCCTAAACGTCTTAGATGCTGTATAAACCTCTATTACCCAAAGCCCTAGCCCAGCATAAGAGAGAACATTCGTCATCTGGATTTGTATTTGATACAATATTTCATCAATCACACTGCAGAACTTGCGTATCGAGATGTAGTTTACAGCTACATGACTACGGTGGTACAATGGGCTGTACTGACATTGTAACCAGTGAATATTGTTTAATTGTATTCTCTATATAGGTCCGTATCACAAAATACTAAGACATGTTAGAAGCTATAACCATAAACTAATTCGACTGTGAAAAGGTGGTAGTTTCCATATTGCATTTATACGTGTGTTTACTGGATTGGTGTGAAACGCCTTTTACCGGGTCACCATGCCTTTCTAACCATGGTGTTGTGTCCAACCACGCCATCAAAGTCAACTGTGTACACTGTCATTTTTTTTCAATTCTACCCCCCCAAAAGACCATCAAATAATTTACGTTTTTCGAGGTTGTCTCCAGGGGTTCTATGGCGTGTAACTGCCAATTTTTATATTTATATCTCCACCCTCAGATGAATCAAAATTATCAATAGGCTACCCCCTATGTAATCATGTAGTTTTATATATGGATGCCGTGTTGTGTAATGGATGTTGAGCAGACGACAGGTGATGTACACTTGTCCAGTGATTTTACGACAGTTGCCGGAATCTGTGACTGGTAAAAACACCGGATGTGACATAATCACTTCCGCGAATACCACATGACAGCTTATACAACCCCCCATGCAGCAATGCCCTCGCTGTCTAGGTGCCTTCCCCGACCCGTATTCTCCCTCACACACGGTCAGTGGAGAAGATCCCACCATAATGAGGCTAGTTCAGCCCACACTAACACCATCTCCAAAGGAACAACCCCGTCCGTGATAGGTCACAACAGAGGCGGTCGGGGGCTAAGCACCATAATGCACTGGCCGTGAAAACACGCCGACGGCAGCAGAGAAACAGTTTTTGCCACATTGAAGGATAATGTCTCCCACTTTTTGTGTCACTTACGCAACGTTTTTCACTTCATTGTGGTCTGTGTGGGAAACTGAAGAGAATACGCACGGTCATATGCATGGCCAGGTAACTACAAAGACATTGTCCTCAAAGAGGTGTGTTGGACGTCGCACTTGTTATGTAGACGACTTATAAAAGAGACTTACATTGTATTCAGCTGTCGTATGTGACAGAGAAAAGGTCACGTCCCAGGCACGTGAAGGAAGTCGGTGACTCCTCGTTATACACATGTAACAAGAAGATCCCAAGTAGACGTGTTTGCAACAGAGACGGTAAACCAGCCCATCCACCATTACACCAAACGGCTTCAATGTGCTTCATCAAAAACATACAAATCTAGATTTGGTGTCAGTATTCTTAGAATCTGTAAACCAAACAGATAAGTCATTACAGTAAACCTTGTGTATAAAGGCCATCCTAGGGAGCAACAAAATGTGGTCCTTACACACAGGTGGTCTTTATATACCGTTTTAATAACATGGAAACTATACCATTAGGGACTTGCAAAATGTGGTCTTTATTAAGCAGGTGGTCCTTGTATACAACTTGTCTTGAGAGCAAGTTTGAATGGTCTGTGCGCATATTTTTCACCCGCTTGTTTAAATACATGTTAATGTATCGCAATGTGAGATGCGAACGTCACTCCAGAAGACGTACGAGGCGAGTGAACACAGTATGTAAGATGCAGCCAGGTGAATGAACACCTATAGGTGGGCACGTAACCTCTCTAAATTTTAATGGATCCGTAGAACTGAAATCAAACTTCAAAAACTCTTTTCGTCTTTAATAATTACTTCTATATGACTATTGGCTAATATAGAAGTCAAGTGAGATGTTTAAAAAACCGTGTTCAGATGACGATCACGTACCCGAAGTATGAAAACTCAGAGTCCATCAAAGAACTGTTTAAAGAACCATCTTCATTTGGTGAGTACCTACCCAAAGTACAACTGAAAAGATCCAGACTATCAAATTCGACTGAAATACGTCGTTTGAGCAGCTGGACACAATGTGCATAAGATCCTTGTAAGAGATAAAATACAAGCCGCGAGATAGACTTGTTAGAGTGTTTGGTGAATGTCCCAGCCAACGAGGCAGACTTATCTTTAGTGCGATAAGCTTGTTACGGTGTTTGGCGAATGTCCCAGCGGAGCCAATGAGGGAGACTTAACTTTACTGCGATAGGTTTTGCGATAGATTTGTTACAGTGTTTGGCGAATGTCCCAGCCAATGAGGGAGACTTATCTTTTGTGCGATAGGCTTGCTACGGTGTTTGGCGAATGTCCCAGCCAATGAGGGAGACTTATCTTTAGCGCGATAGGTTTGTTACAGTGTTTGGCGAATGTCGCAGCCAATGAGGGAGACTAATATTTGATGCAGGGTTGTAACATTATCCGAGTGTATGTGCGGATTCAAAATGCGAGTAGAAAGGAAATTTGTGAATGTCTAAACTGTGTACGACATAAAATCTCAATGTTCTGCACGCAGTAACAAAACCGCCGTATAACGATGAAACCAGCCAAGGCTCGGACGGGTTCAGACAGAACTTAGAAATCAAGGGAAAAATTTTGGAAGGATCAGGTGAAAACAGAACTATAGGAAAACATGAGATCCATGACCCTGCGCGCACTGCGTGACGAGAGCAGTAAGTAGTACTAGTAAGTTTTGCACAGATATTCCTTGATACCCAGTAAGTGCACTGGCGGACCCCAAAAAACCACAAGGCTAAGTATTCCATATACGTACTACAAGAATTTACAACTCATTTTGAGACAAGTGCACTGAATGACCCCACAATGACCTTGAACTTACAAGGTCAAATATACGACATTTATGATGTGCTAATACCCCCCCCCTATCACGTCTCAAATTCACACGTTCGCATCCACGACCGCTCTTTTCCATATAATTGAGGTTTTGGATTTTCTCATATGGTACAATGGTGAATTTGAAAAATTTCCAAATCAAAAACTCAAAATCCCCTCTCTCCTCAGAAAAAACATTATTGTGCGAACCACCTAGAGGAAAATTCGGGAAAAGTTAAAAAAAAATCAGCTGTGATTTGTAGGAGTAGCTTTTTTATAAAATTTCACTCCCATAAGATCCCATGTCAAGCAAAACGGAACCAGTCATTAAAAGTCAGAAACTCAAAAATTTAAAAACAAACAAAAGGCATTTTCGTGGGGACAATTGAGGATAAATTTAGGTAAATTTGAAAAATTGTTGGCTGCCTTTCATAGGTGTAGCGTTTTGAAATTTTCGCTCCCATAGGCTCCATGTTTGCAGAAAATGAAAAAAATCATGGAAAAGAGGAAAAAGAGGAAAAGAGGAAAAGATTTTTTTGTAAATAAAGAAAAATACGCGGGCCGCATGTGGCACAGGGCATCCAGCAACAAAATTTGAAAGAAATCTGTAAGACAAGTTCAGAGATTATCAATGTCACACCGACGGCCGCAGACGCCGACGGAGCGACGGACAAATTTCGATTTCATGAGCTCCGCTGATACAGTGAAGAAGAGCTAAGGTATTTGTTTTGCATTTGACACTGGGCAGGGTGTTGAATGTAACTGCTGTGTTTGCAACATGTGTATTTTAAAGATATTCTAGACGACCACTACATGTATCGTGCATTTTATCGGTTTTGACCATTGACATACATGTACATGTACCTCCATTACATATCAGCTCGCCTTCATTGGTGTCGCTGTCGGTTAATAGGAGCTAAAGTTTTGCTGTTGTGTATACTGTACATACCCAGAGAAATGTACGCGTTATGTAAAGTTTTGCTCTTCTTATTCCATTCTTCTCGGAGCTAGAATATGGAGCTGTATTCTAGAAAACACATAAAGACTCAAAACTGACTAAAATGAAAGGGACAACGTTATTAAGGCGATTAGTGGGATATGTTCGTAAGTTAGATTTTAGATTTCTCCCAGAAACTGGTCCCTGAGAGTTTAGTTTGACTGTAGTCAAGGCGTGTTAGACACGGCGCACGGTGATATTACTAACACATTCAGGCGCGACGTACATTACATGGAATTGTAAATTATGTGCATGTAAATGTCCACAGTGTACATACATAGTTCCCATGCCATGAATGACGAAATTGCCAGATAATCGGATTATGGTTATTAGTGTTTATGGTTCTTCGGCACTTAAAGTGACTTCCAGGGCAAATGCAGCACTCTCATAAACCACGCCATCGGTGGCATTAGTACAAAAGTCAACAGGCAAGGTGGAAAATGCATGAAAGGAAACATGAGGACAAGAAAGCACTTAAAGCCGAGATACTACTGTCCAATTTCAAGACTTCAACACTGTGCAGGTCAGTTCTCCAGAAAAAAAACTTTTTTTTTTTTTTTTTTGGGGGGGGGGGGGGCGTTGTGCGAAGTATGCTTTAGTAATGGATTGTAACGACTTCATACATGTAAAGCTACCATTTAGGTACAGATAACGCCCAACGTTGCTCGAGTAGAAATCATATTACAGTGTTAATGTACAGTATCAACCTCTAAGGGACCATGAAACATTTCCTGGCATATTTTGCGTGGTTGCAGAACTAAATAATAGTAGGACACTCGGGGTGGCGCACAGTTGATGTATCCTTTCTCTTTCTTTTCTATGATATTGACGTATGTTGCTGGATACTTGCAGAATTCTGAATACTTTGTGATTATCCCAAGAGACCAGGAGCATCTTATGACTCAGGATTTCTTCTTGGAAACTAATGACCTAGAACTTCAACACGGACAAAGAAGCAAAAACATTTTTGTACTGCCTTCGAGATCAGGAATCATGTGCATGATATGCATATGCGTACCGACCACGTAAACAGAAAATGTTTACCAAGACGAAACTTTAGGTGTGGCAAAGCGAAAGGTTGGATATATATGGACCATCCCAGGGGCACAGGTTTAGAATGTCAACCTCGACACACTTACACACACACACACACACACTCCTCCAATCAGCAGGTGCCTCACGTTTTGTTTATGGGGGAGAGGAAGGGGAATCAGGCTTAAAGTCGGCTTTCAGCCTCTCAAGGTCACATCATCGACTGCAAGTTGGATTCGGCCGTGCATGCAGGTGTATGTGGGTGCAGGTGTGGTGAATTCATTTGGACCTGTCTTGCTTGTCGGGGAGTAGGGTGATCAACTTTGAAGGCGGCTTTCAACCTCTTATGATCATATCATCGACTGCAAGTTTGATTCGGTGTTGTATGTAGGTGTATGCGCGTGTAGGTGTGGTGAGTTAATTTGGACCTGTCTTGTTTGGGCTAACCGACAGTATCACGTTTTGTTTAGTGTCAAGGGGGAAGAACACCCTTGTATTAGCTGAAGTTACTCTAGCTGCATGAGATATTTAATCAACCTCAGCAAACTTAGGCAATTGATTGCTCTCGTAACTATACCTTAGGTGATTGATTAAGATTAAGGGTCATTACGAAGTCCGCCATCCGTTTTGGGGGTGAATCAATGCAGCATACAACTTTGAAGCACGTATTAAAAACAACTCCAAATATTAAATGAAAGTGACAAAAATGCACCAGAGGGCATTTGGGTTCTATCACGCCACCTTGATTGGCGTTGGATCTAACTTGATAGAAGTGGAGTTTTGTCCGACAGAGGGAAGCGACGTTCTCCTCCAGTTCTCACGACTTCTGTCCTTATTGGACACGCGACGTCATCAAGAAAAAAGACACCCGGGGAATATTGTCGGTGGCGTTTTTTGTTTACACCCAAGAAACGTTGCTAAGGCCGATGGCCCTTTTTAAGTGAAGCTGGGCGGTTTGTGAATATCAAAGATTGATAAAGAGTTAAGTGCTGCCAAGGAGTTCATTCCTTCCTCGTGTGTGCCTTAATCAGGATCTATGGCTGTGGCCCGTAGAGCGGTCCGACCTTATGTGAGGCCGTCTCATCCATTAGTCCCGGGTCTGTGACAGAAAGGGGGCTGGTCCCCAAACCCTCGGTCTCAGTCTCACCTTGACTGCACTGACTGGGCTGGCCGGCCCTCCAACGTGAGCAGAAACACAACAGCCGATTGCTGCAAACAATCCATTAGTGTCAATTATGCTCCATTTGGAAGTTTGCGGCCGGGATTTTTGTGGCAGGGAGGCGGTAAGTTTTCGGACGTCAGGTGTGCTTCTGGTCGAGTCCAGAGCCAGCGGAAAGAGCAAGGGAAAAAGAAGATGGGCAAGTGTCCTGAAATCGGCTCACCCCGGGACATCAATCCTGCTAAACCCTGCTAACAAGCTTTAAGACCCTTGCCCAGACACGCGTGCCGCTACATACAGCGGCTGCGTCACTATTCTCTAGATAAATCACATATGCATTTGTTCGAGACGTTAAAGAAAGGAATGGCTTTGAGTACCTAGAGATTAGATCTGCCTTCTCTACATTTTCCTGGTCAAATTTACTAGACCATTTTTACGAAGGGTGATAACTGATTTTTTAACCTGTGTGTCTACATATAGCACACTTGACAACGTATGTCTGGATCAAGGACTTCCTCCTGGCTAAAACGATTCAATACAGATTTTCCATCTCTTTAGCTCGTGTGCCCGAACCGTGCGATAAAGAGTACGTTCAGAGGGGTAAGAAGGGGTTGATGTATAAGGCCAACAAATCAGCCACATTACCGTTAAAGCTCTACTGTGCACAAGCTGGTGTGGGAATTTTCGGTGGTGTAAACTAACGTTCTTCATTACAGAACAATTCCAGGAGACAGGTCGGTGTGTCATCCGAATGATGTTGCTCAGAAACATTACACAGTGTTTGTCATGTTGCCAGGTGACAGATTAATGTCACCTCCCCGATGTCTGACTGATGTGCTAGAGCTGCTCTGACACCCCACAACATCTACATCCAGTCAGACCCCATGGTCATGCAATGTTTGCCTTAATCTGAAGCCTCACCCCTGGATATACTTGCTCATAAACCGCGCAGACAGACATTATAGGAAAGTTCCTTTCACACACCTTAACAATATTATACACTTGGCGTAGATCAGAATCATCATGGATGAGACTTGGTTTACCATGATTTCCGATACAAGGTTAACTGGATCGCGCGAAATTTTATTTATTATTTGAAAATGTTATACAATTATATAACACAGCTTGGATAATTGATTAAAAGGTATAATACTACTGTAACAATGGCGTTAGGGCAGTCGGCCATTGGCTTATAGTCTTTGGCCTAATTACCAGAGGCACAATCATAGTCAATGAAATAGATTCTATATGCAGAGGCAGTTTATAGCTAACGGGAATGAGAATCCCTAGTGGATCATTCTAACGACGTGGAATTTGTGGAAACAAAAACGTTCAGACTGAAGTATTTTTCGTTTCGTGGTGGACATTCCGACCCCAAGGAATGGCCGTATTATTCTACCAATGCTCACTGCTCGAAGTGAGGGGACACCCTTTTAATCCACGACCGTGGCAACACAAAGCCGTCAGTATGGGGCTCTTTCTGTCTGGTGTACTATCTTCATAGTCCAATCAACGACGTAAAAGCACGGTTACCAATACTATAAACGACACCTGACGGCATATATATTTATGCTATAAAAACGAGGTATAAAAATGCTATATGAATGCTTCAAAAAATCGGAAACACATTAAAGTTAAAATTGTTAGAGATGAAGTGTGGTGTCAAGTGCCTGTTCCGCGTGGGTGTCCTGCGAACCCTGTTTTATTTCACTCTCAGACCACGGGGCGCTAAGATCCTGCAGCTCTACGTGTGTTTTGCCCCGGGGTCTACCTAGACGGCTTCCTTCCCGGACGACTTTACATTGTGTCTGCCGGAGGCTGGGTGTAGTTCGAGCCGTCTAACAGTCCGAATTAACCGAGAAAAGCGGTCGTCGCACATCCAGGGGTCCTGCTAGCGGAAACCGTTAGAGCAATCCATGGAAGCCCACGGTTCCTTCCTCAGGCCGATCGACGTGGAAACTGGAGGAGCGGACATCCCCCCCCCCCCTTTCACACCTAGACGCTCTAATCGTTGGAATCGAAAATGTGACGCAAGAGTTGATCGCGTGGGTGGGTAGGTTCTCGTATGATAGCAATCTCCAGCTATGGCTATCGCCCAGTAGTGTTTCGGGACGGGCCATTGTCTATCACAATTGATCTAAATGTTTAAGAGATCGGTGGCCAGAACAACTGATTGGAGTTAAGGCTGTATCTCGCCTACACAACGTCTGGCTGTCAATCAGATGAGGGATGAACTGCCCCTAACTGTAGGCGAACTCACGGCCAATGGAATTTCAGTCCAACCTAGCACCATTCGACCACCGGAGACCGTAGTATACACAGTGGCACCGCGTTCTAGGAGCCGAAGCTGTGATTTTATCGTCTGCTGTCTGTTCCAGAAAAGGCCAGTGTCGGCGGCATCCCAAAAGGCCATCGCCGTCAAAAATGTCAACGGCCATTTTAAAATGCAAAGTTACGTCCCTGTTTACGACTTACCACACTCTCAAGCTTGGAAAGAGGAGATCGGGAATTTAGTTTGCTTGTTTTTTTCCAAAGGAATTTCTTTTAGTAGGATGCTGTTAGGAGGCCATATCCACCAGCTATAACACACCAAGCCCTCCAAGCTGGTGGTTTGGCTGCGTCATATCTCACAAGGGAAGGATGTCGTCGGAAATACCAAACTTTGTGATACAGCGATTTAATACATGTATAAGGCCTTAACTTGACTTGTCTTTGCGTAAATTGTTTCTATGGGAAGATGTCTGTCCCTCTTCCGGAAAACAGTAACACCTGGTGATACAGGGATTTAATACATGTCTAAGGCCTTAATTTGACTTGTGCTTGCTTAAACTTGATTCCATGGAAATATCTCCCTCTTCCGGACACTAAACACCTGGGCTGGACTTCCGGGTTTAACACTCTTGCCCGTTGGGAATATGTCGTGGCAGACAAGATCCCCCCGCAGCGATGCTACAGAAAAATAAGTTTAACCTCCCCCCCCCCCCCACACACACACACACACACCAACATTCTCCCCAGGAATATGTCCCTGGGGCTTATGTTTGAGTAAATCTTGTAACAATGCCTCCTGCTGCTTTGTATTTAATAATTTACCAGTACCATATGGCAAATCTTCGAAAACGGTATTTCAATCCACCCCCACCCCACCCCACCCCCGGGGAGCACTGACCACGGGTAGGGAGCAAACTAGTGTATGGGGAATGGTAGAAACTGTGGTTCGGTGACGGAAATGACACTCCGTATGGTATCATTTCCTGGCGGTGGAATAGCAAGGACAGCTTCCAGGTGATCTATAACGTACAACTGCCGGCAGCAATCTACGTGGTCAGAATGATTAGGCATTTATGTAACACCACCTGCCGAGATAAGCCACTGATCACACGCGCACGTATTCCCTGCTCCGTGTTGACGGTGGCATCGTTATTGCCATCGGTGAAGGTGCAGCTGCTAATTCGACTCACTGTAACATCGGATACGGTAGTAGAGGTGTGCCACTCAATCGATTACTCTCCATAAAGTGGTGGATTCATGCAGAAGAAAGGGGAACAAGTGCTTAGACTCCTCCTTTGATGCTTATTTTGTCTGCAAGATTGACTGGAAGTCGACAGGAGCTCGCCCAATCTATATCTATTCACTGGCCATCAGCACAATCAAAGTGATCGTCCATCAATCTACAGCCATTATCGGTCGGCTGGGAATGGCGGACTGACCACTTCCTGTTTCCGGTACCGCCCACCGAGCAGGTTAGCGCGCTTTTCAAAGCTTTTAGGACACCTCTTTGAAGTATTAACTGAAGTTACACGCATAACATTGTCCTGCTTATGCAAAGTGAGGGCATTACGCCCCCCCCCTCCCCCCACACACAAATCCTTCAATGCTGTACATGTCATCTCAGATTATGAACTACACTGTAGTTTTTGAATTTCGTTCACCATATAACTCTTCATTTACTGGACATTGTTTAGCTTAATACGGCAATACACATATTCTTGTAACATGCTGCGGATTGACATAAATTCAATTCAATTCCACTAAAAGACGTTTTCCATATACATGTAACGTTACAGTTACACGCCCAACATAGTCCTGGTAGTGTAAAGCGAGGGCGTTACGGTGAAAATCCTCCAATTCAAAGTTCTGCCAACCATATACGTCAAAGCAATTCACTTTAAATATAAAAATTTAGTACAAAATATTCTGCTCGTAGAAAGAGATATTCGAAATAAATCGAGGCTGTACAATGACATCAGCTGTCTCCTAAACCGCTTATTGTCTTGGAGATACACATGCACAGTACATGTACATGTTCGAGATATTGCTCGGTATTTTTCATCTCATTTTTGTTAGGTCTGTCATCTCCGTATTTAATCTCAGGATTCCCGTCTTTTTACAGTTTGCCTTTGCAAATGGTATGCGATGCTAAAATATAATTTCGGTGATTAGACTGATTAGAAGAACTACAGGCGCGGAATGAGTCCGCGGTGACGACGGGAAGAAATACTGTTACTACTACAGGGAAAGGATAACGTAACATGCTTCCAAAACATGCACCCACTGAGCCCTGGTCATACCAATTAGTATTATTAGCCAACGAAAGATTTTCATGGCGATTGGATAAATACTTCTGTTTTTGTTATTTTTGCCACCAGAGGTATCACTGTTGCATTGTACATCATTCTTGCAACACGTTCGCAAGGATTTCCTTGAATTTTGACCTGGGCTCTGTTTCATAAAACATAAAGACGTCTTTACATAGGCCTGCTAACACATGTAACAGACGTCTTTAAAGTTTTATGAAACAGAGCCATATTATATCAGGAAATGTAAAACATTGAACACTTTTAAACGACAACTTAAAACGCATATTTTAGACAAGCATACAGTGTTTGATTTTAACATTACTCGCATTCTAGTCTTAATTACAAAACATTTTACTTTAAATTAATTCTAGTCATATTTTGGTGTAATTTTTACTCTTGCTCTTAGTCTAGTCGTATTTTCCAGGTAATTTACCTAGAAGCGTTTTTGGTCTTTGATAAAAGCGCTATACAAGTACCGAAAAAAAATAAAACAAAATAAAATATATAGCAGTTGTAATACTAGTCAACATCAAAGTCACATGCAGTATTGTTAAAGATTCTTAGTAAAAATTGGCACATACCACTCCAACAGGTTGGCGGTACAGGAACTGTGCCAACTTAACTATTATTCCCACACACCTAAGTAGCAATTATCATCATTGAAATGAAAAGCGATAAAATTAAAGACATATTTAGGTATTATATATGAAAATGCACGTTAGCAATATCAAGTTAGAATGCTCAAGTATAATTATTCTTGATAAAACTGAGTACTCAACATTTAGAACACACTGCAGTCTCGTTTGAAGCTTGGAAGATTTCGTAGTCACTACAAAACTTTGTTCCTCGGGCTGTGTGCTGCAGTAATTTAGAATATTTGAAACAATATTTGATTTCCGTTCCTGTTTTGAACAATGTCCAAGTAAACATGTCTTAAGGATTGCATGAGTATAGTACATGAACATACGGAATAATTGCCTTGCTCATGTTTACTATTAGAGGGCCAACGCATTATGCAAATGCTGGAAATAATTCAGACATATAGCTACACATGGGGAACATCAGAGCAACACGTTTTACATCGCATCTGCATGATATATAGTAATTCATAACTATTGATACTGTGGCTCATGTTCGTATAAAAACTTGCTACTTAGAAAAAAAACCTGCCCCATGGAGAAAATATAACATATATACTTAAAGTACACAGATCATCAAAACCATCAAAGCAATAATGAGCATAGAATTATTTCGTTCTTAACGCGTTTTACATCACATCTGTATGACATAATAATTCATAACACATAATAATTCATAACTACTGATACCGTGGCTCGTGTTCGTATAAAAACTTGCTACTTAGAAAAAAACATAAAAATATATATATAAAATACAACATAAATACTAAGTATACAGATCATCAATACCACCACAGCAATAATGGGCATAGAATTATTTCGTTCCCTAAGAGAACTGCGTGGAAAAGTGTGTTACCTGCAGGCGATCTCTGATGTCAGTATCCTCTAAGTTTTCACTCTCCTTTCCTTACTGTTCTGCACTTCTCGGCTTCTGTTCTGTTGGTGGGATATGTGTCTTTGCGTCTGACAGTATAGTCGGGAGCGGCTCTTCTCGAGGCGGGCGTCACGACGAGAAACACGGGAAACGAAGTTGGAAGGCGAGCTAGTAGGCAGGCGGTGAGTGGACAAGTGGCAGAGGACAGACACCGCCTGCCTTTTATGGCACCTGGCAGTGGAGGGAGGCGGGAGCTTGGAAGTGAGCACAAGTTAAGGATAATGGAAAGGGAGGGTAGCAGGGAGAGATGGCGGTGTTGTGGTGGGACTGTGGCAAATAGAGACGATTTTCTGAGTGGGTGTGGGCCATCCACCCACGACAATGTTCATAATGATGTGAAAGTGATAGTGAACGATGGCGTCGGGAAGAACTGAGAATTTTGTTTGATGGACAGCGTAGGAGGCAAGACTTTAGATGATGGTGGCACTTGTTTATCTCATTATTTATGCGACAGCTGCCCAATAAATGTTATACTAAATCCAAATACCAAAGCACAAATTCGGAGATTATCACTATGAGCGTCATGCCCATGTGCCTTCATTGCTCTACGATAGAGCACACTAGTGTATGCACGGGAATGTGAAAAAATACATTACTTTGGGGTCTGTAATGCATTCCATGGACTGTAGAGGACGAATAGCATGAATATGCATGTTATGCAATCCGGAAATTACGAGGGACAACTAAGTTACGAGAGCTTCAATGCTGAATCAAATGAAAACAAGACGAATGGGCTGTATATTATCAACAAGCTTCTACTAAATGGCACGCCATGTTCGGGGTTGTGCGCTTGAAAGATTCGCTCCATCATGTAAAGTGATGTGATAAAGGGATACTTGCCTGTATTACACAGCCCGTGTTTAACATTGGCGGTCGTGTAACTCGCTAACCAACAAGCGCACAGAGTCTCTGGGAGTTTAGACAGGCAGAGGACATGCTGTAAATGTATAAATATCTATGTTGCTGTTATAGTATTGACAATGGCTCATCTCGATGAGAACCAGCCCACACGACCCTACAACATTTGGAGACAACAATCAATCCATGTCAGGTACATGTATAGTGAATATGTTACGGGCAGCATACATGTACATTACATCGCTTGAGTCAAATCTTTACCTGAGTAAAAGTCAAAGTCAAATAGCAATAAGAACATTTCGCAAGCTACATTGATTCTAGTAATAACACTATTCGTGGAAAGCAAACGACAACATGGATGAGAGCTACTTACAAATTTAAAAAAGACAGACAGCAAGTGACGTCATGGTGGGCCAAAGACTGTCAAAAGGTAATCGATAAAAGTAACGAATGTCTATCTTTGTCTATCGGTCTGCCACGCAAGATGACGTAGCCATACTGATTTGTATTTATAAAAGATAATATATAATCTACTTTGATTGATTAGTGTTCTAAACATAGCCCAGATAAGTCTGGTCGATATTTGAGCTGCCGAGAAAAATAACACAGATTAATTTTTCTTTGGACCCATAATCTTTTTGACTTGCTGCCCTTTTATTCTTGGGAAGAGGTAACCCCATTTCGATTTCTCCGTGTAAGAGCCAATGCCTTACGTCAGCGACGCAGTTCTGGAACTTAAAAAAGAGGCTCCGTCGGCGTGAGATACAAGCTATGTGCCAGTCCTTGTTGGGACTCGGGCGGAGCAATTGGAGGCGGCGATGAGCCCTGAAGGACTAAGGCAAGCAGGTAGGCAGAGGGCTTCACGTGCCTGCTGACAGCTGCCTGCGTCACAGACACTGATTGGCCCGGACAGAACGGATTAATAGTAAGATTTCTCCAGCTCTTTACTACGGCTTTGTACTCGCGCTCTGTAATTGACGGAAAATGATCTGTGTCAGGCCTGCGTTGCCACTCCGCGCTGTCGGCAGACGATCATTGCTTGTGACAGTTTCCGGGACCGTGTGTCACAGCGGTGGTTGCTTGGAACAGCAAGCGACCCGGAAGGCTTTTTTCTCCAAACATTGCAGTGGCTAATGGGAAAGCGAGAGCGTGAAACTCTGGGGTTTGCCTGTGAGAGAGGGCTGTCCCTGAACTGTCCTCCTGTCCCGTTCCTGACACTCTGACAGCAATCCTGATCAGGCAGAATATAACAGGGGTGATCTGAGTAGCAATGGAGATCACTGACCGGTCGTTTGCTGTTGTGCCGAATCCGACTTTGTCTAGTCATGTCTTCGCAATAAGCATACTAGCATTGTTCACTTAGGAGCCTCTTGAAAGAATCCCAAGTTCATCAAGCATGCAGAGAATAAAAAAACTACTGCTTCAGCTGATGGCAGTCATCATGTTCATTTAACCATTGGTACATACGCGCATGGATTTTGTTACAATTGTTGTTAAAAGCCGCTTTACTACTTTTATTTCTACAGCCGCATGTCTAGAGACAATACACAATAAAAAGAAGTTCGTTTAGGTCTCGTTCAGTTAAGATCAAAGAATCCAAAGACTCAATTGGACCGACAAACATATTTGAAATTATCAAATGCGTCCTAAATGCTTACTGATAGGCCCATTTCAGGTGGCTGGACATGATCCGTGGTCTATTTTCAAAGGGTTGCAGTAACTGTCCTTACTTTTCAGATTAGCTGTAAATGGCATCTGGTTTTGTGAAGCGGGCCGAGAGCATAAAAGATCGTACGTGTATCGTAACTCATACGTAGTACGTAAGTGCTCATTATGCACTACGAGACACGTACGTGGTGAGCATAAAACATCGTAACTCTGACTTGACTCGTAAATGACTCGCAGCTCGCACGTATCTCTGCGTGTGGTAGGAGCACGCTTACGACGCTCTTAACCAAACATTTATATGAAGATGGCTGGTGTAGTGCACAAAGAATCTGATTGTGATGCAGAAATTCACCATCCCCACGCTCGGGACAGGGTATTTACAATATTGAGGGACAGATTTAATACTAAATTTAGTTGAAGAGCGCCATTGGCCACCCGACACACCCTGTCACTCGCTTGCAGGTAATCATCACGCCGTGTCGCAATTATCTCAGAACCTATTGTGCAGATTCCTTTCAAATTTCAGGTGTGGCTTCCCCTGCGCAATACCCCCAGACATTTTTTGAATTTCTGAAAAAAAAATGCATTTTCAAATGTTTCAGGATTATTTTCGGTTTCGTGGTAACCATGGTAACGTGGGACCCTATGGGAGACAAAACTTTCAAAGCGCTACTCCTACTTCAAATCACTTTTGAATCTTTTCAAAGTTTTTCTGAATTTTTCAATGGTCCTCACAAAAGTACTGTTTTGGAGTTTTGAAATTTTGAGTTTATGGTTTTTAAAGATTTTTTTTCGAAATTTGAAGTTCACCATTGTACCCTATGGATAAAATGAAAGGTGAGAGATAGAGATGTAGTTACTATATATATGATTATGAAACCATATATGGAGAGACTAATGACACAATCACATTTGACCTTGAGTGACCTTGAAGGTCATAGTCAAGGTCACTCGG
>JAAUYG010020193.1_pt1 | contig 28145 bp, 27 predicted proteins | sample 7278091 | NCBI WGS metagenome assembly JAAUYG01 (sample SAMN14350201, study PRJNA611818) | marine sediment metagenome | isolation source: surface marine sediment (0.6m) | place: French Polynesia: Moorea | collected 2018-08 | reverse complement strand
TACCAGTGTTCGCTGTAGATGTCACGGCAAGTAGTTCGCGCGGCCGCTAGCCAGCAGTTCTACTATACGTTTATTTCATCGCCCATGGGATGGAGCCGCTAGTGTTCTGAGCGGTTCCGACGGCATTTTCGCTACGGAAGTCCCGTCACACGTTGATGTAGCTACATAATCTTCGTCGGAGAACTTCCGCTCTCTGCTCCCGCCTTCGCAAGACTGCAAGGTGCATCGTCGGCGTATCGCCGACCAGCTTCGGCGTATCGTCGTTTCATCGTGCACGTATACGTCATCAGCTTCACACGCGTGTGTTGACATCGTTTCTTCACTTCTCTTCATTTCCCACTGGCCACGGGAATCGCCTTCGCACACGCCGCCGGTATTCACGCAGCCTGATCACCTGCGCTGAATTGCCCATAGACAGCACAAGATTATGAATGACATATACACCGGGACAAAATACAAGAACACAGAGAATACAACATGCAAAGAAATATTGGTACACCTAAACATGACCCTGTTACATTTATATTGAAAATATAAGTGGTGTCACTGATATCTTGTCTTAAAATGCAGGGTATTCTTAAAGGTGGGGGATCTTAAATCACAAGGATCACTGTATACACTGAACAGCAAGCCTTTGATGCAATCTTAAGGTGTTGAAATGGGCATAATTTGCATCAGGTGGTAAACATACATCTTTAAGATGGTAAGCAGTGGTAAATAGCAAATAAACACCCTATACCAGTACATTAATTTATACTAAAGGAAGTGGCATAAGATGCTCAATATACCTTTTGGCCGAGTAGCGATCTCTGGTTGCACGGTTAGCTATTTCCTTCCCATCAACTTGTAGCTCAATCACTCTGACAGGAATGATACTGCGCTTGGTCATGATGTCAACCTGCTGCTTGGTGACAGGGAAGCCATCCAACACAAACCTGCCACCAGAAACAGAGAGTACAAAACACAATTTGACACTGCACCGCCTCAAAAACACTGACAGTGCTAAATGTTTTTACTCGAAACATACATACCAAAGGCATAGAATGGGGGGGGAGACCTCCAGATGTACCAGTACACACAATCATCCGACACATTACAATTTCCATACAAGTTCTGAATATCTTCAGATATGTTGTCATATATAAATGAAAGTACATACAAGGAGTTATATATGACATACAAATACTGCATTTGTAATTAAGGTTTAATGAGTATGATCAAGCAGCAGCAAGGCCATAATACCGGTACATACAGTAATCCCTCTATTTTAAGACCGTACCCTCTTGTCTGGCATCTCATGTCCAGAATGTTCACTTCCAAAGCCTGGACTGCCAGCTCATCTGGCACTGTCAGCCCCTTGCTGAGATGCTGCTGCATGTTCTGAGCCAGTTCACAGGATGGCTGATTTTCCAAGACATGGCGTATGGCATCTCCAATGGATATCTTTAACATCCCGTATTGCTCCGCAAAACGATTGGCAACTGAAGGTATCATGAGTAAAGCATGCAGGTAAATAATAATGCTCATTGCAAAGCACTACATGTTCCACTGAATTCAATTTGATACAAGTTGATAAGCAGCAAAATAATTAAAAGGGTTCCTTTACATAACCGATAAAATGCTATGTATAAACAGTTATCATTTTCTCGGCAAGTAAGAAGAAGGCAAACTATTTTTTTCTGCAAATACCTAGATGTACAGATATGTATACCTGTCCAGTATGTGGCAACGAATAGCTAGACACTGCGTAATTTTAATTCAAATTTTTGGACCTGAAAGTATGTTGTATAAACTTCATTACAGCTTACGGCAAGTTTTTCCTGATTTGGGTGGTCCAATGATAGCCAGTCTCATCGGTACGACTGGTTTGGGTGAGGGCTGGTCGAGGAATGTTAGAGGGTCCGTACGGAACTGGTCTCTGGCATCAGCGGAGGACAGGAAGTAGATACAGGAGCGGTATATGACAGGAAACGTCGGGTAGCCTGGTCCCTGCATGGGCTGTATGCAGTCCCCGTCTTGTAGCTGAAACATATACAGACCGCACAATAGCCTGCCACTGCCACAAGCAAATAGATACTTCTCGTATAAATGCAACCCCACATGATTTTAGTACACTGACAAACTGCAAGTTGGAACTGACATTAGCAAGACTGCAAAGTGTGTATCTTGAGGCATACTATTACATTTATGTATCTGCCATCATCAGAAGTAATGGCATGACCTCTAAATGGACATACATGTACCTCAGTCAGGACCTCAATACAATACCGGTAGTTAAAACACCTGAAAATATGTAAGATTTTTGATGAGGCCAAGTACAGTAGCCTCTTCTAATAAAGACACTGCTAAGTCGGCTAAAATTCTGTCCTTATTAGAGAGGTGTCCTATAGTGAGAGGGAGAATTACATGTATCCACAGCACTTGCAGCCAAGAATTTGTGTCCTTTCTAGAGGGGTGTCCTCTCTAGAGAGTGTCCTTAAACAGAGGGACCACTGTATATCCGTTTATTACAAACTTTGCACACAGAGTGTCACTATTTAATACATGTACACCCAAAAAGCAGAAAATCAGACACAATAAATACATGATCAAATGACTTACCCTAACTGGACACCAACGACCAAATCGACTGGGTTGTTTATAACCAGTCTTCAACATCTTCAACGCGACCTTCTCCTTGACTGGGTACACACGCTCAAACATGCTGCTACGATGTTGGATAATGTTCTTCAGCTTCTTTGTCATAGTATAGCGTACGATGTGTGGCTTACGCCCAGCGTCCAATTCTATCCTGGGAACTAGGTACTCCTCCAACTTGTCCTGTTTAATCATGTTAATGGACACAGTATAAACAGTATTGGTGTATTACATGTGCACACTCGCAATACTGTCTTAATTAATAACACCAAATCAAACTTTAATTAGATAACTGAAAAACTTTAGGTCCTGTTTCTTTTCTTTTAAACTAAAATGCTATGAATTTTACACATCCTGCAGTAAGAGTGGAACATGGGCAATATTACATGTCCAACTGACCTGAAGCGAGCCAATTTTGCCAGTATCCCTGTCAAACCACTCCTCCAACAACGCCTTCATCCTGTCTATAGCATCCTCCTCCTGTTCTTCTTCCTCATCCTCCTCTTCCTCCTCCTCCTCAAATTCATCTGCCAGGATGGCTTCTATATCATCCTCTTCCTCCTCCTCTTCTTCTTCTTCCTCCTCCTCCACTTCCTCATCTTCTGAATCACGTTCCTCCCTTTCTGCTATCCTCTGTGCCTTATAGCAAACATAAGAATTGTCCCCAATTACAAGCATGCCAGGATACAGAGATCAAAAACTGGGAAACACAGAACTGGGTAACATTTTTACAAATACATGTACGAGGTCAGTATATGCAACAAATGATAAAAAAATATAAAAGACTCATGAATTTCGAAAATTATTAAAGCAGTATTAATTAAGGTGTTCCAAGGGTGACATGTTTGATCTAAGAGCCACATTATTACACTTTCTTTCTTAATACATATATTTTTGTATTATGTGTACACTGTCAGTTGCTTAATTAACTGTTCATCTTCTTGTTGTACACTGTTTAAAAAAGGCTTTGTATAAAATTAAACTAGTGCTACATCTTGTGCAACTGAAAGTAAAATATCAGTCTCTATCATGGGACACCCAGATTAGCATGCACATATGAAAATATACCTTTCTTTCTGCTTTTCTTTCCTCTGCCTCCTTTTGTAATTCAAGGCGTCTCTTGGCAATAGCAGCCTCCTGTATGAATAAATTATAAATAAAATTGCACTATGCTATTTGCTGTTCTTGTCAAATCTTTATCAGAATGTTTAATATGCGTGCTATCTGTAAGCATAACTCTGCTGATCAGCTTCACTCTTACACTATCATCTACAAAATCCAGGTTATTATATTTAAATAACTTTTTATTCTTGTACAAAAAGCTTAATTTTTGTTCATATCACATTTAAAATTTGCAGAAACTTCTTGTTATTCAAATACCTGTATAAAAACTGAATAAGTTTTCCTGGAAATGTACGCCATACATGGCTCAAAATGCTATTTTTTTCCTAAATGCATTAGAAACATACTAGGCATATGCAAATGTACATATAGCGAACATGCAATACACTTTACCCTCTTTTTCTGCTTCTTTTCTTTGATTTTGTTTTTGCGAGCCAGTTTCCGGTCGCGGCGTTGTCGCCATTTTTCCAGCCTTGGTGGTAGCAGCCTGGCTACTACGTCAGTGTCCTCCACTCCCAGAACGAGGGCAGCGTCAGGAAATATCCCCGTCTCCTGCATGTAATCCACTTCATCTATGTTGTTGGGGAATCCCTCCAGGACAAAGCCGGTTGACCTGGAAGGTGTGGGTTAAATTAGCCTTATTATTCTGCTAAACACCTGGCATCATATAGCTATTTCATTCATCTGTATTCTACAGGTAGGCAAATATGTGTGGCTATATGTAACACAGCAGTCGATAAGGCAAGACATAACTGTGACTTAGAAACTGGTCTATACACTATATCCTGGAATTAGTTGTAGCACACACACATGATACCAACTTAATACCAATCCATGCATGCAATTATGGTTTATGTTATTGGCTTTATGTTTATCACCAATTTCAATGAGATAAATGTAATGCCTAAAAGGCCATACATTTTTCCCTTATATTCAAACAACGTACCGGAAAGCAATTTTAAGAAAGTCTTTGCAAGATGGTGCACCTGTAATACCTTTTCCACACTCAAATCATTGCAAATATTAACTTAACATTGTTACCTTGGGGGATTCAAACCACATATTAATATGATATACAATGTAGTTTGCTTTCTAGCTGCTACCCTGTGATTACAATATTACACTGGTAACACTGGCATGAGTTACAATATATCTTTATTCATACTTGAGGTACACTGGTAAGTTTACAACAGTATATGCATATTATGACTCTTCATATAAATATCATCTCTCCCCACTTCATAACCTCAGTCATGTAATGACATTAGCCCAGGTGGGTTTGAAACCCGCACAAGGGGGCATATGTGTTCCTCTGCCCGGCACTCTAACCGTTCAGCCGCCGGAGACACTATGATTTGATTCCTGATTACAGGTGATCAATCCAACAACGTTCACACACTGTTAACTAATACTTACTTGAATGGTTCTTTGTTCCACCAGTCAGTCACAATGCCATTGAGTATCTCTGCAGACAATGCCTCATCTTCCTTCAGGTAGGCTACAATGGCCTCCTCTTCCTCTGTTAGCTCTGGCTCCTCCTCTTCCTGTTACAACAAACACACAGTTAAAACAAACTGATTTAAAATGTTGCTGGGAAAATGACAAAGTCTAACAGTGATATACAGTGGTCCCTGCGATTTAAAACCCCTCTATTTCATGATTTTAAGACTCCCTGTATTTTAAGACCGCCCATTAATGGCCCAATTCTTGTCAATATAAATATCCCTCCATTTTAAGACCACCTCCAATTGAAGACCATATTTCCCTGGCTGAATGGGTAGTCTTAAAATGCAGGGACCACAGTAGTATTAGAAAGCAACATCGTAAACAGACTGTCAACATGGTGCTAGCCATAATCTACACAAGTCTCATTCCTTTTCACAATGTCTTTCATATATCTTGGCAATACTATGAATGGTGAATTTGACTTCAGACTTTGTGAAAGATGTTTGCATGGTTTGTGATGTTCCAGCTGCACTTAATGCTGAGTAGTTCATTATATTGTTTAATATTACACGTATAAAATTTTTTGACTGCTTTTCACACATTGTGAAGGCATGCACATGTATCCTGCACATGCAGCAGACTGCACCATCAACCTATCTACCTACATACATTGTATGTCTTGTATTTTTAAATGGGAAACTACAAATAAAGCTAAATTTACAACTTCATATTATCCCAGAATCTCTATGCATATTATAGCAATATATAAATTGGTTGAGATTAGGTACTGTCAAACTGGGAGAAGAAAAAAACCCTCACTGTTTTTTCTTCCTCTGTTTTGTCTTCCGAGTCCGATCTTGCATCGTCTTCTTTCTTCTCTGCCTCACCATTCTGGTCATGTGTATACGATGTCCCATCAGGTGAAGTGACAGCACTGGCATCTTCCTCTTCCTCTTCCTCCCTAGTCAAAAAAAAACAAAAAAAAACATGACTGTGCAATCGGAATTGAAAACAGCTGTTGCAAAAACTTTGAGATATGGAAACCTTGATCACAAAATATAATTGACCATGTACATCACATGGGCAACAGGATTCTGGATTACTGCTTATGCATGTAGTATGTGCATATACTGCAGCTACCGTGGTATGACTTACAAAACAAATGCATGTACAGATTTCCCCCTCTAATAGGGACACCCCTTCTACAAATTAAATGATTCTGGCCTTATTACAGAAGCGTCCTTGGGTGAGAGGGAGCATCAGATGTATTCATGGTACCTAAAGCCAACTATCTCTGTCCTTTCTAGGAGGATGTCCTCTCCACGGAGTGCCCTTTAAGACTGGGGTCATTCTATACCATTTTAAACTAATCCAAAAGTATATATCTAAGAAGAGTCCATCTCTACTTGTTGTGTTGGAGCATAGCACTATTCTTACCAATAAATTACTGATCACTGATGTTAGTCTTGTTTGATCTGCCTATTCACATACTCATCCTCCTCTTCCTCCTCCTCTTCCTCTTCTTCCTCATGTTCAGGTCTTATCTTCTTCTTTGTCTTGGCGATAACCAGCTCCTGCAGCCTTTCCCGATACTGTATATGGAACAGTCCAAGTTTACGTGCCAGCTGCCGACCATGAAGAGATTTGCCTGAGCCACTTGGGCCAAGAATAAGCAGTCGGATTGGAGGGGGCTGAAACAGTGAGCCAACATCTACTTTGAATATACACATACATGACTTATATGTATCCATGCAGTTAGGAATGCCCACAATTCAGCAAAACATCAATTATTTAAATAAACCTACCAGAACACGTTGCACAACTGGTAAGGCACACAATCGAATGGCGCAGTGTGAGTACATTCACAAAGAATAGATATTTTCATATTTAATAGCAAATACAAATGTATGTATTACTAGTATACCACGCCAATGGACCTGGATCCACGAGATTGCCCTGGATATGTTTAAGCTCAGCCTTTTAAGTTCAGACTTGCAATCTGGTGGTGGGCTACTGGCACAAATTATATCATCATTCATTTTCTATCACAGCACCTGATCAGTTGTGGAATTTCTGCCCTTTGAATCAGAGCTGCACCTTCAGACAATACTTTTAGATCTTCATTAATACAGACCCACTAATTTCATTGTATTTTAACAAGTAATCCGCATATTTTGTGTGAAATGGCCCTAAAGGCCCATGAGCACATCTATAAAATGGTGCAGTACAAATCTTATCACTGGTTGATGGATGGAGGGAGGGAGGGAGGGAGGGAGGGAGGGAGTGATTGAGTGACTGATTCAAATAAACCAGCTGCAATCACAGCTTCACCTTGATGGGCTTGTCCTTTGGCAGGTAGCTGCTTGGTGCATCCAGAAATTTCTCACGTGCCTCCTCACTGCTAAAGTAGTAGGTCTTCTCCCGATACTTGGCAGCAACATCGGGATTCCCTGGCCACATGACATTGTTGTCTTTCAAGGCCACAGGGCAAAAGTAACTGAGGTCTCCCAGAGGCTTCTTAATGCTTCGGCTAGGATCCTCCTCCTGGAGGCAAATCTTATTTTTAAATTATTGCTTATTACATGTACATAACATAATTATAGTCACTGAATTGTCCATAAAAGAAAGAACAATTTAAGACATAATACATGTATTTAATGTTAATGTAAACATACTGGCAAGGTGTCCGATTATTTTTGCACAAAATATTAAACTAACAATCAAAAAAGATATATGCAAATAGATACATTGTAACATGTGTAAATAGAATGTGAACCTACCTTTACAAGCTGCTGTAAGAGGCAACTGCATTATGTTATGTCAATTTTTATGCCTTTCACCTTGACGAAAACAGGACATTTTCACTCACATGGTACTGTATATTGCATCAGCTTACTGTAAATTCGTTAATGTTAACTTTGTGTTATTGTTATTTATTTTCGCTATTTAAAGACAGTTGCCAAATTATTGCCTCAGAAACATTAATGAATTTGCAGCACAATTACTAGTGCCTAGTCCAGTAGGCTACAAGAGCAAACTATACAAATTTAATGCAATTTAAGCCTTACTTGCAACATGCACAGCATGCATAGTGACAGACTTAATACTGACCTCTTCTGGTTCTTCTTCTTCCTCCTCCTCATCATCATCAGCATCTAGGTCAGCATCCTCCTCCTCCTCATCCAGATCTGTTGGCTGCATTTCCCAGGACTGATACTGCAGGTTTTCTGGAACACCACAAAACTCGATATCTTTAAATGATACCATTGTGAATCCACATTTATATATATAAGATAAGATAAGATTAAACTGATGCTCTTGGCATGTAAGGGTATCTTGGCTATTTACTGTATTCAGTATTCAAGCACATATACATTTGTGAAATCAACACTTTCTGTTTTTGAAAACTGGACTTGATATTTTATTCAAACGTTAAGGCTATTCAATCACTCCCAGTACCTGCATGGGCCAAAAATTAAAACACTGGTTGGGTTTTGTTTCTACGGTAGACTGGGTCCTTCTGTTTTATATCTCTCTTACTTTATATTCAAGACCACATTGGTTACATAACTACAGTTAAGTTAGTCCCATAGTGTAAATTTGGTGTAAAATTGAACAACCTAGCTGCAAATTATCAAAGACCACTTCAAAGTACAAATGTACAATGAGTGGCCTTAAAATAAGAGGAACCTGATTCTATAGCTCAAATTAATATCGATGAGCTTCATATTAATGAGCAATAGGCAAGATTATTAAAATAAATTTGCATAATGTACATGTTCTTGCATGCATATATGGTCTCATGCAGTCTTGTTGAATAACATGAAATTTTATCATAGCTGACACAGGGTTTTGACCTCTTCCTGAGCTTTCAGCCATCTCTGATATTCTCCTTATGGCCAGTACGTATACATGTCTATAGAAAAACATCTACATGTATGTATCATGTGTATGTTAGAATACTATAAATTTTTTTCATTAATATTTGCGAGGGATTTATTTGGCGATTTTCTTGACCAAAATCACAAAACTAAATACCTGCAAACTTAATTCAGGTAGTTAGATAATTAACAGCACCTGAGCTTAAAACTGCAAGTATTAATCCCCGCGAACATGGTTTTGTTTCAAAAATGCAAACATAAATCCCCACAAACATTAATGAATTTACAGTACGTGATGAAATCCTGACCCAGTACTCACTCTCAAGCTGGGTTACAGATTCTTCAAAGATATCCTCCTCCTTCCGGATCTGTATTGAGCCTTCCTCTGGCTGCACCGACAGTTCTACATTGATGGGATCCAGAGTTCCTGCAAGAACAGCAGAACTGGCATTCCACTCTGTATCCCAGGCTTTCCGGACTTCTCTCTGGGCCTCAGTCTCGGGGCCTTCAGGGGGCATCTTGTCCTGGGAATAAATGGGTAAAATTCAGTATCTCACACGTGTCTCAGAACTTAGATCCATACTGTAGATATACTGTACAATACTCACAGGTACAAATGTTGCTTAATTAATTGTAAGACATCATACAGATACATCATACATACCCCAGTCATCATTTTGTGGACTGGACAGGAATATTTTTAAGACCACCTGCATGGAAGCCAGCTGTTACTTGTTACCTATTATAACATTTTCTTGCTTTTATTTGTTCTTCTTAAACTGGAAGAACTTTGCTGTTGGACTTTTCTTACTATATGTGTACATGTACTATCATGGCATACTGTGACACAACAGTTTAATTCTATGAAGGGCACCATGTTAATCTACAAGTAGAGATATGTAGAAATTTAATTTTCCCCTGCTTTATAAATTCAAAAAACAAATAACTTTTAAAACAAAATATTCAGGCTCTATGAACCATCCATCTATAACATGTATACAGTAGTACTGTATTGTGTACCTGATCTGGAGTTTGAGGTGGAGGGGTCTTTAAATCTTCTTCAGACTCTGTCTTGTCTAGTGACTCCTCTTCAGCTGGAATGATATAATCCAAACCAAAGATATGTATAAGAGTCCTCCCATGAAAACAATCAGTGTATGAATGCAGTATACCCAGAATGCATACATGAGCCACTAGCTGTGGTGGTATATTCCTGTGGCCTACCGATGAAGTAATGGCATCTGCTGCAATTTAATATAACAGACAACAGTAAAACATGAAAATAAATAACCTCTGGATCAGATGGCTACCTGAATATATCATTGGCATAATTTCTAACCTTGTTTCTTTTGCATGGCCAATACAAGACTTAACCCATTTATGCAATATAACAAAAGTGACCCGATCCAAATATCAACAGATCAAATATCCTTAACTAACACATGACTATAAGTATGGGGAAAATAGGAGAAAAACACTATAAACACTTATTCTGTGTCTTATACATGTGCATATATATGTATGCTGTCAGCATGCAGTCATAAGTTGCAGCAATTAATTAAAGCCACAAAATATCATGGGTTCATACCTGTGTACAAGTACAATATGTGTACAAGAATGCAGTTTATATAAAGCACCCATGTTACACAGCAACTCAAATTCCATGAATTAAACTTCACGTCTTTCAGTCCACAGGCGTGAAAAAAAGACATGCAGTGTAGTGAAAGTGAGGCAATGGTTTGAAAGGTAACGATGTGTATGAAAAACTGAGCATTTAATCATCATGCAAATTAGTATAGCAATAATTTCAGTCTTAGACAGCATGAACAGTACCATGAATAATTTAATAATGATAATCCGTCTGACTTATTCAAATGTTTTTTATTATATAATCATCACATACTACATGTATCTGTAGCAACAGGAAAAGAAAATCACATGATACATAGAACATGTGGAATACAGATAGTGGTAGTATATAACTGTTATGTAGCTTATGTACAATTGCACCTGTATGTACACTCTCATTTGCAGAGAATAGAAATGAATTAATCAGATACACTACATAATGTACTGCTACATAAATTAAGTGAAGATTGAATTGAGTAAAAACATTGCTATAAATAGCATGTAGATACAGGTACATGAACACTGTAGTACATTCACACACTTGGGTGTAATTACCTTGTCAGAAAGACCAGTTAGAATTGTAAGTGGTGTCATTTTAAATTCCAACTCTATACCACATTTTGTAGCAGTAAAGTAAATGTTATTGTGTAATAATCAATGCTGTATATGATTTATATGTACTCCTAATAACATACACATACATTATAAACATTCTCACTTACATGTACATGTATTTACAAATGCACATGGATTATATTTATATAATGAAAGCATATTTACAAGCCAGGTTAAAAGCAGTTCGATGGATGACTGTGATTACAAGCTAGCTGTTACGCGCCTCCAGAACCTAATACTTTTACCCATGTCATGCATATGTACCCTGTCATAAAATCCTTCATGTTACCTTTGCCAGACTGAGTGCTTTGAACAATCACTGTCAGCCTGCCTTTCCCGGTGCTGCATGCAGGGCCCAAGAGTATATACCATATTTTTTCAACTACATATATGGTACATGTATATGTAAGTTCTGGAGACGCGATCTCACCACCATGAAGAAAGCCAGAGAGCTTAAGGTCAGGAGCTCAAGATCATATGTCAGGAAGGTGATTGTTATATCGTCATGAGAACAGTGTATCAGCATTTGTAAAACAATAATACACATGTAATTAAAGGTCCCCGGTCTGCGACCAACTTTTGTCGTCCTGTGACACTCATGCCACACCGGGATCACATGATGACAGGGAAACTGCAGACAACTGAAGAAGGCCTGAAGTATCGGGTCCAAATTAAGCTCTTGACTTTCACTTGAAGAATGGTGATACCATGATTTTCTATCAATGTGAATAATAAAGCACATTAGTATGTTGGAAACACAGACTTCCTGATTATATCTTTGGGATTTGTCCATCAGTTGGTCGTTAACATTACTGCAAATCCTGAGTAAATGTACATATGTACATAAACAGTACTACATACAATATGGACAAGGCCTATACGTGTATTATAATTATAAGCATAATCAACAACCTGTAACAGTAGGCTGCCACTGTCAGGAATTAGCAAAAGCATGGATGATCTAGAACAAGAGTTTTAGCCAGGAAAGACAGAAGGATATGAAAGCAAAAGCTTGTGGGTTATATGCAGAATCTTCAGCTGCACGACCTGAAGAGGACAGTAGGCCCAGGAGGATGTACCTTCAGCTGATTTGTCTTCCAAGGTCATTGGGGTCAGGTTCCCCGGCTGTAAATACTCTTTGTCATCCTCTTCAGCCTGCGAAGCATTTTCCTCAATTGGTTCCTTCTCTTCTGGTAGTGATCGAAAGTGAAAATTTATCCACCCAAATGAAAACTATTATACATGTACTTACCATGCAGTTGCACATAACAAATTTATAGATTTATGACGTGAAATGTCATCAATACATATACACTGTACATGTAAGTACATATCTATGGTATCTTCATAAGCATCTCACATCACCTAGCTACAACAAAACTATCATGTGTAGATTGTTTTTCCCTCATAATATACATTTTGTAGCAGATTATGTACATGTACATGTATGTAAATTAGAGTTTAACTGATACATATAGATTCTCAAAAGAGTTTTCTCTGTAAAACTAAAAGAGAATTCACATTTAACACACCATTAAAATCTAAATTTATAATTATAAATACATGCAGATACACATGTATATGATTTTCATATTACATTGGGGGGGGGGGGGTAATATGGCTAATATTTTTGCTACATAATAATGGTTATAGACAGGGAGTATCATGTACATGAGTAACAAATGTAACACTGAAATACATGTTATTTCTTTTCAGATCGAGTCTAATATTGAGTGTGGCAGTGTGGCAGTATGGATACCAAAGAGTATATATACAAGGACACTCATTCGTTTTACATTTGGCACACATTAGCATATGTATACATGATTTAACTTCACATGTACATATAGTTCTATGTACATCCAACTTTCACTATGACTGGCAGGGTTTCACATTAAGCTGATTACATTGTAAATGTACATGTTGCGTCATCGGTACAGTGTCATCACTGTCAACAACAAGCTCCAATGATAGGGAAAATTTGTTTGAACACACCAACCAGCTGCATGTGCATGCATACACCTTCTATTAAACACATTCTTCACAAATATGGGATACTATGTAACATAAAAGCTTAATCTCTATCGAAAACACACCCTACAGCTAAAGTCTAACAGAGAGATACACTAGCTGTATTCTGATAAAGGAATCTGTACACACAAAAGGGTCAACAAAAACTCAGAAGTTTCCATTCTGTTAAGCAATGTATGAACTAATGTTATATTATTCTACTGCTCGGTTACACTATTCACAAGAAAAAGCAAATGCCAACATAACTACATAGCGGGTATCTGTATGAGAAAATTTCTAATGACAGTTTGCTGGAGATAATGTCACAGTCTACAATGGAAGATCACCAAAATTAATCTACCCCAGATTTAGTAAATGTTTTGATACCTGGTAAGAATTAATTTCAGCTAGCCTAGTCAAGTTTATAATCTCAGAAGTGGGAAATTAATACGAAACCAGCAGCTCCCTAACACCGACTATACAGACATGTATTTGTAACTGCATGGGGTCTAAACTGTGAGGCTCCAGTGAAACTGTTAGAAGTCCACCAAGCTACATGTAGATGTAAGCTATGTGGGTTACACATTGTTACACACACAGTGCCACGCAAGGAATACCTGCCATCGTAACCGGAGCTTCCTCTACACGTATCTCAGGCATAACAGCAAGTTCCTTCTCTCCAGTGCCAGGAGTTACAGTAGTGTCATCTAAGGTGCAGGAGGAGTTATTAAACACACCTGGTGCAACTCATGTTATTCTGTCACAATTGAGCAACAAATTTCATGTGCGGGTTTGTTTTTAGTCGGCTACAAGTGAAAATGTATTAAAGCATGCATGTGACACTCTGGTGTGATACACTTTCAGTGGTGTGTCGATCTACACATGCGTGTTAGTTGTGCTTTTTGAATAACTAACTCACAAAGGTTATCCACTGTTACATTGTCAGCCTGATAAAGCATGAAAATTTAAGTTTTTTTAAAGTGCAACATTTTGCTTTATAAATGAGGTACGTTATATGCTAGCTATTATACTGGCACATTTGCTTCATGTCCTCCTCATCATGTGTCATGTACATTTGTTTGGTACAAAAACACATATACCAAACCTTTGTACTCATCTAAGCATAAAAGCCTTGCCACGCAAAGATCTAAATTTATACTCTCTCTTAATATTGTCTTTCCCTCAAAGTTTTGAGATGTAAACAGATCCTTGTTTATATTGAGAACAGGAAGGAAGCAAAACTTGAAGAGTTCATATATAATCTATAGTGTAAAGATAGGTTATGGTCCGTCTCCTGACTGCATAACCCAACAATTCTGTTTTAACATCCAGGCAAAATAGATAAAGCATTAGTCAATGAGCATGATGAGTATGACATATGTACACATAGAGAAAGCCAAGAAGTCTCTCAAGTGCGACATGTGCCAGAGTTTGTCCAACTGAAAGCATGATATGCCATTATGTGCTGGTGTGGTTCAGATCAATTCTGTACACAGTAAAAACAGGAAAGTCCTGGAATTTTAAGGTGCATCTTAATTAATATCACTCGCCCCACCTTTTTCATCTTCATCTCCTGCATGATTTCCTGATTATCAAAGATTGTAAAATAACATAAATGGTCCTTAAGATAATTCCGTGTGTTATATAGACGATTTCATGTCATATCCTAATACCGGCACCTGTACATTACCAATACATTCTATTTATGTCACTCGAGATGCATTATTTAAACTCTATACCAGTATGCTATCAGTAATCAAAGATGATCCGTTGTTGGTATTTGATGTAATATAAAATTCCATAGAAATTAAATACATGCATCATCATCGTAGCATCAGAAAGTGGATCAAGGTGTCTGCAAAAGCTGCCCAATATATATTTACATGTACTTATTAAACACATGCACATATTTATACTTTTTCCATATATTATGTGACATGTATACAATGTATATATGATATACAAATGTACATGCATATACAATGTAAATACCCATATAGTCATATGACAATCCTGCAATTTTGACATATAAGGTGAGTGTAGATATGTTAGTTCATAAGAGAATGTGTGTTTTTTCTATCAAATTTTTCTGTGTAAATACATGTACTCAATATTTCAATGGTCACCTCCTTCAAGGTCTTCGTCTTGCAGTGCTTTTTCTTTCTCCTGTGCTTCCCGGGCAAGTCTGAGCTCTTCTTCTTTCTTTTTCCGTTCCTCCTCCAGACGCAGCCTATAGACATACATATTCGAAAATGTATTAAACTACTGCACATTGTTAATTCAAAACAACTCACAGGGAAATCAGGAATAATGCGGCTGCTTAATTGGTACATGTAGTATGTCCATTTCAAATAGTGGAATAAGTATGCATAAAAATGTGTATTACAGTAATGATTTCTCATAGCAATCACCATGATCACTAAGGAATATACAGTATTTTGTGGTTTATTGAAAACATTAAATTCACAAACTGATCAAGTTTGAGCCTTAATTTCTTCCCTGCTCAACACTGGCCTACATGTAGCTGCACTACTTCTTTATATGTGATATACAATAAAAAGTAAATTTAAAAATGTAAGTAATAAATTATCCTCAGTTTAAAGTACATGTATAAATACTCTAGCAATACAACACAATTGAGGTACAAATATTTTACAGGTTTAAAAGCACAAGACTTGTTAGTTGAAAATAAATTCAAAAGCAGGCAGCCTCAGAACATTAAAAGCAATGCTTATTGACTTTAAATAATGTGCCTCACACTGGAGTTTACATGTAGCTCTTGAGCTTTTGGTCATAGGCCTTCATGGTTGGAATTCTTTTAACCTGAGTTTGAGAAAGTTATATTCAACAGGAATCCTCAGACAAATACCTTTCAGCCTCCTCTTTCTGACGCCGGTCTTCGGCCTCTTGTTCAATTCTTCTTCGAACCTTATCATCAATTTCAGACCGATTATTCTGATACCATCTCTTCAGCAGGAAATTTCCATTTTCAGACTCGTCTTTCAGCAGGATAACATCATCTGGTAAAATGCCCCTGTCTAACATGGCGTTCCACTGTTCACGTGTTCGTGGGAAGTTATCAAAGATCCATCCGCCATTTCTGGAAAAAAATAAAGAAGAGGGTGCATCATGGAAGCTTTTCTCCATTTATTGAAATTATATAACTGATCGGATGCCGTGATTTTGATTTTCAGCCTTTTTTTCCAAAGAAAATATCTTTTGACATATTTCCCATCAAGGACTTCAAACCACCCTGAGCATCTGCAGTAACACCTTTGGTACTGAATCAACAGGATTATTGAACCCTACAGCCCAGTAAACATCTGCAAGTATTACTTTTTCTTCCTCTCTGAAGCTTTGTGTTGTCTCTCCCTATATATACTCACAGGGGACCATCCGGAATCTTCTGTCTCATCTCCTTCTCTGCCTCCTCTATGGCTTCCTCCATGACAGTAATGTAGGTCTCTGGTGGAAGGGAGATGTCCTGGTCTCTGGCAGCAGCCATCGCTTGCTCCACCATGGCACGGACCTCCGGGTGGTTGTCATCTATCTCGGTCTCCGTCGGGGCAACAGATGTGTCTGTCTCAGCAGTGGTAGGATCTGGGATGGAAATGTGGAGTTCAGATCGATGAGACAATGTAGATGTTACAGGTAAAACAGGCAGCTTGCAATTGAGATACAATGTAACAGTGATTAGTGTTTGCTCACAGATGCTCATGCTGTATGTTTTAAATGGGTTTTTTTTTCCTTTCAAATTTCTTTCAAACATATCTGCTTGTTTCTTCAGACTTGGATCTTTAAATCCCTTTAAATATTTTTAGTACATACATGTACATGCACAGCCTGTTAATACATATACCTGTATATTGTACGTATTGTAAAGCCAAGACTGCACTGAAACACATATGTATATCTCCACAAACCCACATTTGTTTTACAGCATTACAGCTGCTAAACATTTTAATAAAAGGTAGTGTCCATAGGTAAAATTCATTAATGAATTATTCGAAGCATGCATGAATTGGTAAGAAACAAGAATGCATCCAGCTGATTGAGAAACATTAAAGCCAAAATTGCCCACCGTGCTGAGCAAGATGCATGCACACTGAATGTGAGAAGAAAATACAAGTGTCGATATTTATATATAGGTTCAAAGTACCAGAAGTACATTGTATTTCCTAAAAAGAAGAAGGAAAGCTTGGAGTTGGTTTAGTCAAGAGCAAATAAATAAATAAATAAATGTTATAATAATTAAACTTGCTATTACAATTATCACAGGTGATTGTTACCATATTTTGTATTAGTATGTACCATGTAGGATGATTTTGAAACTATTTTAACAATCACTTTTAATCTCAAGCCTGCCACTTAGGAAAATACAAATATATTTTATGTAACTAAAAAGTTAACTATTTACAGAAAAAGCTAATATGTACATATTCTTACATAAATTACAGCTAGAAAAAGAGTGGCCTTGATGACCTTAGCACTCTCAAAGCACTTCAAACAGCTGTTTCTGAGTTACAGGTCGATTCTCAGAGAAGTGCACTCAATAACCCCAAATGGTAAAATGATCGATGTAGCATGAAAAGCATTCACCATACATCTGATTATGTAGTCCTGGATACCCCAGGGCCCAATTTTCATCCATTTCACTCTGTGATCGGCCATTTTTAAGATATTCCTGGGTAAACACACACTCTGGTTGGCCTGCACTACCTATTTAAAGACACTGTGACAGCTAGTGTACATGTACTCAGCTAAATCTGAGTAACCTTGGCATTGACCTTTCAAAGTCACTGCAGGTCAAATATGACACAAATTGGACTGCCTTCAAATGTGAGTGACCATTTGGCCTTGCAAGGTCCCTCAAGGTCAAATGTAATGGTGCAGTTCGATTCCCCACATGACTTCCTATCAGTGTGTAATGGTAAAATTATGAGATATAAACCTATAAAACTTCCTTCACGGGTTCACGTTTTAACATTTACCATAGGCTGTAACTGTAAAATTTCATAACATTTGAAAAGCACAAAATTTTGAAAAAAATAACTTTGTGAAGGCTATTGAGAAAAAAATTCAGGGGGGGGGGGGTTGAAATCCATGGGAAATGATTTGGAAGAGTAGCATTTTCCTGCAATATGGTACTATGTTATAAATCCAATGAAAGAAAAATATGAAAATTCAAACTTACAAAATTTCCAAAATCAAAAATGAAATTTGTGATGTGCATTGATAAAAATTTAGAGGAATTTTTAAAATTTGGAAGGGATTAAAAAAAAATCATAAAAGTTAAGATTTGAAAATTTTGAAAACAGGAAAAATTGTCTGGAGATATTGTGGACAGGTAGCTTCCTATAAAATTTGGCCTTGATGTATGTAGCAGTTTCTGAGAAACCTTAGTTAAAGGACAGACAGTCTAGGACAACCGATGGATGGCAGATGTCCACGCCATGACAGTACATGTAGCTCTGCCGATGAAGACATGGGAGCTAAAAAGTATAACTTTTTTCATGATGTACCTTGCTAATTTTATGTCTATGTCTATACCCCATGAAAAAGCTAACATTTATATGATGCCATGTGCACCCAGGCTGTTTTCCGTTTTATTATGATTAAGTGTAAACTGACACGGACTGCTTGCGAAGCCACAACCCCTACTGATGGCAAATATTGGCACCGTAACATTAAAAAGCTGAAATTGGGTGAAACATATACATAGTATACAGACATAGGATACAGACAGTAAAAGAGAAGTGATGCTTGTAAGCCTTGTACATGTACAAATGATGCACACATACATATGAAAGATGCTTGACTGCATATACATATAGTGTACAAAGGAAAAAGCACGATATCAGCTGACAAGGAATAAAAGCAGTGCCTCACTCTGGAAACCTGATTGTAGATGTATTATACATTCATTCTTAAGTATAGATAGGACAGAGTATGAGGAAAGAAAGATATATCTGTGTGCTTGCAGACAGGAACCTGTTTTAGTGGCAACTGAAGCTTGGTCACTCTTCACATCCGAGATTTCATCAGCTGCCTTAGACTCATCAGCTTCTTCTTCTGAAAATAATATGGCGCCCTTCTTGTAAATATTACATTATCATTCAGTCATGCATGCAATCTCCATTGGCCTCCAAAGTGTATCGGTACTATAAATTATGTAGTATATTAATTACTATATATATAATTACTATAGCTGTACTATAATTATGTAAAAAGAAAATTGTGTTCCTTTATTTTGGCTACATTATACAAAGTCGTGTAGCTCTGTTTTTCATGCAAAAGAACAGTAGCACAGTCAAAAATAATCTTATAGTACAAATATTTTAATGTTAAATGGAACAATGCATTTGGTTTGAAAGGTCCAAGGTATATTAGAGTACCGATAATAGTCAATGTGAGGTCTTTATCAAGAAACTAACTATATAAATGCTTACGTTTTGTGCATGAAATTGAGGAACATTCTTGTTGACTACATGTAACATGTACCTTGGATGCTTGAAAATATTCAAATGGAATATACATACATGTATAAATTTTTAATATAAAAACATTCACCCGAAGGTATATGTACATGTAAACAAGAGGGGATTAAATAAATGCCTATGAATATTGTGGCCCCATAGTGCAGGAATACCGGTATGTGTAGCATATAAATTTCTCTTTAAGATGCAATCAAGATAAGCTTTAAAATAACAACCAGGGTGGTTTGATAATGTTTATCGAATCTTTTCTAGAATTAATACCTTAACGTTCTTCAATCCCTTGAACATAATCAATGTGACAATTAATGGAGGATCTTTGGCAAAATGAGGAATGTAGTGAGTCCACCTGTTCTGAAATCCTGACAGGACTTACGTGGATCTTCATATAAATTATGTAGTACATTAATTACTATATATATAATTACTATTATTATAAAATAGCTGTACTATAATTATGTAAAAAGGAAATGGTGTTCCTTTATTTTGGTACATTATACAAAGTCGTGTAGCTCTGTTTTTCATGCAAGAGAACAGTAGCACAGTCAAAAATAATCTTATACATGTATATGTAGTGCAAATATTTTAATGTTAAATGGAACAATGCATTCGGTTTGAAAGGTCTAAGGTATACCATAGTACCAATAACATGAATAATGGTCAATGTGAGGTATTTATCAAGAATCTATCTATATAAATGTTTATGTTTTGTGCGTGAAATTGAGGAATATTCTTGCTGACTACATGTACATGTACCTTGGATGCTTGAAAATATTCAAATGGATTATACATACATGTATAAATTTTTAATATAAAAACATGCACCCAAAGGTATATGTACATGGAAACAAGAGGGGATTAAATAAATGCCTATAAATATTGTGGCCCCATAGTGCAGGAATACCGGTATGTGTAGCATATAAATTTCTCTTTAAGATGCAATCAAGATAAGCTTTAAAATAACAACCAGGGTGGTTTGATAATGCTTATCGAATCTTTTCTAGAATTAATATGTTAACGTTCTTCAATCCCTTGAAAATAATCAATGTGACAATTAATGGAGGATCTTTGGCAAAATGAGGAATGTAGTCCACCTGTTGTGAAATCCTGACAGGACTTACGTGGATCTTCGTATATAGTTTGTTCTATTAAACTCTTCTCAGGCACCTGGCTTTGTTGTTCATCGCTACCATCATCTGTGTGTGATTCTGCATGCAACGTGGATATGAGACTCAAACCGTGCAAACAAATCTACACCATAAATAGTGGAAAACATAAATCAAGCGCTACGGGCTAAACATAACTACATGTAGCAACATAATTCTTAACTAATATACAATAAAGCTCTTATGTGAATGATGCACAAGTATCATTGATTATTTGAGAAAAATAAATTATAAAATAAATAAATTTAACAAAACATAAAGGAACCTCCATCCATTCAGAAAATAAAAACTGAAAATTGTGTGGGGTAATTTTCTTCTATACTAAACAAACTACACAAGTCACAAAACTCATGAAACTACATTTATTGTGAAGAACATGTAAATGTATATAGACTGAAAGTGTCACATTTAAGTTTGATTTAGCCTACATGTGACTAGATTCTTAAAATAACATATACCGGTACTACCGTTAACAATAATTTACTATTTTAATGGTCACTACATGCATGTTATAATTATGGTGCAGAGTACAGGATAAGTAATAATTAGTGTACCACAGACTACATAAAATCGATTAAAATGGAGAGTATCAAATAAACCCTTGTAGAATGGAAAGTCATCACACATAATGTGAAAAATACTCAAAACAAAAATCTTAAACATGTCCTACACCCATGTGTGTAGTTTGAAAATACTTGCCACTATATAAGCACCAGGACCACGTTACAAAGAATATACATGTACCGGTACTATCTCAAATGTTTCCTCAGCACTCAGGGACACAATTGATATGTCACCTACATAAGTCACCCCATGTCTATAATCAATAATACTAGTACTAATTGTGTTGATTAAATTTGGCCAATATATGCTGCCCTGCAAATAACTATAAAGAAATTAAAGATAACTGTAAATAATTTAGTTATCTGCAGGTAATTGTAAAGAATTTCAACTTATCTAATATCTCCTTTGTAACATGTTCCAAAGTATGAAACGATAATTATATATAACTCTATCTTACACATGAGCTCCTGGCATATGGTAGTTCCAGAACAGATTACAGCAGATACATACCCTGCAGTGTATCTTCCTCTCCCTCCCTGGATCTCTCATTATCCATGGCGGACTCATCGTGTCTGGATTCTGATACAAAAAAAGACATTTCACAATCAGTGCTAGTACATTTCTCCTATAAACATATACCACAATTTGTTCACACTACTATCATATTCTAGCTGTTACTGCTAATGTTTTCTAAAGTAATGGTACAATTAACACAGTCCAATATTTCATACTCCATTTGCAATATGGTATATGTACCAGCTTCATGCATTAGATTTATCCAGTACAATGACTTGTGTGCTATAGATTAGATATCATCATTGTAAAACTCTTCCTCTCGTAAAATTATTTTTATGCATAAACAAAAAGGGCACTCAATCAACCCTCTCTGTGCAGAGCAGTAATAGTCTGGAAATGTTTTCCTTGAAAAAAAAATTGCACCTTGCTTCTAATTTTTGATTTCCAAGATCAGATGATGTATGTATTAATTCAATGTGGTGGAATTTTACACTGTAGGTCAGTGGTAAATATAAGGTATATATAATAGTTTCTTCTATGTGGGATGCATTCATTTATTTGGTACCAGTAATACAGTGATTCCCCTGTAATAGGGAACACCCCTTCCACCAAGTAATTCTGTCCTTATTAGAGAGGTGTGCTTTGGTAAGAGGGAGGATTAAAGGCATTTCAAAATACTTGCTGCCAAATGATTCTGTCCTTATTAGAGCATGTAGAGAGGTGTCCCTTGGCGAGTGTCCTTTAAGAGAGGGATGAGTTTAGAGTCATGTAGGCTAGCTACCTGCTTCCTTGCGTTGTTGCTCTGCTTCCTGTTGTTCCTTTAATCGAGTTTTCACTGTACGTATGGCATTCTCTGTGGCCTCTTCCTGAGTTTGTTCCAGAATTTTCTGTCTCTCCTCCTCCAGAGAGGACTTGATCAGTTTGTCCATGTCCAGGATCTGGCGGGGGGGCAGGTAAGGTAACATGTACATGCTTATTAGTATATGTACACATGGTACAGTAACACTCAAGCAACTGCCTCAATCGTACAACGAATGGTGCAAAAAGATCGATGTTATATGCAGATATGTACACATGTACACACCTTGAATACTATCTGCATGCTACTGTAACCAGAATTTGATGGCAGTATGCATGCGCTATACACAGGTTATTCAAAGGCTGTCCACACATCATCCACATACATGTACATGTACTGTACTGTTATATAGCAGTTGAGGTGGTATTGCTACCAAGAACATTCCAGTACTTTTTAACCAGTGGACTACATGTAGTTATATAGTGGGAAGCAAAAGAAATGCAAAAGTTTAAGAGTTGGATCATTACGCTCACTAATGGTCCCACAAGTGAGTTAGTTTGCATTTCTTTGGACTCTTAGTATACATATGTGCATGTATAACTCTACAATACATTATCTAATCAGTATGTATCTACATGTAGGTATGTTTCAGCTCTAGACATCTTACCCAGAGTTTATAATGTTCTGACCATATATGAGTCTTTGTGGCAATCGCAGTGAAGCTCTCATACCTTTGCACCATATTTCTGAGCCAGCAAATGACAGAGAGTTGTCTTGCCAGATAACGGAGGGCCCGTCACCACAAACTTGCAAGGTGGCCGGGGCTGAGGAGGTAGCAAGTAAGGTCTGGGATTCCTCATAAACTTCACAAATGCTTCCTCCGTGGACATGACATAGACTTTGTCCAGGAAACTGGCAAAGCAAAATACTAATATATAGATATGTACACGTATTATGGTTTGGGTGATTGATTATCTGTGTATGACATTGTGCAAGAAGCATCAGATAGACCACCTCACCATGCCTTGGCTGAGCACTTTTACGAGGATATGGATGCTGACCGGGCTAATACTACTGCATCATATTGAGCAGTGAACACCAGCATTTTTTTACTGGATAAGTCACATCCAGCCTTAACATTGGGTTGAGAATGTACATGAGCAGAAGACTAGCAGCTCATTGGCCAGATTCAAGATTACATCGATCTGTTCCCAAAAATCGCCAAGTAGCTTTCAAGGACATGGGAATTATGGGCCATTGCATCAATTTATTTTGCTATATCTCTTATGGGCATCAAAGGAAAATCCATTCAGTTTAATACAGCTATTTAAATCACATTTGACTTATTCAACTCAATTTAAACATACATGTATTTAGATGCTGTGGTATATCTTATTAACTGCAACAGACTATATTCCAGAAATGTAATGTTACTCGCCCTACCTAACAGCAAATTCTGGCTTTCCTGGAATCATATTCCCCTCTGACATGGCAACTGGACAGTAACGCAACCATCGGCTCCTGCGCCATCGAAAACGTGGTGCCACCATCAGCTTTGGGCCCAGTGCCCTCATCAGTTCGTCAGTTTCAGCATCCTCGGGAATTTCATCATCTTCAGGATCCAGGAGACGCTGGGGAACAGCAGCTGGTCGCAGGACAAAACAGCCTAATCGGGACATTAGCTCCTGTGGAAAAGAAAGAAACACAATACACTGGGTTATTACCCTAATTCAAACTGCATTTCAGTTCCATATTGTAGTTCCCCAAAAATTCAGTATCATGAGTTCTATTATACAGTGAAACCTGTCTGGAGAGATCACTACCATGAGAGACCACCTGTCTCGAAAGACCATGCAGGTATTCCTAGCAGAAGGCCCTAATTTCAATTTAATTGGACCTGTCAGTAAAGATCACCTGTCTTGAGAGACCACATTTTTATGGCTAATGGGGTGGTCTTCCAAGACAGGTTCCACTGTACTCTCATCACGCTGCCTACATGTATGAGGTGGCATGGATTCTATCTGTACATGTATAGACTTTTCTTGGCAGACCAATACCAGAAAAAAAAGCATATTTACATTATATTTTGTATGTTTGTAACAGGTTTTCAGGAGCAGCAAAATGCAATGACTGTGTTATAAAATAATAAGCAGATTTCTATACATACCTGGAAGATGACAGTGACTGGTTTGTTACTGTCAAGCTCTATCAGGTATTGCTGATCATGATCAGCCATGTAATCCTGCAAAGAAACAAACACAGCTAATCCATGTAACATACAGTAATGAATATGAATATGTAAATGAATATGAATTAAGTAGCTGCAAAAAAAGTTTCATCAGTCCTAAAGTCCATTAGATACAGGGGGTGTTGAAATAACCACACCATCTTCCAAAAAAGAAACTAATTTTCTTTGCACAAATAAAATATCCAATAACCAGCTAAACAAAAAGCTATTTCAACAGAGTGAATATCCAGTATGGTACAATGTATGAAACTCCTAAAGCTGCATTTAGACATACACACATATGCATGAAGACAATGAGTATTTGTGCGATACATGCCGAAGCATAGTGCAAAAACTTTCAGGCCAGCTGTACATGCTAAGTGAGATTTGTGCCTGCATATCACAACAATAATACGGGTAAGCATTTTTTCCCAATGTACATATATCTATATATGAGATGAAGAATTTCCTTAAAAACACCAAAAAAACTTTTTTTAAACATTTGTCTGATGACAAATTCCAGAGAACATTTAAATGTACATGGTACATGCATACCTCCAGCATTCTGAGTAAGTTGCTTTTGTACTTGACAATGTTCTCAGATATATGCTGTGGGAGATCCTCGGGTCGGGTCACTAAGCGTTCAACTATCTCTGGCGCTAACTGGAAACTTTCTTCTTCCTAACCATGGGAACAAGTGGAAAATGATGCGTGCATGTGTGCAATAAGAATATATATAAACACATTTCCCTTAAATCTACCAATGTGTAGGTGTTTATCAATTACAAACATAAGTGCTAATATAACGTCTAAGCCAGTGTTTCAGCTTTACCCAATTATGAAGTTGTAAGCCAGCTAGTGTAAAACTAACATACATATGTAAAACTGTCTATTTTGTCCATTAAAGTGTATAGTGAGAAACAAGTAACCTCCTCCTCCATTTCTTCCTCCTCTTCCTCTTCTTCCTCTTCCCCTTCTCTCTCAGGCCTCTTCTGCAAACAAATTGAACCAACACCCATCATGAGTATCATGTCATCATATTTATTTCGCAAATGTACATGTACTCTGGTACATTTACCAGGCCGTTTGACACATCAGTACTCACTAGAAAAAAAACTTAGTTAAATAGTGAGAAATCCATCTACATGTATCTGCTAGGATGTCAGGATCAAGTGTCTAGGTAATGAATAATCATACAATTTCTGTGATGGCCAGTAAAACTGGTAAAAATAAAACCTCTCTAGGAAAATAAAGATAAAGTATTTCTTTAAAAATATTTTCTTTTGTATTGAATTACTGGTATTAGATCCTCATCATTCTTCATGCAGGGCAACCAAAAGGTAAAAATATTACTAATGTAGTCCTGACAATGTACAGCCATGTGTACAATTGTACCACTTCACTATGGAAATAATAACAGTTGGTGATACCAAGTCCGAGCTTGGTTATGCGATCCCAGCTCCATATTATATTAAATAAATTTTGTACATGCAGAATTTCCTGAAAATGCATTCATGCTGCATGCTCATAAACATTTTAATGTACTCCATATATACATGTATATACCAGCATATATATTACATACCTGAGTCAAGTCTGGATCATAGATATCTTTTGTGTACAGGTCACCTGTAACAGGATCCACTTTCTGACCAACCCTCCGTTGCTCCAAATCCCGGTCGGGTATCTGAAAAGCCCCCAAATATAATATTAATGTACATAATTGATTGTATATATCCTCTTCATTAACCGACATTGGCCCCTTTATCATGTTTATGCAGTGATAGAGCATACCTTATTTACATGTAGTAATGTTATGAGATCCCAGTACTCTGCTCACTTCACTTGAAAAGCACAATGTTCTCTTAGGCAGTAATTTTTCACATGCTTATGGACATCAGGGATCACCACTGCTGGTTGAAACTAATGATTTCCACATGTTGGTAAATTAGACACAGACTAGGGTACTTATATAAATAAATAGAGAACATTTGGCAGAAACACAGGGAAATAAACACAGTGAGACTGGTATGAAGGGTACAGCTAGTTCTCTATCTCAGAAAATTATGGTATGCATATATACATGTATATATGCCTGGCCAAAATTGGGTTAAACCACAAGTGGTCCTGTCCACTAATTAACACCTGACCCTAAATTAACTGTTCTGGGCCCAGTGGTAGGAAAGTAGCAAAGTCCTAACTAGAAAAACTGCCAGTCTACCACTCCTTAAATATTTTGGCAAAAATACAAATGTACTCTTGCACATTAAAATTTATACCCACAAGGGTGACACTAAATTCCTTTTTAACTGTCTCATAACCAATGGTGGCTATAAAGTAATAACTCATTTCTGCAGCAGCAGCAGTATCTGCATTGTATACAATATTTAGTAAATGAAACTGCAAGTATAGACTTGTGAGTAATGTCCATGTGATTGCTAGTGTTCATTTGGTTATACCACAAACAATAATTTAGCACACATGTACACTACATGTAGTACATTGTATGTGCTTACATTGCAACTGCTATTAGCTACATGTAAATCTTAACAGACCCAGTTTATCCATATGCATATCATCATGATCATGTAAGCTACAAAAGTATTCCTTACCTTTATATTGATAATGAAATCTGGCTGTAACTTCCAATTCTTAAGAAGTTCCAATTGATCTTTGACACTGAGATAGTCCTCATTTACTGTTGGAAATCCATCCAGCACATACCCTGAAAAGTAATATGAACAATATAGTAAGTGTGAATAAAAGAAGCTAATGGAGATACTACATGGTACACATAAGCCATCAGTAGGAAAAGAAGAAGGAAGTAAAGGAAGGAAACAGTACAGGAGGGAGATAAGAACTGTAGGATTTCTATAAAATATAGAAGTAACAAAAGGACTGCTCGGTCAGTGACACCCCAGCCCCCCCCCCAAAAAAAAAAATGAAAACAATTATAGCTTTTTGGATACAAATTAAACGAAATGGTTTTGGAAATGATGTGACATAGTTTGATAAGAGAATGAGAAAAAGAAAGGCGTT
>JAAUYG010003041.1_pt1 | contig 28156 bp, 25 predicted proteins | sample 7278091 | NCBI WGS metagenome assembly JAAUYG01 (sample SAMN14350201, study PRJNA611818) | marine sediment metagenome | isolation source: surface marine sediment (0.6m) | place: French Polynesia: Moorea | collected 2018-08 | reverse complement strand
TATCCTCCAGGAAGACCAGTCGACCTATATTCCGCTGGGGCAACCGCACCGTCTCGAAAATCCCGGCCGGCTGCCGCTTGAAATCATAGAGGTTCGCACAGGAACCTACCTTGGTGAGGACGACATCCAGCGCTTCGATGACGATTACGGCCGTTGACCGGAAGGGACGGCCAAAATGGCCATCGGGACAGATATAGCCTGCGGCCTTGCCACCGTGTGGGGGCCACGATGCATCCATCATTTGACCGCATATAAACGGAAGCATACATGAAAAAAGCACTGATCACCGGTATAACGGGGCAGGACGGCGCCTACCTGGCCGAACTGCTGCTCGAGAAAGGCTACGAGGTTCACGGTATCAAACGCCGCTCCTCCTCCTTCAACACCGCTCGCGTCGACCATCTGTACCGCGATCCTCATGAAAAGGACATTCGCTTTGTCATGCACTATGGTGATCTTACCGATGCCACCAATCTGATCCGCATCATCCAGGAAGTGCAGCCGGATGAAATCTACAATCTGGCGGCCCAGAGTCACGTTAAGGTCAGTTTTGAAACACCCGAATATACCGCCAATGCCGATGCGCTCGGAACGCTTCGGATCCTGGAGGCCATCCGGATCCTGGGGCGGGAGGATCAGACCCGCTTCTACCAGGCCTCCACCAGCGAGATGTTCGGAAAGGTGCGGGAAATTCCTCAGACCGAAACCACACCGTTTTATCCGCGAAGCCCATACGGGGCGGCCAAGGTCTATGCTTACTGGACCACCGTCAACTATCGCGAGGCCTATGGCATCTTTGCCGTTAACGGCATCCTTTTCAATCATGAATCCCCGATTCGGGGCGAGACGTTCGTGACCCGCAAGATCACCCGTGCCGTGGCCCGAATGCACATGGGCCAGCAGGACTGCCTCTACCTGGGCAATTTAGACGCCCGACGGGACTGGGGGCATGCCCAGGACTTCGTCCGGGCCATGTGGCTGATGCTCCAACAGGATCAGCCCGAGGACTACGTCATTGCCACTGGCGAGGATCATTCCGTGCGTGAAATGGTCGAAAAGGCGTTTGCCGTTGTAGGCGTCACCCTCCGCTGGCAGGGCCAGGGCGCGGAGGAGGAGGGCATTGTCGAGACGGCCAATGCTGGAAAAGGCTCTGCCCTGCGCCCCGGGGATACGGTGGTGCGGATCGACCCGCGCTATTACCGGCCCACCGAGGTCGACTGCCTGTTGGGGGATCCCTCCAAAGCCAGAGAAAAGCTGGGATGGCTGCCCGCTGTCAGCTTTGACGAACTGGTGAGGGTCATGATGACGGAGGACCTCAGGGAGGCCGACAAGGATCGACTTATCGATATCGCCGGTTTCACGACCTTCCAGCACGTTGAATAGGCACCGAATAGGATTCTGAGATGAAACGGGATGCGCATATCTTCGTCGCCGGGCACCGCGGTATGGTGGGAAGCGCCATCCTCCGGCGGTTGCAGGCCGAGGGCTTTGATCGTTTGATCACCCGGCGGCATGACGAGCTGGATCTGACCGACCAGGCGGCGGTAGGCCGTTTTTTCCAGGCGCACCCCGTCGATCAGGTGGTGCTGGCCGCCGCGCGCGTGGGCGGCATCCAGGCCAACAACACCTATCCGGCGGCCTTTATCTACGAAAACCTGATGATCCAGGCCAATGTGATCCACGCGGCCTTCCAGGCCGGCGTCAAGCACCTCCTCTTTCTGGGAAGCTCCTGCATCTACCCCAAGCACGCGGCCCAGCCCCTCAAGGAGGAGGATCTTCTGGGCGGTTGGCTGGAGCCCACCAACGAGCCTTATGCCGTGGCCAAGATCGCCGGGATCAAGTTGTGTGAATCCTACAACCGTCAGTACGGTACCGACTACCGCTCGGTCATGCCCACCAACCTTTACGGGCCGGGCGACAACTATGACCTGGAAACCTCCCACGTCCTGCCGGCCCTTATCCGCAAGTTCCATCTGGGAAAGCTGGCTCAGAGCAGCGACTGGGATGCGATCGCCGCGGACCAGGCCCGCTATGGCCCGATCCCCGAGGATATCCGGGTTTCACTGGGTCATGCCGACCACTCTTTTGGCGGTGTGATTTTGTGGGGCAGCGGCCGTCCTTACCGTGAATTTCTCCATGTGGACGACATGGCCGACGCCTGCTTGTTCGTAATGCGTCTGCCGGCGGCCGACTTGGCCGATGCGTTCCGGTCAGCGCCCCCCCCGGCCGGCGGTGGGGACGATGAGAAGCCGGCTCACAACCTGCGTCCCGAAACTTGCCTGCTGAATATCGGCACCGGCAGCGACCTGACCATCCGTGAGCTGGCGGAAGCGGTGGCCGCGGCCGTGGGTTACACCGGTGAAATCGTCTGGGATACGGCCAAACCCGACGGAACGCCCCGCAAACAGCTCGATACCCGTCGCTGTTCGCAGCTCGGCTGGCGCCCCCGGGTCGACTTGCGCGAAGGGATTCAACGCACCTATCAGGACTACCTGAAAGGCTGACCCACGGATTACCCGCATTTTATGCCCGGAACTTAACGGGTCTCGGCGCCCATGCCGCGCGGACGAGTCCCCCCTTCAAACCGTCAGACCCGAAAGGACCCATTATGGAAAAGACCGACAGCGCGCGTAGGGTCTCTCTGTCTCCCACGGGAGAAGCCTTCGAGTTGCCGCGTGAGGAGGATTATGAGCGTGAATTCACACGGCTCAAGGATCTGGCCGACCGCCATCACGCAGCCGGTCGTGAAATCGTGGTGGTCATGGGGGTGGGGTTTGTCGGGGCGGTGATGGCCGGCGTGGTGGCGGACGCTCCCCCGAACGAAGCGGGGGAAGCCCCTTATTTCGTGATCGGCATGCAAAGACCTTCGACCCGTTCCTACTGGAAGATCCCCTATCTCAACCGCGGCCAGGCCCCGGTCGAAGCCGAGGACCCCGAAGTGGCGCCGCTGATCGAACGCACGGTCAAGACCCGCCAGACCCTGACGGCCACCTTCACCTACGATGCACTGCAACTGGCCGACATTGTAGTGGTAGACGTACAGTGCGACTACCTGAAGTCCAACCTGGGGGATGTCCGTAAGGGGCATGCCGACATCAAAGCCCTGGAGGAGAGCCTCAAGGTGATCGGCCGCAATATTTCCCCGGCCTGCCTGGTTCTGATCGAAACGACCGTACCGCCCGGGACCACCGAGTACGTGGCCTATCCGATCGTCAAAAAAGCATTTGAACAGCGGGGGCTTGAAACGGCCGAGCCCTGTTTGGCCCACAGCTTCGAGCGCGTGATGCCGGGGCGTGACTATGTGGCCTCGATCCGTGAATTCTGGCGGGTGTGCAGCGGCATCAATGCCGTTGCCCGGGAAAAGGTGGTTGCCTTTCTCTCGGCGATCATCGATGTCGAAAACTATCCGTTGACCGTGCTGGACCGCCCCATCGAAAGCGAAACCTGCAAGATCGTCGAAAATTCCTACCGGGCAACGATCCTGGCTTTCCTGGACGAGTGGAGTGTGTTTTCCGAGCGCAATGGCGTGGATCTGCACAAGGTGGTTCAAGCCATCAAGGTGCGTCCGACCCATTCAAACATGATTTTTCCGGGTCCGGGCATCGGCGGCTACTGCCTGCCCAAGGACGGCGGTTTGGGGGTCTGGGCCTATAACACCCTTATGGGTTTCGAGGACGATATTTTCAGAATGACGCCGCTGGCGATCGACATCAACGACACGCGCGCGCTGCGGGCGGTCCAACTCGTGCGCGACGCCCTGCGCAACATGGGCAAGATCGTGGCGGCCTCGCGGGTGGCATTGTTGGGGGCTTCCTATCGCCAGGACGTCGGGGATACACGCTACAGCGGGTCCGAGCTGATCGTCCGCAAACTGGCCGAAATGGGGGCCGAAACCGTGGTCCACGACCCTTATGTCAAACGCTGGTGGGAGCTTGAAAAACAGGACAGCTATCCCCAGCCCGGCTATTCGATGGCCCGGTTTTTCCGCAATCAGGAGGCGCTGCGCGATGTCGCCGTCCATCATCGTCTCGACACTGCGCTGGAGGGCGTAGACGCGGTGGTTCTGGCCGTGGGACACGCGCCTTACCGTGATCTCGATCCCGACGCAGTGGTTGGGATGACCGGCCGGCCGGTCGCCGTGATCGACTGTTTCAATCTCCTGGACGACGGCCAGATCGAGCGCTACTTCGAATTGGGCTGCGAGGTCAAAGGGCTTGGTCGCGGACATGTCAAGCGCATCAAGGACCGTGTGGCCTGTCGTCCCGTCCGCTCCTGATCGATAGGGGCGGGGAATGAGGATTCCACTTTTGCGCATCCGGTCTCAACGGACGCCATCCGGCCGGCGAAGACGGCCGTCGAAAGCGCTTCCCACCCTCGGTTGGGTATTGGCGCTGCTTGTCGCCGCCGTCGGCTGCGGACCGGGCGTCGACGATGCCTTGCGCCGCGACGACGCCGATCTGATGGCCCGCCTGCTGGAGAACACCCGGATCGTTCACCGCCGCGGTGCGAAAGGCGAAACTTCCCTGCATCTGGCCGCCAATGCCGGCAGTGCGCAGTGTGCGGCGCTTTTGATCGAGGCCGGTGCCCAAGTCGACGCCCGGGACCATGACGGCCGCACACCGCTGCATCTGGCGGCCTTTCGCGGCCATCGCGATATGGCGGCGCTGCTGCTGGCCAACGGGGCCGATATCTGGGCCGAGGATCATCGCGGGCGGACCCCCTACCACCTGGCGCGGATCAACGCGGACGAGGCCATGATAACCCTGATGCTGCCATCGGAAACCGCCGCCCGGGCGGGCGGCGAAGCGGGGCTTACCGCTGCGGACTTGTTCGCCCGCGGCCACAGCCTGGCCGTGGTCGGACGCTACGCGCAGGCGATTGAAGCCTACCGGGAGGGCCTGATGCGCGAGGGTGGGGACGCTACGATTTTCTACAATCTGGGGATTTGCTATCAGAAAACGGGGCAACGGCTGCCGGCACTCAACGCCTTTGAGCAGGCCGTCTTTCTGGACCCCGAATATACATCGGCCTGGTTCAATGTCGGCATTCTGAACGCCGAAGAGGGGCGCTACGAAAAGGCGGCGGCCGCCTTCCGAACGCTCCTGGCGATCGCCCCCGACGACGATCAGGCCTGGCTCAACCTGGGGTTATGTTACGAACGCCTCGATCGGCCCGAGCAAGCCGTTGACGCCTGGCAAAGGGCTGTGGCCATTAATCCCGATTCGGTGGAAGCGCGCTACGGCCTGGTGGTTGCGCTGCGGGCCCTGGGCCGTCCCGAGGAGGCCGCGACCCATTACCGCTGGCTTGAGCAAACCGATGCCCGGGCCGCCGCCGAACTCGATCGATCCGCGCCCTGAGGCCCGGCAGACAACCCTGGCTGGCGGTCCCGGGAAAAATCAGGGGACCGCATTAAGGGCGTCGTCTTTCCAGTACTTGGTGCCCTTGACCGTGGCCTGGAGGGCCAGGCCGGCTTCGGTCAGCTGGTAGACGGTGATATTGTCCAGCAACGCCTCGCCGCCAACGGCCGCGCCCATGTCGCTGGCTTTGGCCGCGGCGTCGGCATGCCCGCCGAACTCCCAGCCGTTATCGACAAACCGCTGCAGGGTCGCCCGGTCGTGGAAAACGAACACGGCCCGGAAATCCTTGATGCCCATACCCAGGCCCAGACCGAGCTCGCCCATCTTCATATAGGTCCGGCCCTGGTCGCCGGCGCACTGGACGACACCGTAGCCGCCGCCGAAGCTGGCGAAGATAACGTTGACGTTGGCATTGCTGAAGACGGCGTAGCCCGGGGCCGATGCGATCTGGGTCCTGGCCTGGGGACGTACCTTGTAGAGCGCGTCCAGGGTTTCCTGCTGCATGTCGATGATCGCCCGGCGTTTATCCTCCGGGCGGTGGCCCTGGCTCGTGGCGCAAGCGCTGAGCAGGATCATCAGGGCCGCGAAGGCTAAGCAGGTTGAGGTCTTGGCTGGGCTCATGGCCGCGTTCCTTTTCTAGTTGAGATGGCAGGGTCAATTACCTGGTCCGTGCCTCGCACCAGGCCGAAATTGAATATCGGTCGTTTGATCCGGATCTTTAATGGGTCCATTTTATCCCGGATTCGCTCAGGAGACAAATATGGGGTATTGCCGGCGGCTGGAACAGCGTATCGACGATCTCGTCGGGGATCGCGGCCTCGCCAAGAAGGCCATGTTCGGCGGTATCGCCTACTTCCGGCAGGGCAACATGTGCTTCGGGATCTACAAGGATTTCCTGATCGTGCGATTGGGGGATGCCGAAACGGCGGCGGCCTGTCTGGCGCGTGAACATGTCCGTCCCATGGATATCACCGGCCGGCCGATGAAAGCATGGGTCATGGTGGCCCCGGAAGGGTGCCGTAAATCGGAAAATTTAGAGGAATGGTTGGCGTTTGGCGAGCGGTTCGCCCGGCGCCTGCCGCCCAAATAGCGCCCCCGGGCGGTGGCGGTTAGGCGGTGGCGGCGCCGCCGGCGCGTTCAGCACATGCCTCCGTTGACCCCGATGACCTGGCCGGTAATGTACGAAGCGTCCTCCGAGCACAGGAATCGCACGAGCTTCGCCACTTCATCCGCCTGACCGACGCGCGCCATGGGAATCATCTGCTTGAGATCCTCCACGGCGATATCCTGAATCATTTCGGTTTCAATCAGACCGGGCGCCACCGCATTGACGCGGATACCAAGGCGGCCGACCTCGGCCGCCAGGGACTTGCTGGCCGCGATCAGGCCGGCTTTGGCCGCTGAATAGTTGACCTGGCCCCGGTTGCCGGTGATCCCGGCGACGGATGAAATCGTGACGATCGCACCGCTTTTCTGGCGGACCATTTGTTTGATCACTGGTTTGGTGACATTGTAGAAACCGTTGAGGGCCACGTCGACCACCGAAGACCACTGGCCGGGCTTCATCATGAGAAACAGGTTGTCGGCCGTGATGCCGGCGTTGTTGACCAGAACATCGATGCTCGCAGCCCGGTCGATGACGGCTTTCATGGCCGTCCCGGTCTGCCCGGCGTCGGCCACGTCGAAGGCCAGCGTCTCGATCGTTCCGCCCAGGGACTCGACGGCCGCACGGGTTTCATCGGCGGAGGCCGCATTCGAAAGGTAGTTGGCCACGATGTGATAGCCGTCGCGGGCCAGTTCGATGGCGATGGCCTGGCCGATACCGCGCGTGCCGCCGGTAATAAGGGCTGTTTTCGGCATGGAGGTGTCTCCTTGTTTGTCAGATTGGTTACAGGCCGCATCGACCACGATTCGCGTTGTCGACTGGCGGCGGGCGCCGACACGTGCCTGGCCGCGCCCGACGGCGGCATACCGGCGCGTTTGCGCGGCCTTTTCGTAGTATATATGTGAAAACCTGTAAAGCGCCTGGCGTTTTCTCTTCTTGTCGGCCGCCAGCCTGACAGACCCTGCAGGAGGCTACCATGAAACGTTTTGAGTTCCAGACGGCCGGACGAATCCGGTTCGGGTGCGGCGAGGCGGCCCGGCTTGGGGAGGCTGCGGTCAGATTCGGGCGCCGGGCGCTTTTCGTGACCGGTCGCGACACGGCGCGCTGGGAGCCGCTGCGCACCCGTCTGAAGGCCAACGGCGTGGCGTCCGTCGTGTTCAACGTCGATACCGAACCCCATGTCGAGATGATCGAAGCGGCCGTGGCGGCGGCGCGCGAAGCGGCCTGCGAACTGGTGGTGGCGGTGGGGGGCGGGAGCGTCATCGACGCCGGCAAGGCCGTGGCCGCCATGCTGGCCAATCCGGGCGAGCTGATCGACTATCTCGAGGTCGTGGGGCGCGGCCGGGTGTTGACCCGACCCTCACGTCCCTGCATCGTACTGCCCACCACGGCCGGTACGGGGGCGGAGGTCACACGCAATGCGGTGCTGTCCGCAAGGGAGCATAAGGTCAAGGTCAGCCTCCGAAGCCCGCACATGATGCCTTCCCTGGCCGTCGTCGATCCCGAACTGACCCTGACCATGCCTCCTCCGGTTACGGCCGGCACCGGGATGGACGCCCTCACCCAACTCATCGAGGCTTTGACCTCCGCAAAGGCCAACCCGCTGACGGACGGCATCTGCCGCCAAGGCCTGGCGCAGGGCGCCGCCCATCTGTTGAGGGCCTTCGAGGACGGCGGCGATGTGAGGGCCCGGGAGGGCATGTCGTTGGCCAGCCTGTTCGGGGGGCTGGCCCTGGCCAATGCCGGTCTCGGCGCCGTTCACGGATTCGCCGGCCCGCTGGGGGGGATGATCGACGCACCCCACGGCATGATCTGCGCCGCCCTGCTGCCTGCGGTAATGGCGGCCAATACCGCGGCCCTGCGGGACCAGGCCCCGGATTCACCCGCCCTGACCCGCTACCGGGAAGTGGCCGGCCTCTTGACCGGCCGGCCCGATGCCCCCATCGACGATGGGATCGCCTGGGTTCACCGCCTGGTCGAGCGGCTGGCCCTTCCGGGGCTCGCGGCATTGGGTCTGCGGCGGGCCGATTTCGACGCGGCCGTGGCCAAAGCCCAACAGGCCAGCAGCATGAAGGGCAACCCCGTCACGCTGACGCTGGAAGCGCTGGAAGGGATTCTTGAGGCGGCGCGCTGATCGGCTGCGTGGAAATCAGGCCGGCGCCGGCCCGCGCAGGAACGTTTCAATGTCCGCCGCCAGACGCACCACCGCGTCCGGTGCCGACCAGACGATGTCGGGATCTGATCGGAACCAGGTCAATTGCCGTTTGGCGTAGCGTCGGGTATCGCGCTTCATCAGGTCGATGGTGGCGTCCCAGGTCGTCTGGCCGTCCAGGTACGCGCACATGTGCCGGTAGCCGATGGCCTGCATCGATTTGAGTTCCGCACCGTAACCCCGTGCCAGCAGCGTTTGGACTTCGGCCAGCAGCCCCGCGTCAATCATGGCCTCGACCCGCCGGTCGATGCGCGCGTAGAGGGTCTCGCGGTCGATGGCCAGACCGATCTTGAAGGTTTCGAACCGTTTCTGCGCAAATCCATGGCGGTGCTGCAGGGCGGAGATCGGCTGGCCCGTGCTTTCCAGGGTCTCGAGGGCACGGATGATGCGAAAGCGGTCGTGGGGGTGGATTCGCGCGGCACTGGCCGGGTCGCCGTGCTTCAAGGCGGTGTACAACACGCCGAGGCCCTCCGTCGCGGCCCGGTTTTCGAGCCGGCGGCGGACCTGCGGGTCGGGCGGTCGGGCATCGAACAACCCGAACTCGAGGGCTTTGATATAGAATCCGGTCCCCCCGGCCACCACCGCCAGGGTCCCCTCCCGATGCAGCCGATGGATGCACGCCGTCGCCATGGCCGCGTAACGGGCGGCGTCGAAGGGTTCGTCCGGTTCGACCACGTCGATCATGTGGTGGGTGGCTGCGGCCTGTTCCGCGGGCGTCGGCTTGGCCGTGCCGATATCCATCTGGCGATAGATCTGCATCGAATCGGCCCCGATGATTTCCCCTTTAAACCTTCGGCCCAGATTGATAGCGGCCGTGGTCTTGCCGATGCCGGTGGGACCGCAGATAATCACCAGGCGGGGATGATCGGACGGGTTGCTCATATGCCTCAAATAAACCGAGTGTAGGCTTGACTGCAAGGGTCAAAGAGCCATTGGGCGGGTCCGTAAATACTTCCGACCGGCCCCCGGGGGGCTTCCGGCCAAGCCGTCAGCAGCGCCCCGAAAATACGGCTTTTATATTGACATTGAATGGTCAATGCTATAAACAAACTCGAATCTATTGCCAGCCCCACGAGTGTAACCGGCTGAATGCCGAAATAAAATTCATTATAAAGGAGGATTCAGTTAAATGGCCAACGTTGAATACATGGGCAAGACGTTTGAGGTGGACGAAGACGGTTTTATCGGCAATTACGAAGACGGCAAGTGCGAGGAGTGGGTTCAGTACGTCAAGCAGCAGGAAGGTATCGACGAGCTGAGCGACGAGCATCGCAAAGTCATCACGGTTCTTCAGGAGTACTACGAGAAGAACGGCATCGCCCCGATGGTGCGGGTGCTCTCCAAGGTTACCGGCTTCAAACTGAAACACATCTATGAGCTGTTCCCCTCAGGTCCGGGCAAGGGCGCCTGTAAGATGGCCGGCCTCCCGAAACCGACCGGCTGCGTCTAATGCGGCGGCCTTGACGGCTGTTGCCAAAGAGCGATTGCAAGGCCCTGCCCCCGGCAGGGCCTTTTCATTTGACGGAATCGCAAAAAACTTGATAGCGGCGTTGCGCGGCGCCTTCGTCACTGCGGCGTACAACAGTACGCCTCGTTCCTCAGGCCCCGCAGGCCTTGCTCTCAAGCTTTTTGCGATCCCGTCTGCAAGGCCAACCACTTCGGCTTTAACATTCACCAGGTCAACACCTTTGGTCGGGGAGGGCGTATTGGATGGAGCTTAAAGTCAAGAGCGGCAGCCGGACCCAGCTGATCGACATTAGCGCCGATGTCCAGAGCGCCTTGCGGGAAGCGGGCGTGCGCGATGGTCTCTGCATGGTCTACGTGCCCCACACCACCGCGGCCGTGACCATCAACGAGAATGCCGATCCCACCGTCAAATCCGATATTCTCAAGATCCTCAATCAGGTGATCCCCTTCGAAGCCGGCTACGGGCACATGGAGGGCAACTCGGCCGCCCATATCAAGTCGACGCTGGTGGGCGCGTCCGAATGGGTGGCCGTGCGCAACGGCAAACTGCAGTTGGGGACCTGGCAGGGAATTTTTTTCTGTGAATTCGACGGCCCGCGCCGCCGCAGGGTCCGGCTTTTCATAAAGTGAGCGCACCACCGCAACCAGGAAACGCAAGATGCCTCCCAAAAACGACCTGATGGATGCCGACGATCGACGTCTGCTGAACCGGATCCAGTCCGATTTCCCGGTGACCGCGCAACCCTACCGAACCATCGGCCAGGAGCTCGGCATGAGCGAGACCGAGGTCATCGCGCGTGTGCAGCGTCTCAAAGCGGACGGTCTGATCCGGCGCATCGGCGGTAATTTTTCGCCCGAAAAGCTGGGGTTCGTCAGCACCCTCTGCGCCGCCAAGGTGCCGACGGACGAGGTCGACCGGTTTGCGGCGATCGTGAACCGCTACCCCGGTGTGACCCACAACTACCTGCGGGAAAACAGCTACAACGTCTGGTTCACTTTCATCGCCCCCTCGATGGCGGAGATCGAGGCCAATCTGGCGGCCATCCGCGAGGCCACCGGCGTGAAGGCCATCATGAATCTGCCGGCCACCCGGGTTTTTAAAATCCGCGCCAAATTTGACGTCTGATGCCGGCCGATCTGCGCATTGCCGCGGCCGTGATGGAGGCTCCCTTAGGCCGGACAGCGGCCAATTTCGAGCGTACGGCCGCGCTCGCCCGTCAGGCGCGCGACGCGGGGGCGCAGCTGGTCTGTTTCCCGGAAATGAACCTTACGGGCTACACGACCCGTCTGACCGCTCGTGATCAGGCCCTTTCCCTGGCCGATCCCCTTGTGCGGCGGCTGGAGGACTTGGCGGCCGACCTGGGGTTGGTTTTTCTGGCCGGCCTGGCGGAAGCGGATGACCACGACCGGATATTCGCCAGTCAGCTGGTGGCCGCCCCGGGACAGGCCGCGGCCGTCTATCGCAAAGCCCATGTGGCGCCGCCCGAACAGGGGATCTTCTCCGCCGGTGCCGATCGGCCGCTTTTCACGGTCGGCGGCTGGCGCTTCGGCATCCAGCTTTGCTACGACGCCCATTTTCCGGAATGGACCACCCGCATGGCCTTGGACGGAGCGGACGTTATCTTTTTCCCGCACGCCTCGCCTCGGGGCACTCCCGAGGGAAAACTCGCTTCCTGGTGCCGGCACCTGCCGGCCCGGGCGTTCGACAACGGGTTGTTCGTGGTGGCCTGCAACCAGAGCGGCCGCAACGGCGAGGGATTGGAATTTCCGGGGGTGGCCGTGGCCATCGGCCCTGACGGGCAGATCCTGGCGCAGGACGTCTCCGGCCGGGAGGGCCTGCTGTGTGTGGATCTCAAACGCAGCGACCTCGAAGCCGTACGCGGCCACCGCATGCGCTATTTTCTGCCCCACCGCCGGCCGGACCTGTATTCATCTCCCGCTGCCGAAGATTGATCAGCGTGCGCCGTTTCTCGACCGGCGGCTTCGCATTTGCTTCCGGGGTGGAATTGGCCCTCCCGTTGCCTAAATGAGATGGCATCCATCACTCCCATCCTTTAGACCCTCCTGGCGGCAAGATAATGGTAGCGAACGTCCCCCCACCTTTTTCGCCTTTAGGCGGCACGATTGAAACCTACTGATCAGGTTATGGTTGCAACGATTGGATTGGCTCAGGTGAGGGGGGAGTAGATCAGACGGATCGCGTCTTCCGCGCGGTCCACCCGGATGTGAAACCCGGCAAGGGTCCGGGCCAGGGGGCGGCCCAGCAGGAAGTCGAGCATGTCCGCTTGGGCCTGTCCCTGTTCGACCAGCAGCGCGCGCAGGCTCTCATCATAGCGCACCATGTCGCGGATGGCGGCCATGGCTTTCTCGCGGGCCGTCGAAGATGCGGACAACTGCGCCACGTGATCCCGCAGCCGGCGATAGGCGCAGCGCTCCTCGTGGTGAACGATCAGTTCCCAGAGCCCGGCGATGCCCCCCAGAAGATCCTGGCGTGAAAGCCTCTCCTGCCGGTAGAGCGCCTCGATGGCCCGGGTGTCCCAACACTGCATCTGCCGGCATTCCTCGGGCCGGTCGGTATAGATCCCGCAGCCTTGAGCGTCTTGCGCCAGAAAGCAGCAGGTCCAGCCCTCGCCTTGGCCCCGTATTTTAATGATATCGGTTTCGGCGAAGCCCAGCCGTTCGGCCACGTTGTCGCGAACCGGTTCTCCGGGGCGGATGGTGTATAGGCAGGCGGCCGGGATCAGCCCCTTTTCGATCAGCGGGCGGTCGATCCGGTGAAGGGCCGGCCCGCCTTTTTGGCAGCATTCGCCGCAACGGCGGCAGGTCTGGATTTTTTCTTCGGGTGCGTTGTTGTTTCCCATCTTTCGTTTGGTTCCCTACCCACTTCGTTACACCGCTGTGCCTTTATTCGCGCGGCCGGGGTTTTCATTGATGTGATCTTTAAAATGATGTGAGCAGACTTTTCTGATGCCATTTTTTTTATTTTCTTCCACCTGGAAGAAAAGATGAACACGTAGAAAGTTCGAGAGACGGCCGCTGATACCCGATAAATGAGGCGTACATGCGGTGCGCCGCAATGACAAGGCGTACGCGTCGCGCCGCAATTTATCCGCCTCAGGTGGATCGGGCTTTTTTAGGAAACCGTCCCAAATGAAACGGGGGCCGAAAATTCTGGCCCCCGTTTGGGTTTACCTTATGGCCCTTCGGGCGATCAGGCGTCCTTCTTGATGCCGGCGCGGCCGTCGTCGCAGGGTTCTTCGGCACCTGTGTGCTCGGCCGTGCCCGAGAGGGTGCAGACCGGGTCGCCTTCGACCTCCGGTGCGGCGACATCTTTGGCTTCCACCTCCTGGGGGGTGAAATCGAGGTCGGTTTTGCGCTTCAGTGCCAGGTAGCGCTCGTTGTATTGTTTTTCCAGCTCGACGGTCAGGCGCTTGGCCTCCTCGGGGAAAGACTTCTGGAGGGTGGCGAAGCGGATCTCGCCGGAGAGGAACTCCTGGAGTTTGCCGTTGGGCTCCTTGCATTCCAGGATGAAGGGATTCTTGCCCTCTTCCTTGAGCTGGGGGTTGTAGCGGTAAAGCGGCCAGTAGCCGCATTCGACCGCCAGCTTGGTTTCCTCCTGGCTCTTGCCCATACCCTTTTTGATGCCATGGCTGATGCAGGGCGAATAGGCCAGAATCAGGGAGGGGCCGTCGTAGGCTTCGGCTTCGACAATGGCTTTCAGTGTCTGCTGCTTGTTTGCTCCCATGCCGATGCTGGCCACGTAGACATAGCCGTAGGTCATGGCCATGCCGCCCATGTCCTTCTTGGCGGTTTTCTTGCCCGAGGCGGCGAACTGGGCCACGGCCCCGGTGGGCGTGGCCTTGGAGGACTGGCCGCCGGTGTTGGAATAGACCTCGGTGTCGTAGACCATGACGTTGACGTCTTCGCCCGAGGCCAGGACGTGGTCCACGCCGCCGTAGGCGATGTCGTAGGCCGCCCCGTCGCCCAGGAAGACCCAGTAGGACTTCTTGGTGAAGAGCTTTTCCATGCTGAGGATTTCGGCCAGGATGGGGTCATCCTTCTGGGCCGGCAACAGCTGCTTGAGCTGGTCGCCGTATTGGCGCGAACCTTCGGCATCCTTCATGTTATCCAGCCAGCCCTGGAGTGCTTCCTTGACGTCCGCCGGTGCCCCGTTGGCGATGGCCTCGGTGGCCAGGTCCGCCAGCCTGCGGCGCTGCTGCATGGCGCCCAGGAACATGCCGTAGGTGAACTCGGCCGGGTCCTCGAACAGGGAGTTTCCCCAGGTGGGGCCGAAACCGTCTTTGTCCACGCAGTAGGGCACGCTGGGGGCCGATCCGCCCCAGATGGACGAACAGCCGGTGGCGTTGCCGATGATCATGCGCTCGCCGAACAACTGCGTGATGAGTTTGGCATAGGGTGTTTCGCCGCATCCCGAACAGGCGCCCGAGAACTCGAGCAGGGGCTGGTAGAACTGGCTGCCCTTGATCGTGTTGCGCTTGGCCAGATCGTCGCGCACCGGCAGGCTTACGGCATGCTTGTGCCGTTCGACCTCATCCAACTGGTCTTCGAGGGGTTTCATCACCAGGGCCGGCTTCTTGGCCGGGCAGATGTCGGCGCAGCTGCCGCAGCCCATGCAGTCCAGCACGTTGACCTGGATCCGGAACTGGTAGCCCTTGTCCTTGAACTCCTTGCCCAGCGCCTTCTTGGCCTCGAAGCCTTTGGGCGCCTGGGCCATTTCTTCTTCCGTCACCAGGTACGGGCGGATAGCCGCGTGCGGACAGACCAGGGCGCACTGGTTGCACTGGATGCAGTTGTCCATCACCCATTCGGGCACCATGATGGCCACCCCGCGTTTTTCGTACTGGGTGGTGGCCACCGGAAAGATGCCATCCGGCGTGAAGGCGCTCACCGGCAGCTTGTCGCCCTGCTGGGCCAGGATGGGACGCATGACGTTCTTGATGAAATCGGGCGCGTCTTCCTCGGCCGCGCTGGCGCCGGCGGCCTGACCCCAGCTGTCGGGGTAGTTGACTTCAACCAGGTTCTCGAGGCTTTGGTCCACAGCATCCCAGTTCATCTTGACGATGTTCTCGCCCTTCCGGCCGAACATCTTCTTGATCTGGTCCTTGAGGTAGCCCACGGCTTCGTCCACCGGGATCACGTTGGCCAGCTTGAAGAAGGCCGTCTGCATGACCATGTTGATACGGCCGCCCAGGCCCACCTGGCCGGCGATCTTGACAGCGTCGATGGTGTAGAACTTGAGCTTCTTCTCGGCGATCGTGCGCCGCATGGATGCCGGCAGTTCGTTTTCCAGTTCATCCAGGGTCCAGTGCGTGTTGAGCACGAAAGTGCCGCCCGGCTTGATACCCTCCAGCAAATCGTAGAGGTTGACATAGCTGGCCTTGTGGCAGGCGACATAGTCGGCCGCGTCCACCAGGTAGGTGGACTTGATCGGCTTTTTGCCGAAGCGCAGGTGGGAGATGGTGATCCCGCCGGACTTCTTGGAGTCGTAGGAGAAGTACGCCTGGGCGTACATATCGGTGTGATCGCCGATGATCTTGATGGCGCTCTTGTTGGCGCCCACGGTGCCGTCGGCGCCCAGGCCCCAGAACTTGCAGGCCACGGTGCCCTCGGGGGCCACCTCGAAACCGGATTCCACCTCGAGGGAGGTGTGGGTGACGTCGTCGGTGATGCCCACGGTGAAGTGGTTTTTGGGTGTGCCCGCGGTCATGTTGTCGTAGACCGCCTTGGCCATGCCGGGATTGAACTCCTTGGAGCCCAGTCCGTAGCGTCCGCCCAGGATCTTGGGGGTTTCACCTTTTTCCATGTAGGCTGTGCAAACATCCAGATAGAGCGGATCACCCAGGGCGCCCGGCTCCTTGGTGCGGTCGAGCACCGTGATGGTCTTGACGGTCGACGGCATGACCGCGAACATGTACTCGGGGGCAAAGGGACGATAGAGACGCACCTTGATCAGACCGACCTTCTGGCCGCTGTTGTTCAGGTATTCCACCACCTCTTCCAGGGTCTCGCAGGAGGAGCACATGGAAATGACCACGCGATCGGCCTCGGGGTGGCCCACGTAGTCGAAGGGCTTGTAGCTGCGGCCGGTGAGGTCGCTGACCTTTTGCATATAGTCGGCCACGATGCCCGGTGTTTTCTGATAGTAGGGATTGGCGGCTTCCCGCCCCTGGAAGTAGATGTCCGGGTTCTGGGCCGTCCCGCGCAGCTCGGGCCGTTCGGGGTTGGCGCCCCGGGCCCGAAAGCAGGCCACCGCTTCCTGGTTGACCAGTTTGGCCATGTCTTCGTAATCGATGGCTTCGATCTTCTGGATCTCGTGCGAGGTGCGGAAGCCGTCGAAGAAGTGCAGGAAAGGCACGCTGGATTCGATCGCAGCCAGATGGGCCACCAGACCCAGGTCCATGGCTTCCTGGACCGAGGCCGAGGCCAGCAGGCCGAATCCGGTTTGGCGCACGGCCATGACGTCCTGGTGGTCGCCGAAGATGGAAAGCGCATGGGCGGCTACGGCCCGGGCGGTGACGTGAAAGACCGCCGGCAGCAGTTCGCCGGACATCTTGTACATGTTGGGAATCATCAGGAGCAATCCCTGGGAGGCCGTGAAGGTCGAGGTCAGCGCCCCCCCGGCCAGCGAGCCGTGCACGGCAGCGGCGGCCCCGGCTTCGGACTGCAGCTGGCGGACGGTCATGTTCTGCCCGAAGATATTTTTACGATCGTTGGCGGCCCAGTCATCGGCAATCTCGCCGATGGGCGAGGAGGGCGTGATCGGATAGATCGTGGCCACGTCGCTCATGGCGTACGCCACATGCGCAGCAGCCGTGTTTCCGTCGACGGTTTGCATTGTCTTTCCCATAAGTAACGCTCCTTTACAGTTTAAGTATTTGCTAAATCCCCAATTAGCGGTTATTTGCGGCGGTTGCGATATCAGCCAAAAGAATTTCCATATTCAAATCGGAATCGTTTGTAAAGGACAAAACCGGTGGAGGCCGATGCGGATGGGCCCGCGGGAGACCAACCCGGGCCGCCGACCAAAGGCGGCCCAGGCATCTTTGCGGTCGAAGGTCGACCGAGGGCGGGAAATGGGTTTAGAGCAGCCCTTCGAAGAAGTCGTTGCCCTTGTCGTCGATCAGGATGAAGGCCGGGAAATCCTTGACGGTGATCATGAAAATGGCTTCCATGCCCAGCTCCTCGTATTCGACGACTTCGACCTGGGTGATGCATTCCTTGCCCAGGCGCGCGGCCGGCCCCCCGATCGATCCCAGATAGAAGCCGCCGTACTGTTGGCAGGCGTCCAGAACCTGCTTTGATCGGTTGCCCTTGGCCAGCATGACCATCGAGCCGCCGCGGGCCTGAAACAGAGGCACGTAGGGATCCATGCGGGCGGCCGTGGTGGGACCGAAGGAGCCCGAGGCGTGGCCGGGCGGCGTCTTGGCCGGCCCCGCGTAGTAGACGATGTGGTTCTTGATGTAGTCGGGCAGGTCCTCGCCGCGGTCGAGGCGCTCCTTGAGCTTGGCGTGGGCGATGTCGCGGGCCACCACGATTTTACCGGTCAGACGCAGGGGGGTGGCCACCGGGTACTGCGTCAGGGTGGCCCGGATCGCATCCATGGGCCGGTCGAGGTCGACGGCCACGGCATCCGACATGGCAATGCCGGGCTCGGGCAGGTACTGGGCCGGCTCGGTTTCGAGCTGCTCCAGGAACAATCCTTTGGCGGTGATCTTGGCTTTGATGTTGCGATCGGCGCTGCAGCTCACCCCAATGCCGATCGGGCAGGAGGCCCCGTGGCGCGGTAGGCGCACCACGCGCACATCGTGGCAGAAATATTTGCCGCCGAACTGGGCGCCGATGCCCAAATCGCGCGACATCGCCAGCACCCGATCTTCGAGTTCACGGTCCCGGAAAGCCTGGCCGGCGGCGTTGCCGCTGGTGGGCAGGCCGTCCAGGTAACCGGCCGAGGCCAGCTTGACCGTCTTGAGCGCCAGCTCGGCCGAGGTGCCGCCGATCGCGAACGCCAGATGGTAGGGCGGGCAGGCCGCCGTGCCCAGGCTTTTCATTTTGGCCCGCATGAATGCCATCAGGGTTTCCGGGTTGAGAACGGCTTTGGTCTCCTGGAAGAGATAGGTCTTGTTGGCCGACCCGCCACCCTTGGCGATGAAGAGAAATTTGTAGGCGTCGCCCCCGGTGGCGTATAGTTCGATCTGGGCCGGCAAATTGCAGCCGGTGTTTTTCTCCTCGTACATCGAAAGCGCTGCGTTTTGGGAATAGCGCAGGTTGGTCTCGGTGTAGGCCCTGAAAATCCCTCGTGAAAGGGCCTCCTCGTCCACGGCCCCGGTCCAGACCTGTTGCCCTTTCTTGCCGATGACGATGGCCGTGCCCGTGTCCTGGCACATGGGAAACTCCCCTTCGGCCGCGATGACCGCATTCTTGAGCATTTCCAGGGCCACGAAACGGTCGTTCGGGGAGGCCTCGGGGTCATCCAGGATCCTTTTGAGCGATGCCAGGTGGCTGGTGCGGTAAAGGTGCGAAACATCGCGAAAGGCGGCCTCGGCCAGAACGGTCAGGGCTTCGGGCTGAATAACCGTCACGGGCTGGCCATCCATCGACGTGACCTGTACGTACGCCTCGCTGAGATGGCGGTAAACGGTGGTGTCCTCCTCCAGCGGGAACATTTCCTGGAATGCGAATTCAACCATGTTTTTGTCTCCCGAAAATCGATTCTGGAATTGATCGGCATCCACCATTTTTTATGGTGGGGACCTGTAATGAGGATTAATCCGGTTGTTCTTTTCAAGTTACTCTTATGCGCGTAAGAATCGTAACCAAAAGAAGGCGCCCGTGCCCCGCATACCTGCGCGTCGCCAAACCGGATGACACGCGGCGCCTCATGCCGGTAGCGGTGACACCAAGCTCGCGTGGGTGCTCACAATCAGATGATTGCGGCGCGCCTCGGTTCGCTTGGAGCCTTGCCTGGCGGCATGATGCCGTGCTTTTCCTCCGGTTTCTCGGTCGGCGTGAGTCGGAACTCGCTGCGCTCAAACAGGCCGACACGCGTTGTCCGAACCTGACACTGATGCTCGGCGCGGGGCAAGGGGAATCTTTAAGACCCCAAACGACGCATATTTACTCCCACCACCCAATAGTAGCTAGCTGATGAGATCGTCCTTCCTATAAGGGTAAGCTGCCCTCAGCAGGCCGTCTCGACGGCGTCCAGGACCCTGCGGATCTTTTCACTGAGCTGTTTCATGTTGAAGGGTTTCTGAATAAAAGCGTTGCAGCCGCGCTCCAGGATTTTGGAGGCCTCGCCGCTGATGCTGTAACCGCTGGCCAGCAGGACCTTCACTTCCGGGTTGAGTCGCTTGAGTTCGTCATAGGTCGCGCCGCCGCCCATGCCCGGCATGACCATATCCAGGATCACCATGTCGATGCGGGTCTTGTGTTGACGGTAAAGGGCGATGGCGTCCCGGCCGTTGCGGGCGGTCAGAACCTTGTAGCCCAGTTCCTCGAGCAGCTCCTGGCCCACATCCATGGTGATATCCTCGTCGTCCACCAGCAGGATGGTCTCGCTGCCCGTGTAGATGCGGCGTGTGGCGCCGTCCTCTTCTGGGCGGGTGTGGCCGGAGGCCGGCAGATATATGTTGAAGGTCGTGCCCCGGCCCTTTTCGCTGTAAACGTTGATGTAGCCGGCGTGGTTTTTGATGATCCCGTAGGCCGAGGCCAGCCCCAGCCCGGTGCCGCGGCCCATTTCCTTGGTGGTGAAGAAAGGCTCGAAAATCCGCTTGCGCGTGGCGCGGTCCATGCCCTTGCCGGTATCCATGATGGAAAGCTTGACGTAGGGCCCGGGGACAACCTCGTAGGAGGCCTGGTAGCCCGCGTCCAGTTCGACGTCTTCGGTCAGCAGGTAGAGGTCCCCGCCCCCCGGCATGGCCTGCCAGGCGTTGACGAACAGGTTCAGCAGAACCTGTTCGATCTGGCCGCGGTCGACCGCCACCGGCAGGGTTTCTTTGAGGTGTGTCTTGTGGATGCGGATTTCCTTTTTGGTGCGGCCGAACATCTGGGCGCTCTCCTCCACCAGTTCCCGGAGGCTCGTGGGCTTGACGTTGTATTTACCGCCCCGGGCGAAGCCCAGAAGCTGCTGGGTCAACTCGGAGCCGTTTTCAACGTATTTTTCTATGTTATTCAGTTTTTCGAAGTGGGGATGGTCGTTATCGATCTTGGAGATCATCAGCGAGGTGTTGCCCAGGATACCCATCATGATGTTGTTGAAATCGTGGGCGATGCCGCTGGCCAGCGTACCGATGGCCTCCATTTTGCGGGCTTGCTGCAACTGGGTTTCGAGACGCTGTTTCTCGCGGGTCACCCTCAGGTTGGCGGTCACGTCGCGGGCAATGCCCCGAAACCCGATGACACGGCCACGGGTGTTTTTTACCAGGGAAACCGAGAGCTCCAGAGCGACCCGGTCGCCGTCGGGATGGAAAACGTCGTAGCTGCCGATACGCTGGGATTCGCCCGTGAGGTAGATCTTGTTCAGCGCGTGCTGCATGCGGGTGGCGGTATCGGGGCTGGTGTAGTCCCGGGTGCGCAGTCCTTTGACCTGTTCGGGCGGCCGGCCGACCATGCGGGCGAAGGCGTCGTTGACAAAGGTCAGCTTGCCCTTGAGGTCGATCTCGAAATAGCCTTCCTCCATGGTTTCGATGATATTGCGATAGCGGGCTTCATCGTTGCGGCTCGGGGCGTGGGTGTCGGCCGAGGCCATCCACCGGCGCCGAAGCCAGAGGCCAACGGCCAGCAGCGCGAAAATCAGGGTGGTGGATACCAGACGACTGGGATTCAGCACCGTCGTAAAACGGGAAACGCCGTCGTTTGGATGGCCTGCCGGCGGCACCAGGGCAACCACCAACGCTATGCCGGCGGTCAAAAGGGCCGCGGCCAGGAGAATTTCGCCGAGCGTCTGCCAATTTGCGGGTCGCATGCGTTTCATGGGTGCGGTTTCACTAAAAGTCGGAAAAGAATCTATAGGTTAAACGCCGATGCAAGTCAAACCGGAAAGGTATCTTGAAGCAACCGCTGGGGATCATCAGGATTGGATCATGGTCTCAGTAAATGGTGGTCGAAAGTTTCCCCGCTTAAGCGGGACTCTCCCCTTCTGGTCAATTATCGATTATGGGTCGATCCGGAGGAATACGCTGGTATTTCGAGGACTCAAATCGAGCGCCCAACGCTGCACTGGGGCCAAAAGACCATCTGGTGATGCCTTCCTAAAGGTCCACCAGTCGCCCATGCTCACCCAGCAGCTCGAGCTTTTCGCGGTCCACCAGGCGGATGATACGGCCGTCCACGGCGATCAGGTTCTTGGTCGACATCTTGTTCAGGATGCGCGAGAGCGTTTCGGGAATCGTCCCGATCACGCTGGCCAGCTGGGCCTTGGAGATGTTCAGGGTGAGGGTGTCGGCACCGTTTTCCTTGGCGCTCAAAAAAAGGAGGTAGGAGGCCAGCCGGGAAGGCACCTCCTTGAGGGACAGGTTTTCGATCTGTACCGTGAACTCACGCAGGCGGTTGGAGAGAATGGCGAGCATGTTGAGCGCCAGGGAAGGACGTTCGTGGATCAGGTTGACAAAGGCTTTGCGGGGGAAAAAAAGCAGCTTGCTGGCGGCGATGGCTTCGGCGTTGGCCGGGAAGGATTCTCCGGCAAACACCGCCACCTGCCCGATGGGCTCCCCGGGCCCCAGGATGTGCAGGATTTTTTCCTTGCCCTCCGGCGAGACCTTGTAGACCTTGACCTTGCCGGTCACCACCAGAAAAAAGCCGAGGCCTTCCTCGCCGTCGGAGAACACGAGCTGGCCGCGCTGGTAGGGGCGCTCGACGGTGATGCTCTGGATGCTCTCGAGCTCGGCATCCGACAACCCCTTGAAAAACAGCACGTTGGCCAGCAGTTTTTTGATGTCGTTTTTCATCCGTCTTCCGCGTGTTCGACCCCACAAGGTGCGCGCCGCTCCGACTTCCCGTATGGTACCGTGGTCGTGCCGGCCCTATAGAGCAGAATATTTGACTTAAGTCAATTTTTTGAGCCGACTGGTCTGTTAGGCTGACGGCCAACTGAACGGGATTTAGAAATTGACATCGGTGCGGGGGGTGCGCCAATTCCCAAAATGATCAATATCTCAACGCCCTTAACGCGGCAGAAGCCGTTTAAGTTTCGCACACGCGATTCTTCATTGGTAACCCTCAGCCTGGGCTTTAGCCCACAGGCTGTTTTGTAATAACTAAATATTAGATGGCATATTGAAACCACGGCGATAAAACAAACGGTCTGGCTCATACCTGGCAATGGCCACGGCATAGCGATCGGGCGAAAGGATACGTATGAAAACGGACAACCTGATGAAATACATTGCAGTGGGTGCTGTCATCGTTTTGATCGGTCTTTCTGCATATGTAGGGAATGCCTCCAACATGATTTCATATCTCTCCGAAGATCCCAAGGTATGTATCAATTGCCACGTGATGAATCCCCAATATGCCACCTGGCAGCATAGTTCCCACAGGGAAAGGGCCACCTGCGTGGACTGCCACCTGCCCAGGGATTCGTTCGTTGACAAGATGATCGCAAAAAGTCGTGATGGATTCAAGCATTCCGTGGCCATGACCTTGAGGACCTATCCCAATAACGTCCGCATCAGCGCCCATGCCTCCGAAAGGGTGCAGGCCAACTGCATTTCATGCCACAGGGAATTGGTTTCCAATATGATGGAGAGTGCAAGCGTTAACCGGAAAGGCCCCATGGATGACCGTAAATGCTGGGAATGCCATAGGATGACCCCCCATGGAACCACCCGAAGCCTGACATCAACCCCCAACAACATCGGGGTAAAAGAATTGTATAAATTGACTAAAGGAGACAAGTAAGATGAAAAAACCCTTAGTGATCACAGTTGTTTGTGCATTTGCGATTGTAGGCTTGGTCTATCTGGGGATGTCCATCAACAAGAATAAGGCAGAGCAAAAAGCCATGAATGCGCTGGCCATCAGCTCCACTGCCGATATCCCCAAGTTTGAGTCCAGAAGCAGCGAGTGGGGGAAATACTATCCGCGCCAGTATGATTCCTATATGAAAACCAAAGAAAGCGATCAAATCGACGATATGCTTCAAAAAGATCCTGCCCTGATTGTACTGTGGGCCGGTTACGGTTTTTCCAAAGACTATAACGCCCCCAGGGGGCATTTTTATATGCTTGAAGACAATATCAATACCCTTCGGACCGGTGCGCCCGTGGATGATAAAACAGGCCCCATGCCCACGGCCTGTATGACCTGTAAGTCCACCGACGTACCCCGGTATATGGATAAACACGGAGAGATGGACTTTTTCACCGGCAAATGGGCCCGGCTGGGTAAAGAAATCTCCAATCCTGTAGGGTGTGCGGACTGTCACAACAATGAAACCATGGAACTGACCCTCACCCGTCCCTATCTGAAGAGAGCCCTGGACAACGAAGGCAGCCTGCCCGCTGACAAGGCCACCCACCATGACAAGCGTTCCTTGGTCTGTGCCCAGTGCCACTCCGAATATTATTTCAAGAAGACCCCCTGGACAGACAAGGACGGCACGGAGAAAACCGCCGCGGTTGTCACCTTCCCCTGGAACAACGGCCTCAAGGTGGAGGACATGGAAGCCTACTATGACGAGAGGGGTTTCAAGGACTGGACCCATAAAGTCAGCAAAACGCCCATGCTCAAGGCTCAGCATCCGGGATATGAGATCTTCAAGACAGGGGCCCACGGTCTGAACAATGTATCCTGCGCAGACTGCCACATGCCTTATACCCGGGAAGGCGGGGTCAAATACTCCTCCCATACCGTCGGCAGCCCCCTGGATAACATGGGCAATACCTGCATGAATTGCCATAGGGGAACGGAGAAAGAACTCAAAGACACGGTTGAGCGGAAACTGGCCCGAAAGACCGAACTCAATACCATCGCCATGGATGTCATTGCCAAGGCCCATCTTGAGGCCGGCAAGGCCTGGGAACTGGGTGCCACCGAGAGCGATATGGAAGACATCCTCACCGATATCCGCCATGCCCAGTGGAGATGGGATTATTCCATTGCCAGTCACGGTTCCTTTTTCCACGCACCCGAAGAAACCCTCCGCATCCTGGGTTCAGCCATCAACAAGGGTCACGAAGCCCGGCTCAAACTCAAGGTGGTCTTGGCCAAATACGATGCCGCCGGATATGAAGCCCCGGATTTTTCCACCAAGGAGAAAGCACAGGCTGTCATTGATCTACCATATCGTAAATTGGTGGATGAAAAGATGAATTTCCAGAAGACCCTAAGGAAAGAATGGGAAAAACAGGCCAAGGAAAAGGGCATTTTTGATCCCAAGGCCTGGGAAGGTATGGAATTCAGAACCTCCTATTCAGAATAAACCTAATCGGTTTTAGTCTCATACCGTTTCAAGTATTCAGCCCCTTCCCACCAAACCGTGGAAAGGGGCTGGCTTGTATATACGGTTCCGCAACTTTAGGAAAAAAATGGAAGGTAGAAATTAAAAATCCATTAGTTTACACATAATTGTGGGTTTGAAAACCGTCAAACTGACCCATGGCTAAATCTACTGGTAGTCACATTCTAATGTATGCGGTTCTCTGGAATGCTCCAGTAGTCAGTTGTTGTGACCGGATCTGTACACGGCGGTGATATAATGGCCTCATATCTTAAAGGAAGGAGGCCATACCATGACAGATTCCACGATCACTGAAGATTTTCCTAAAGGCGAGATCGGATTCGATGCCCGTTTCTCGGACCCCAAAGCCCGTTACGAATAGCGATTCAAACAGAGGTGGCCCCATGGTTTTATTTGTAAAAGATGCGGCGATTCCACCTACTGGCTCAAAGCACGAAACCTGTATATCTGCACCCATTGTCAGCATCAACATTCGTTAACTGCCGGTACGATCATAGACAGCTCCAAAAAGCCAATCACTTACTGGTTTAAAGCCAGGTGGTAGTTCACCACCCGGGAAACAGGCGTGAATGCCGTCAACCTGTAAAAGCTGCTGGGCTTTGATTGCTATGAGACGGCCTGGAGCTGGCTGCAGAAGCTCCGACGTTGCACCATCCGCCAGGAGCGGGAGAAGATCTCCGGGCGAGTTGAGGTGGACGAATTTTTCATCGGCGGCCAGAAGTCCGGCCCTCGTGGCCGCGGTGTTCATGGCAATCAGGGTGCCGGCCGGGTGGTTTGCCATGCGGCAGAGGGCTCCGTTGACAAAAAGAACGGTGCCCTTGATGTCCACTTCGAAGCAGCCTTTCTCCATGCTTTCGATAATCGTGCGGTATTTCTTTTCGCTGGCCTGCAGTTGCGCGTCCGATTCCCGGTGCTTGTTCATGGTTTGCTGGACATGGGAGCCGAAGATGGCAAACAGGCACAACACAAAAATCCGGGTCCAGCTATCGTAGGAGTCAGTGCCCGACAGCCGCTGGAGAAAACCCGCGCCCGGGGTGGAAAAGAAATAAAGCAGGGAATCCAGTAGCCAATTCATTGCCGCCAGGGCAACCCCGGTCAATACCATGGATTCGGAGAGACTTTTAAATTCTGGATTTTGAAGTGCCTTGCAATCGCCGGTACGGAGAGATGATTCTTCTGTATTTATATGAAATTACGGGGGGGAGTCTACGCAGACCGGTCAAAGAGCGGTAATTGAAAAGGGGCAGGATGGCCCTAAATATCCCCCAGGCGGCCATGCTCGGACAGGGCCATGAGCTTGTCACGGTCCAGCAGTTTAATATGGCGGCCATTGACCCGGATGAGGTCCTTCGCGCTCATTCGGGTGAGAATTCGTGAAAACGTTTCCGGAATCGTACCGATCACGCTGGCCAACTGGGCCATGGAGATATTCAGGGTGAGGGTATCGGTGCCGTTTCCCTTGGCGCTCAAAAATAAGGAGGTAGGAGGCCAGTCGGGAAGGTACCTCCTTGAGGGACAGATTTTCGATCTGAACCGTGAACTCGCGCAGGTGGTTGGACAGAATAGCGAGCATGTTGAGCGCCAGGGAAGGGCGTTCGTGGATCAGATCGACAAAGGCTTTGCGGGGGAAAAAAAGCAGCTTGCTGGCGGCGATGGCTTCGGCGTTGGCCGGGAAGGATTCTCCGGCAAACACCGTCACCTGCCCGATGGGCTCCCCGGGCCCCAGGAGGTGTAGGATTTTTTCCTTGCCCTCCGGCGAAACATTGTAGACCTTGACCTTGCCGGTCACCACCAGAAAAAAGCCGAGGCCCTCCTCGCCGTCGGAGAACACGAGCTGGCCGCACTGGTAGGGGCGTTCGACGGTGATGCTCTGGATGCTCTCGAGCTCGGCATCCGACAACCCCTTGAAAAACATCACTTTGGCGATCAATTGTTTGATTTCGGTGTCCACTGGAGTCCCCCTTCAGACGAGGTTGGTGGGCAAGGTCGAAATCGGTCGATCGTCGAAAGGGGTTAGATCAAAAAGATTGACTTGGGTCCATTTTCTGGTGACTGATCCATGTTATTTTGCGGCAAAATGAACGCGATTTAGTTATTGACATCGCTTTGGTATTAGGGCTATTGATGAGCTACACATGCCCCGGTTGAAACCCCGAAGCCTCTAATTCATTGAATTTTCGAGTTACCGGCGCACTTCGAACCACGTTCTCTCCAGCAAAACCGTCGCGTCAACCCAGCGTGCCTAGCTGTTCCGACGCGGTGCCATCTATAAATTCGGTGCCATCAAATTGATTCAACGACCTTAGCGGGAAACGGATCATGAAAAAATACATCATTAGCGGAGCGCTCGTTGCAGTGGGCATCGTCATTGCCTTCCCCCTCTTCAGCATGAGCTATTACACCATGGTGCGCACCTCCACGCCCGAGTTCTGTGCCTCCTGTCATGAAATCAAGCCGGCCGTGGTGGCTTGGCGCTCCTCCACCCACACCAACAACGCGGCCGGCGTGGTGGTGGACTGCATGGACTGCCACCTGCCGGCCCCCGAGAACACCTTCGACTTCTTTTTTGCCAAGACCTATCACGGGATCAAGGATGTCGCGGTTCATTTTCTGAGAGGTGAATACGACCAGGCGCAAGCACGCGAAAATGCATACAAATCCTTCGACAACAGCCAGTGCCAGAAATGCCACCGCAATCTGCTGCACATGCCCAACAAGCGCGGGGCCATGCTGGCGCACCGCGCCGTGGTCCATGCCCGCCCGGGCTATGAAAAGAAGTGTATCGACTGCCATTACGATCTGGTGCATTCGGAGCGCGGCCTGGTCATGTTCCGCCAGACCCGGCGTATACCCTACCAGGCCAAGGGATTGAGACAGCTGTAACGCCATCATTGAACGGTTTCACATAGTTTGATTTATCGTTAACCGAAAGGAGTAAGATTCATGAGGCGAGCACTGTTTTACCTAACCGTCGGATTGCTGGTCTTCGGCCTTTGTGTACCCGGGGCCCTGGCCCAGCAGCCCAACTACGCCAAGGTCAAGGAATTCCGGATCGAGCGCAGCGTGCCGCCGGAGGCCCAGGCCTGTATCGAATGCCATCGGGCCACGACCCCCGGTGTATTCGCCGACTGGGCCAAGAGCCGCCACGCCAACGCCAACATCACCTGCCTGGACTGTCACCTGATCCAGCCCGGCGACCAGGACATCGCCAAGGACCACGAGAAGTACTACAGCCGGTCGGACATGCCCTGGGGCGAGCAGAAGTACAAGATGCCGATTGCCTCGATCGTGACCCCCAAGGACTGCTCCCGCTGCCATCCGGACGAAGCCACCCAGTACAGCAAGTCCAAGCACGCCAACACGATCGAAATCATGTGGAAGATCGATCCCTGGCTGAACAAGGGCATGAACTCGGACAACGAGCGCAAGACCGGCTGTTTCAACTGCCACGGTACGGTGATCGCCATTGACGACAAGGGTAAAATCGATCCCAAGACCTGGCCCAATGCCGGCGTCGGACGCCTCAATCTTGACGG
>JAAUYG010139120.1_pt1 | contig 28164 bp, 12 predicted proteins | sample 7278091 | NCBI WGS metagenome assembly JAAUYG01 (sample SAMN14350201, study PRJNA611818) | marine sediment metagenome | isolation source: surface marine sediment (0.6m) | place: French Polynesia: Moorea | collected 2018-08 | reverse complement strand
GGGTGCCACGTTCGCAGGCACACTTGTGTGGACCAGTATCACCCACGGGTTCCCTTCATCCCCTAGTACTACATTGTAAACGACCAGGGAACCCCGATACACCACAGTATCAATGTTTTGCTAAAGCCCATAATTATGTATAAGCATAATTATGAGCTCATAATTATGTATAAGCATAACTATGGCTTTAGCAAAACATACATTGTTTATGTATGATTGCAGCCTAGAGCTCCATTCAGTAATGGGTCATTTACAATCAGTGCAAAGCCTTTGCCTACTGAATGACTGTTTTCCGATAGCGTTTGTCAACAGTGTTGTCGGCCTGACACTGTTTTAATATGGCTTTCAGCATGACAAAGGTAGTGGATGATATCAACAGTTGAAAATATTTTGCCCAGGTTTGGCAAAGTTATTCCTCCCATATAGTTTTCATCTGATTTCTGCCAAGCTTCATGATAGATATGATAGTATTTGGGAGTAGTAATGGTAGTATTTGGGGAATAAAGGATATTACTTTTTAGTCAATCTGCTCAATTAAAAAAAAAAATTGTGGCACTTTGAAGATAAGTCACCTCAGCTATACCCTGGTATTGCCGTCAGGCATAAACTGAAATAGCTTTCGTGTGGCACAAGATCAAGCAGGACTGAGCATCAAGGCCCCTGTGCCTCTTGTTCCTGGTCCCTGGCATAGAAACTTATAGCCCTGTACAGCTTTGTTTAACTTTTTGTGGTACCGGTAATATTCACAACTTCACGTAAATGTACATATGTATTAAACTATGGGTCATTCTATTTAGACTGCCAAAGGTGTCATTAAGTAGGTTTTCACTGTGTGGATCCTTTCGGCTCTGTTCCAGTTTGGTCTGGAGCACCACGCTGCGCCTAGCGATGCCTCCAGCAAACCTGTCATACAGTCAAAATGGGACCAGGTAGAATTATTTTGATGACAAAAGTGGTACATCTGCTGTAAATAGCATAATGTTTTGATCTCATTGGTTTGAAATCTTTGTGTTTATTTACTTTTTATACCTAACCAGTATATGGGCACAGAATGCTTCAGTAACGGGCATTGGAATTTGATATAATAATCATGTTCATAGTTTAAATAGCAGTATAAGGGGGTAGACCATCTGACCCTTGCACAGATTTCAACATTTAAATGTTAGACTGACCAAAAATCTACACTGTTGGTGTTATTGGCTGAGAATAATTTCACGTAAAACGGTTGTTAATTATATGTAAGGTATCTGGCTACTATCAGCGTGTTTCAATGGTATTGTGACCTTGAGTCTTTTGTCAAGATTAGTGTACTTCCTTCTCTATTAAGGAACAGAGAAAGAATGAGGTCTTTCTGGATGTGTTGGAGCGCCTTAATGTTCTACTGGGTCCTAATGTAAGTACGTAATGTAAACATAGTAAGACCTAGCTGGATACAGGTACTTAACATGTAATGTAACGTCAAGGCACCAATGCACGTTTTAACGCAAAGTAAGATACAGTAGTCGCTCTATTTTACAACCCTCTATTTTAAGACCACCCTTGATTATAAAGACCACTTGATTTGGTCCCAAAAGGCAATATTCTGTGTTAAATTACTTTACTTTAAGACCACCTGCAATATAAGACCACATTTTATTGGTACCATGGGTGGTCTTACAATAGAGGGACCACTGTAGTCGTATTTCGGAAGGTCATATGGTCATTTCCATGGTAACCTACAGCATTACAGACAGTATGGACAGTGCCCTTACATGGACCTACAAGAAACTGAACGCATGGTGCAAACACCTTGCTATTAAATCTACATTCACATACATCATAACTTGCATTCCTCATCACTCAGTGACAGAAGAAATTGGTGGCCCTGTGGCAGAAGAAACAGGACTTGAAAATTAACTTGAACGGTAGACCGTCCCAAATTATAATATAATACGGTCCCGAATGTCAAAAATTCTGTCCTAAAATGGCAATATTGCACATAAAGAATTGTTTCATGGGGGCCTTCAGCCTGTCCCAAGTATGTCCCAACAATGGGTTTCCATCGTCCCGAGGTAAATTTCTACAGTAACTGGGACGGTGTTAATTTCAAGCCCCAAGACAGATGGGAAGTAATGATCCGACAGACTAATTAGTATACATGTATATAGAATGCAGCTAAAAATATATATATATTTTTCAGCTAGAGCACTTTTAGGAACATTTTTTTAAAACAAAGTGGTCGACAAATTACCAGAATAGATAGCTGGAGTGTTTAAACTGTGTTTAACTGTGTTTTTAAGCTTAAAGGTACCAGATGGTGTTTAGCCTGTGACTTTCAGGGTGTGGTAACCAGATGTGAAATCCAGGGCAGCCTGCAGATGAAAAGTTTCCTGGTTGGCCAGCCTGAAGTCCGGTTGTCGTTAAACGAAGACCTTACAGTTGGATTGAAGGCCAATCAGAGAGGTATTTCTTGATATTTAAATGACCTTAGATCAACTTTTGTTTAGCATAATAAGTATTGGAAAAAAAGTGACTGCACATATGTGTAGATATATTTATGTGCACTAGTATTGATACTCTTAGCTGCAGCAACTTGGTAAAAGAAATTCCATGTTGATTGCTTTGATGTTTATGCTAAACAAGTTTGCATTTGGAGGTCATACGGTATATCATGCACTAATAAATATTCATGGTTCCTGTCTCCCTTTTCTAATACAGTTGCAAAGGTTTCTTGCTTGTTCCTGAGTCTTATAATGCAGCGGTTCTCTAGTTTACAACCCTTTAGTTTAAGACCACCTAAGCTTGCTTATAAGACCATCGATTTGGGTCCCAAAGTATGACTTTGTGTACTATGGAATCTTTGTTTTAGAAACACCTGCAGTATAAGACCACATTTTCATGGTCTCACGGGTGGTCTTAAAATAGAGGGACCACTGTATTTCTCTGGTTCCTTCTGGTAAGCAGAAGTATTGCCACCCGGCAAATGGGTTTTAATACATGTGTTAATTGCCCAAGGATGGTGGCTTTTCTGTGGCGAGGTCGCATGCTGCTTTCACACTGATCTTTGCAGGTTACGGCAAATCAGTCAACTTGGATAAAGTGACATTCCATGAGGCAGTGGTTGGAGGCAGGTTTCAGGAAAATCGAAGCCTGGTCATACATCCTCCAGCTGGAGAGGTAAGTACTCGTTTCTGATCAGGAATGGATTCTTAAAAATTATTAAGTTCAGAGCTGATCTTAATTTGAAAGATGTAAATGCAGGTGTCCATTGGGCTGGATCCACTGATGATGGCTCAATATTGACTGAAAGTTGTATATGTCAGTGCATGGAGCATAATGAACTTAATAAATTTGTATTTACTGCTTGGTTATGATTAACCTTTGCTGTTTCATTCCTTTCAGTTTACACTAATGACGTACCAGATCCAAGGTGAACTTCCGCTGGGTTTGCCATTCCGAGTCTATTCCTACACAAGACCCAGTAATACTGGCAGGTGTGTGCTGAGCTTATGGCATTCTTATTGGCTGACATCTGAGTTAAGACATCTGATTGGTCCTTTTGAAATTTTAAATTTCCTTCCCAGTGTCAAAATATAGATACTGACTGCTAACTAGCATGTAACCTTTTGGGTGAAAAAAAAAGATGTTTCACTTTGAAATATCCTAATAACAATCAGTGAACTAGATACATTGATTTTTGTGGACTGGTTGGAAGTAAATGAGTATAAAGCAAATTTCTTTACCAATACAATTGTTAAAACCTAATAATATGTCTTCTAAAGTTTCCCTAGCTGTTTTAATGCTGATCTTGGTCTAACTTTACCTTTTTTATCAGCCATTTGTATTAATGCATGTGAGATCACTGCTACTGTATAGAACGTATATTATTTCAGGGATTTGATTCAGGGTATTTCTGTTACATTATATAACATACATGCTTCCAGGGATTTTGAACTGGGAGTGAAACTCAGATGTGAGATAACTGGAAGTTGTCACGCTGTCAATATAACTGTTAACATCACCTGTCCCAAGTCAACTATTAGGTAGGTCAAAATAGGCTTTCTGCAGGTCACCTATTGTCCCTACTTTACCTTACTCTATCCTTCCTGGCTACTTTACCTTACTCTATCCTACCCTAGCTACTTTACCTTACTCTATCCTACCCTAGCTACTTTACCTTACTCTATCCTACCCTAGCTCCTTTACCTTACTCTATCCTACCCTAGCTCCTTTACCTTACTCTATCCTACCCTAGCTACTTTACCTTACTCTATCCTTCTTGGCGACTTTACCTTACTCTATCCTTTCTGGCTACTTTACCTTACTCTATCCTACCTGGCTACTTTACCTTACTCTATCCCACCCTGACTACTTTACCTTACTCTATCCTACCCTAGCTACTTTACCTTACTCTATCCTACCCTGGCTACTTTACCTTACTCTCTCCTACCCTGGCTACTTTACCTTACTCTATCCTACCCTGGCTACTTTACCTTACTCTCTCATACCCTAGCTAACTTACCTTACTCTACCCTTCCCTAGCTACTTTACCTTACTCTATCCTTCCTGGCTCCTTTACCTTACTCTATCCTTCCTTAGCTATTTTACCTTATTCTATCCTACCCTGGCTACTTTACCTTACTCTATCCTTCCTGGCTCCTTTACCTTACTCTATCCTTCCTTAGCTATTTTACCTTATTCTATCCTACCCTGGCTACTTTACCTTACTCTATCCTACCCTAGCTACTTTACCTTACTCTATCCTACCTAGCTACTTTACCTTACTCTATCCTACCGTAGCTACTTTACCTTAGTCTATCCTACCTGGCTACTTTACCTTACTCTATCCTACTCTAGCCACTTTTCCTTACCCTAGTCTACCCTAGCTACTTAACCTTACTCTATCCTACCCTGAGTTATTTTGTACTTTACCTTACTCTTAAAATGCAGGGACCACTGTACCATGGAAGTTTCTTATGAGCCTGCATCATTAATGAACGATGTAGTCTAGGCATACAAACTAACTCATTGTTGTAACAGAATTTCTGAACATTAGAAGCCAACAAAGTCTCTAATTGAGTTGGCTCCCTCGCTTGCAGTGCTTTTGTTTGCTGTCATGGCTGGGTGTGAGTGATACAGCAACAAGAGCTAATCTATAAACGTGACCCTGCCCCAAAGAACTTAGAATCTACAGTACGTTGCTTTCGGTTTATACTTGCCGCATTGTGTCAACAGGTAATGAAGGTGGTACATGTATATCATTTACATTTGTATTATTAGCTAAGCATGATTTTCCCATTATATGTACTAAGAAACTTAACATAAAAAACGTCCAGTTAACAAACTGTCCACCAGCAAATGGGGCTTCCGCCTGTGAGGCTACAAGTGTCGGAATCCTCATGGTTTGATCAAGTTCACACATAACCGTTTTGATGATTTTCTGAAATAGTTAGAACAACAAATTCTAATACATTGGAGCCTCATTATAAAGCTGAAGCTGGGGACAAGTTTGTAACCCTGTGCTGTGCGTGAAACAGCCAATTTATATCCCAAAATGGGCTCAAAATGAAGAAAAAGAGCTAATGTAGTGAGGTTTGGGGATCCATTGAATACCTGCGCTATAAGCCGAAAAGCCTTATAATGAAGGGGATTATAACGAGTTTTCACTGTTAGTACAGTGGTCCCTGCCCATTCAGCCAGCAAAATATGGTCTTAATTTGAAGGTGGTCTTAAAATAGAGGGATGTTTATACTAAAAAATATACGAATGGTGTCACTGATATCCGGTCTTAAAATGCAGGGAATTGTTAAATAGAGGGGTCTTAAATCGCAGGGACCACTGTAGTAGCTGCAGATTCTAATGGAAATATATTTTTTATCCATAATTAAGTGGTTTTAATTCTGGATTGGTCATGAGTCTCAGTGTTGCGCCATATTTAGATATAACTGTACTGGATCAGGATAAAGTCCACGAGACCGGCAGTCACACTTAGTTACATGGTATATGAAATGTGCACTGATCTTTATGATGCAGCGGAACTCCACTTTAATTAGACCCCTCCACATTAAGACGAGCTAAGAATTAGAACCACTTGTTGTACAACCAGAACTTACACACCAAAGATGTTTGTGTTTCACAGTCAAGACCATGGCAGAATTAAAGACCAGTAGCCAAATATGACTTATATAAGTTCACTAATCACCATGGCAACCATTGTCTTGTTCATGCTTAAGATCAGCAGCAGACTTAAGATGTTTCCAGAAACTGGCCATTGGGGCCCTCTTGAGGCCAGAAAAAGACTTAAGTTCATTAATCACCTTGGCAGCCATTGTCTTTTTCCGTGCTTAGTATGACTAGAGGACATAAAATTAGTTAAGAAACCGGCCCTAACTTGAGCTCACCTGTCATTGTTCTTAATTTACTCAGCCTCGTTGCACTTGATATCTGGATTTATGTCTGGATTTCAGCTTTAGTCAGCAGCTGAGTGGTCCAGATCAAACTGCAGAGTTGATCCAGCAGGAGCACAAGATCGTCTGGCGGATCCGGAAAATGTTGGGGAAGAGTGAAGTGTCTGCCCATTTTAAGGTACGATGGCAGGGGCTGCATGCTTTGATAAAGGTCTCAAGGCCCATATCATTTTTAAGGTCTTGTCCCCCCCCCCCCAAAAAAAAAAAATGGTTTTAGTACTTTGAGAATTTTTATCAACTTCCTGTCAGACTACTAGATCACAACATACTTTTATGGTGCTATACAAGGCAGTTTCAATATGAGTTTGGTATTTCCTTGGATATTTCATGTCTTTTTTGTTTATTTCTCCAGTTGATCGGTGTAAACGCAAGTGACCAGCAATCAGCAGCAAGTACGATTGTGGTTGGACCGGTGGCATTGGACTTTGAAATTTCTGGCCACGTGTGTTCAAATCTCCAGATTCGACATCTGCGAGTTTCTGACCGAGCCAAGTCCTACGTTCCTGTGCGTTGGATCCGCTATATAACCACCGCGGATTCCTATGTGTGTAAACTCGCCTAGTTTCGCCAGGATGGTGGAGAGACACTTCGCATGACTTCAAAGTGGCTGATGACATTAGCCTACGTACTGGGCTGCTTACTGTTTTAGAGCACTCAGAAAATATTTGGCTCTGCTCTTTTGGCATCTGCTCCCATTCATGTTAGAATCCCTTGTGTTGAGGGCTGAGGACAGCAAGAAGCCCATGGAGTGATAGATCTCATGCAAATCTTTCTAGTCATTTATTAGCATAAGTTACTCAAATAGCCATGACAAGTTATGGTATATAGTGTTTGCTGATTGGAAGTCATTTTCGAATTAAAATCCAGCCAGGCTGACTCGCAAGTGTTTTCAGTGATCATATATATATATATATGTGTATATCTTCATGTAAATTTATATCTTGGCTGTTGCAGGAACTATTGCCAAAGTTGGCAAAATAAATATCCCACCAATACATTTTTTTACTCTTGGTTATACACAGGGATGTCTTAGTTACTGGGATTGGTTTTTATAGACAGAAACCTCTTGGCTATATACAGGGATGACTTAGTTACTGGGATCTGTTATATACAGGGACCTCTTGGTTATAAACAGGGATGTCTTAGTTACTGGGATCTGTTATAACAGGGACCTCTTGGTTATAAACAGGGATGTCTTAGTTACTGGGATCTGTTATATACCACTGTATACTGTAAAGTACCACCTGATTATATACAGAGATGTCTTGGTTACTGGGATCCGTTAGTTATATAGGACCTCTTGGTTATAAAACAGGGATGTCTTAGTTACTGGGATCTGTTATATACAGGGACCTAGTTATAAATAGGGACGTCTTTAGTTAGTTACTGGGATCTGTTATATACAGCATGTACAGGGACTTCCTGGTTATTTTCAGGGATGTCTTGGTTACTGGGATCTGTTATACAGGGACCTCTTGGTTATATACAGGGATGTCTTAGTTACTGGGATCTGTTATAACAGGGACCTCGTGGTTATATACAGGGATGTCTTAGTTACTGGGATCTGTTATATACAGGGACCTCTTGGTTACCGGTATATAAAGGGATGGTTTAGTTTTCTACAATCTGTTACATACAGGGACCTCTTGGTTATATAAAGGGATCTTCTAGTTAATAGAATCCATTATATACAGGGAGCTCTATAATATCAGGACATCTTATAGTTACAGGAATGTCCAAGTCGTCTTTACTTGGGACTTCTTTAATATACTAAGGATCCATTGTACGATTTGTATATCCAGCAATCTTAAAATATACCAGATCTCATATATGGAGAAATTTTAGATACAGGGATCTATTATTATAATCTACGTTATATTACTATAGTGGCTTCTCAGCATTATATACAGAGAGTTGTCATTAATTTAGAATATGATCGGTTCCTTGGCCTGAGACGATTGCTTTCTGATGCGATTCCAAATTATGCTCTATGTACTATGAATCCTTTTGCTAATACTGGCCTAATATTGCCTATCTTGACATGTCACTGATTATTCCATAAGGATTGAATTTAGGGGTGTAAGTGTACATTGGTACAGGCGAAAAAAAAATCAATCTTAAACAAGACAGCAGTCAAACACACTGGCATTTTTTTCTCGTTTATTATTTATATGAATTTAATATATTATTTCCTAGTAAATGAGAATTTGATACTTAACTGTTTTAACACCATATTGACTGAAGCAGCCGGGGAATCCTCGTACACACAAACACTGCCATGAAACATTCGGCAGCCAGCGGTAGCCGACCGAAACAAGTGCAAGATATGCACGCTACGAATTGCCTACTTATGCACACTCCTACAATGGCATTTTCACACTGTTCTGTGTTGTTTTGTTTTTTTTTACAATATTTACAATTGAAAGCATGTCATTGCACAAAATCTTCACACGATCATACTCTTTCAGAACATTTGATAATTTATGACATTTCCTTTACATTTGCATCGGATTTCAAATGTCTGGAAATGTGAAAAGCACACTATACCCACCGCAGTGGTTTGGGTTTTCATTTTTATTCCGCACACATAAAGATCAACGCACACAATTTTATATTTCTACTTTTTGTTTTGTACCGTATGTGATTTTTTAACCACAGTCATACATATACGGCTTCATGAAGCAGATATGTCGGAGATCAGCAAAGTGGCATCGTTAGTGTAAAGTGGAAGTGTGGTATTTATGATCCGTTTCAAATACTCTGTTGCTGTGATACAAACATGGCGCTTACAACTCCTACACCATAAATTTCTGTCTGACATTTCATGCCCAAAATGGGGAAAAAATATCTATTGTTTGGCACAATTATCTAGTAGATCAATGCAATTACCATACATACAGAAAAAGCTTCACATACCCTTGCAATAATCCCCTTTCTTCCAATGCTGACAAGAACATATGCTATCAAATGCTCGGTGCAAATCACATAAGTTAATCGCACTGAAACTCGATTCTGCTGCCAACTTTAACACTGAGAGTTCTCCAAAAGGAGACAAAACCCCACACTTTCGCTGCCATACAGTGGTTCCTAAATAAACAATGCAACCAAAAGCATATACAGCAATTGTACAACCAGCGTACAACTAAACACTGCCCCGGTCTAACTCGAACTACGGTAGTATGCCAGCCGATACAGAGATCAAAAGAGTTTAGCACAGCCGAGATAATACACCAGGGGCTAGCCTTCACAAAAATCATAAGCCCAAAATTGATCTTAAACATATAAAAGCCTTTTTAGAGTTCTGATTTTTCTGGCAAATAGCCCCTGTTAATGAAGACTGCACAGGCACACACACAAATGGGAGTAATTGGAACCATAAGTTGATAGGTCCACTACGGCAACCTCTGGGTCGAGAGGCACAAGCAAATTAATATTTCAAATTAAAATCCAGAAATAAATATCTATTTAAGGTCAGTTTGAATACCTTAATTCATCAAGTAGTAAATTACAAATGCAGGTATGTGTTAATTAGCCTTAAGTTACAAAAGCAAATCTTTGTACTAAAAGATTGTGTCAGAATATATTGTTATTGGCTAAATAATTCCAAGGCTTTCACCCAAAGCTAAAGATACGGGGGCATTTCTCAGCATCTGATATAGGCAGTGTATATACTAACATTGGCAGAAATATTGTGTAGAAGGTCTCGGCAACCTCGGCTAGCTTAATGCCAATCAGACACACAACATGGCCAAACCCTCTTGGAAGCTGCAACACAACCCGTACTATTACCAGCCATATATAGTAATACACACAGAAATTAACACTCAACATATGGCCGCCAAAACAATCTTTTCCCCTTGTTCATCCCATTAATAATATTGGTTTCTACCGGTACTCCCTCTTTGTTGAGTCAACCACTAGAACATCTGCTTATATACACGCATTGTACACTGTGCTCTACTACACCCATGAACAATTACATTTGTTTTATCAAACAATCAGGTTCAAATGGCACTGGCATAAGTAAAATAGAAACAACCTTCTATTGTCTGTACCCCCAGAACTAGGCTCTAATAAAGCAGCAGTGTAGGTCCATCCATTACTTCCCATCAAGTTCACGTGAATTTTCAATGCATGTGAAAACAAAGAGCTATCACCTAATCCAAATATACAGCGTAATAAAGTCGCCTCTTACTGCCCTATGAGCAAAACTTCTTCCGCCTTCAAATTTTTATCATACAATATTATCACTCCAGCCAATAAACCCCGAATATATTGTTTTACAGCTGTCAAATATTCAATGCAAAGATTAATTATAATTTTCATCTCACAAAACTAGACACAATAATAAATCTTGCATTTTGAAACACACTCTGGAAAACTCTAAACCCATTGTTTACATCATGACTGACACATGGGAATCACACTGCTAAAGAGAGTTTACAGAACCATAATTCATGTCGGCAAAGATTAAGCTAATTTACCTGTCTAATTTACACACTGATTATTAATTAGATATGGTCTTTATTGAGAGGTGGTTTCAATTCAAATATAAAGTACATCATGAGAGCCATGTTTCTGCACACAGAAAAAAAAGAAGTGCATTAAAAGCACTATGTGTCAAGAAAGCTGATATATACCAGTAAATGGTCATTAAAGTCTCCAAAAAGAATGACCCACCCAGGAATACCAAGCTTTATCTTGACTGTTACTGGATAACTATTTATAAGAATTTATATAACTTTTTTAATGATTTGAACATGGAGGCTTAGTCGGGCCTGTGCTCAGTATGAATACTGGTACATGTGTACTTATGAGTGCTTTTGAATATTTATGAATACAATAGCAGATCTAAACAGTGAGTGGGGGATAGGAGGTAGTAGTGGAGGGATCTCAAGCCACCCTTTCCTCTAAAATTACTTGTAATCTGGGTGTGCAGTGTGCCACTAAGTCTCCTATAAATTTGAGAGTAAAATCCGTATTCTTTTCGAATACAAATTTCCATGCCTGAAATTGCTTTGAAGTAAAGAATTATGCGTCGGTGTTCAAGCAAATTAAGGATGATCAATTAAGTCACGAATTTCTCCAAAGCCAGCCTATAGGCTGTATGATCATATGTACATGATGTACTCTCACAGGAATTTTTTTTAACAATATTTAAGCAGAAGGTAAAAGAGATATATATGTAAGATTGGGTAAGCGATTTTGTTCACATGGCATGTGCAACTTGTCAGCTTAATTAGCTCCACCATTGGTAGATAATAATGACTAAACAACACAGATCACACCATATGTAATACAAGATACACTCACCTCATATAGCTCCAATATTAGTAAAACACTGTTCTTTATATCATTATAATTATCATTTTTTAAATGAGTATTTTGCAGTTGTACTTGATGCGAAATACACGACAATGCACATTACATTGTCTTGTCACATACAGGTGATCCCACGACCTGCCAAATCATGCAAATGACCAGTATATATAACAATGGACCGTGCACTGTACACCCTAGCTGTGCATGTAACGTACACACAGCTGCAAACACACACGTGTACACCAGGAATTAGACCTATGATCTCTGCCTCCTTGCTGTTTCTGCTACTGCACACAGCCAATGAGTAGAAGTGATAAATAAAAGTTTAGCAGGTGTTCACAAGCGAGTGCAGTTTTTTTTTTAAAAAAAGAAGGCGAAGCAGATAAGTCCGTTTTCAGTGGCAAGGTAGGTATACTGTCAAACAGTTAAGCTGATCATTGCCAATTGGGGGTAAAATAGAATACAACACAAATATAGGACTGAGGAGGTGACATTACCATGCAGCAGACTGGAATCAGGAGGTAGGTCGGACATATGTGCTTCACTGGCATATTATTAAAGACCTTCAGAAAACAAGAACTGAACAAAACAGAAAACACTGCGAGATTCATTGGAATAACATGCGAATATCTATATATTATGTTGGCCTGAGAATTTGGACTGTATGATTATACCCAACTGAAATGGGGAAACTTGGAAAATATATACCGGGTAACATAAATAAAAGGACAAGCATGTGTCCACTATGCCATGATAAACTATCGACCCATGAGGAAATTGCATGGTAAGTTTATTCTGCATATAATACTGTACTGGATTACAATCCGAAATTGAATAACCAGGGAGCAATTACAATTGAAAATGAAAAGTTGTAACACCGAGAATTTTTGAGGGCTTAAAGAATCAACTTGCTGTGGCCTAAACGGTACCTGCAGATACCTGCTGACAAAGGAAAATAAAAAGTTGTATAAACAAGCAGGAGACCAGCCAGGCGTGGCTGAGAACTGAAAAACAAAAACAAAAGTAAAATGTTAATGGAAAATAAAGCATTAAAAAAAAAAACAAAGATAAATAAACTAAAAAAAAAAATAAATAAATGTATGGAACACCTACAGAAAATATGGAAAAATTTTGAAGAAATTTTATAAAATTTTCATAACGATATTACTGAAGTTTGGTTTCAGATTTGCGTGACCGGAGAAACTAGTAGCTAATGCATTTTATTTAGTCTGTTTTGGCTATGACAGAATGGGAAATCTTAATTAAAATCGTAATTAAAAATCAAGTGACATAGAACTGGAAAAAAAATGTGCATCTAAATATACATCAGACTTTGGCCAAAGTAATTTATAGTTTATCATTGACAGTAATAAAAAAATTACTTGGGTCATATGTTGGAATAATTCAAAATAAACATACCAGGAATATCCAGAACAGTGGGTGTATTAAGACGGTACTAGTGGCAAGGGAATGAAACAGGGTGAGGAGGTGAAACATCTCCACGGTGCCTCCTAGCAACCATAAATACAATCTCTGTCTTGTAGACAAAACAATGTCTGGGTTGGGGGGAGCGGGATCTCTGGCCGCTAATTGTTACTAAACATCTGCATGCAAAACAAATGCTCAAACATTTGGTAAACGAAACAAAACAAGTTGTATCACTCTATGTAATACGCTTAGTAGAGTTACTACATCGCCTTACTTGACGTTACATATACACAGGGTGAGCTCTCTCTAGGCTTAACAAAGGGCCACCATTTTGTATATATATACTACAGCATGATAATGTTTGGGAATGAGCCAACAAGAGGAAAATAGTGATGCCCGATTCAGCTATGAATCCGAGTGCAAGGTAGCGGAGTTTGCTGTTGCTACGGTTGCGGAAACAGCCGCAGTTACTCCAGCTGCGGGACCAGCGATGCCGGTGGCTTTACTCAGCTCCCGTAGTCGCCGCACTTCGCTGGCAAATCGTTTTTTACTCTGCAAATGAGATGCAAAGAAACAAAACTAGGGTTTAATGGTGCAACATAGGGAAGGATTAAGGGAGTGGGGGTTTAAACCTTCAAAAAATAAGGCCATAGGAATTAAACAAACAAATAACCATCGGGTATATTTTATGAACAAATAAAACAAAAACGACAACCATATGAAACGGTAAGCTGTCATTCCATTGGTAAAACATGGCTTAGTCACTAAAACACTTGGTTACTAAAACACTTAGTAATACTAAAACAAAGATATGTATTTATGTTATTTTCAAAACCAGTTTCTCAACAAAAAAGGGGGATTTGTATATATGGAGAATATGCAGCAAAATAGCAAGCATGTTTCTTGTATCATATTCTATTCTTTCTGGGAGGAGAAAAATGTGAAATGTTAAGAAATATCCGACATGGGGAAAAACTAAATACAGAAGCCATACTATTTCTTGACTTGCTATATATAGCCACTGCGTTCTTTCACGACAACTTAACCTTATGTGGGACTATTCACTGATCAAATAATTACTGGTAATGGGACAAGGAAACAGGTCCATCTATAAATCAAAGAAACTTGCAGTTGTGTAACCATAATATATCCTGTACCTTACAGTGCTTTCTCATTCTACCATTTTTAATACATAAATTTCCTTTTAACAATTTTCCTATTCTTTAATACTGAAACTCAAATGAACTTTACGTCAGTGAACAAAATGTCCAGTTCATTCTACACTGATAAACAAAATGTGCAGTAATGTTCTCAATTAACCCTTCTGTATGGGAGTAATTTAAATTTATAACACTTTGTCTTTTTAAATGGCATGCATATACAATTTGTTCTAGACAGCTTTAGTTCACTGTGAAAAAAGTGACATTTTGTTCATTAACAGTATACATGGACAATATGCTTCAGGAGTTGACAATGTATCCCTTCGTTATAAATTACACCAAAAGTCTAATTCCCACACGGTCAAATCCTGGTGATTCACAGTCTACTTTCCACATAGAATAATTAGACCTTTCATGGAAATAAAACCATCAAGATCAGCGCGCTATTATTCAACACATGTATGAAGAAATTATAGAAGTGGTCCAGGAATGGTGAAGAGGTTACTGGAACAGCTAGAGCATAGCACTTAATTCACTTTCACTAAAGTTTATAACTGGTCAGAACTTCAGCTAAAACTGGTACATATATTGTTTATCAAAGGTGTTTTTTTCTGTGTATATATACCCTTATGTTCCGAGTAGAGATTATATGAATTCCAGCATTCCTGGCCCATGCTACCACGTGCTGCCCTATACATTATCACAGTTTGATGCAAATTAAAATCAAATTACAAAAATCCTCATTCAGTAAGAATTCAGTAAACATACTTCGCTATGCGGCAGATATTAAGATGAAGAATTAACATTAAACTACTTCTAACAAGGACTCTAGCTGCCGTATCTTTACACTGAACACAGAAAGAATTTCCACCAATCAGCAGCAAGGCAGGCCAGTTCAAAACTAAAGCTAAGCTGTGGATTGGCTGGAACTGACTGGCTGCGACAAAGCAGAGTTCAACGGAGACATTTACAAAGATTTAATGATTTCTGATAAGCATTCAATATATAAAGCTTATGTTAATCACAGTATCTTATTAAGCATTATGAAATCATTAAAGTTTGAAAAACATATTCAAAGATTGGAGAAAAGTATTTTTTAATTAAAACTTAATTCCCATCATCATATATTAATAAAAGGTAGCAGACTTTGTTGCTGCCAGCATATCCTTCCTCATTTTTGTTTTGTTTTCAACATGAACACACCCAGTAGCTGCATATAAGAAAAAAAAAGCTTAGTAGGACTGTTAGTACTACTACTACATTAACAGCCAGATCGTTTGATTTATGATTGGTGTTAGCTGGTGTTCATGTGCATTATAATTTAGTGTTACATGAAACATTTCACACAGAAAGATCACATGGAGTACAAGAACACGGAGTGAACAGCAAAATACGCACAGATTGAGTAACTACATGGCTGGCACACCAAAGTGGGGCCAGTGTAGTGGTGAGTTAAAAGTGCAAGTTGACACTGCGGCAAAGAGTTTATGTGCAGAGAGAGTACGTAAACATAAAGGTGCGCAAACGGGAGCTGAAGTCCAATGATGGGGGCTGTTACTATGGCAACAGGGGCAGGTGGAACAGCGAGAGTGGTGATAGGCAGTAGCAGCAGCGGCAGTAGCAGCAGCGGCAGTAGCAGCGCGGGAGAGATGTAAACAAAACAGTGCAGATCGAACGAACACCGCGCCAAGAGCTGTCGCTGCATGTGATGTTGCAACCTTCAATAGTGTGCTGTACATGTGCCGACATTTCTTCAACTAAAGCCCTGCGATTCTCAGTTTGGTCCGCCAATGCTTAAGCTCGGCAGCTTTGGCAAATTAATGGACTTAGCCTGCTGAAATTGGAGAAAAAAGAGACAGAGAAAAGGCCACTTCAAATAAAGTTCAGTGACAAGTGCAAAGGCTACACAGTATGACAACAGAAGAGATTCACATCGACTGGTTGCAGGAAAATGCATCTTATCACTCTTTTTTATATGTTATTTTTTCCATTTTGTGGAATTTTATGATAGATAGAATGATAAAAGAATAATTTTAGTGGTAGCTTAAATTGCTGAATGACCTAGAATGATAGTATTAATTTATTATTACTAGCGCAATGAGCGACCAGCTGCACTAGCATGCAACCACCACAGTAAAGGGCTAAATTCAGAGACAGTGTATTTCAATCTAAATTATACAAGGAAAAGTACATCGATTTACCCTCAAACACCACAGATTGCCCATATAACACGTGTGTATACTTAAGCAAGTTGAAACAGTTGGCTTCATTGCCATACATGCAGCAGAACCAGAAGGTATTCGGTTACACAACGGGAGAAGCTAGTGCACAACGATCCAATATATCTACCATAATACACTGATATCTTCTAACAATTAACAGCAAGAAAAACAAAGGCTACAATACTGGGGGGGAAATCTGCCGATAAACGCGAATGTGAAGTACCAGCACATGTACTTCATTCTTAAAACCACAAATCACATGTTTATGCTAAATATTTTTTTTGCAAATATAAATATTTTCATGATGCCGCAACTTGTGCCTATTAATCAGCAGATGTTTGTTTTTCTATCTACATCCATTGTACTGGGAAAGTTCTCATTTACACAGTATGGTGTCTAATAGTTTTGTGCCACCCATGCATGTACACTGAAAGGGTCCCAGTATATGTATGACTATACTATTATCTAACTTGGCCTTTGGGGATTAGAGGATGTACTGGTAGATATATATCCAAGCCAAGTGTATATAATCCAAGTTAAACTGCACAAAAGCAATTAAAGATTCAATTCCGCTTTGGCTCAGGTAATGAAAATGTTGAAAAAAAAAAAAAAAAAACTAAAAATTTTAATATATAGCTCTAAGACCGGTAGTATCTATTTAAAAAGAAAAAAAAAAGATCCCTGTATGAAATTATATACATGTATAATATCTTCATGATCTTTGACATATAATATAAAGTAACAAGTGCTGGACTTTGAGACTTACATGTAAGGCCAGAAAGAAATAATAAGGCAAAAAAAAAAATGGAATTGCATGTCCAGAATTTTAGCAAAATATACATGTATAGTAGGTGCTTGCTTTATGGGAATTTTTTATGTTGAAACTTTGTACACGAAACACTGCAGTGTTCTTGCACGAGCATCTAAGGTGACATAACGGTACTTAAGTGCAATACCAGTATCACGGTACTATTATAACTGTGCAATGCCAGTATCAGTGTGCCGCAGGAACAAATATATAGCTATCAACCTAATCCAACCAGAAAGCTTAAGTCTATAGCTACCAGATCGAGTGAAAGAGAGAGTTTTGCCCTGCTTGAGATGCAAAAGAGATGTCACCATTGTAACTGGTAACCATGACGACCATGTGTCCTTATGTATATCATAGTTTAAAGCTGCATGAAGCTGAAATGAACTTGGTGACATCTACCAATGAGTGAAGCCAAGGCTTATTGAGATAAACATCGGCCAACCAGCTATTACAGATCCACTTTCATTTCAACAATACAAATAAAATATTCACATTTCTGAAGATGTACGGAACTTTGCTTGCAGCAGTGGAGAAATAGAAAGAGAGAGAGAAAAAAAAAAGGGTACGGAAACCAACACGTTGAAATTGAATCTTGCAATTTCCACAGCAAAAGCCTAGGGTGACATGTGACATATTGTGTGAAGGTGCCAAGTACAAGTGAGTGTAAAGCTGATAATTGAATAATATTATACATAGGCTGTGACCCGGAGACACAGCAAAAAGCACACAAGAGATATCCACATGTAGTGTATCCAAACAGTAATTTATACACACTCATGTAATCTATCTTCAGTTTGATTCTACGTGGGACTGGACCTTAAATAAGCACCAATAATGAAAATCACTGCACTGTGCTATGAGTATAGTGCACTGTACATATACGTATATCCAGAAGTGTTGAATATACCAGACACAAGGTGATGTATGGAAAGACAGTAATTGAACCTATACAGTAGTCCCTCTTGTGGACTAATCCAAAGCCATGTTGGCTCGGACACTGTTGGATCAACATATATATATATATATACAGTGAAACCAGCTGATATCTTGCCACTAGTAAAGATCTTTGTGTACTAAACATCCCTCCTTTCTCAGACAGCGTTGTTTGAATTACTAAACACGAGTCTTTTTAAGTAAGCTGTAACTGTCATTGAGTCCCCAATTAGGGTGGTTCTTTTTTGGGGCAGGTTTCACTGTACACACCTCAATCTTTGAAACTATAGGACCTAAAAAATTTTGTACAGACAGTATTGACACTGTATTTCATAACGCAACAGTGAAAGAAACGTGGAGAAATTCGATACACGGGTCCCGCAGACAGGTGAACTTACAACAAGGCCTTGGCAGACGCCTTTCCATGTTCTCTCACCTAAGTGACCATCGACCTGCTCTCCCAAAAATTAATACAAAAAAAAAATGTAGAAAGTTAAAATCGATTGTCGGGCATACACATCTATGAGCAAAAATCTGCAATAGTCTATAAATGAAGCATGTATTTGGCTTTATGGCACACACAAAAATGCTAGCGGGGTATCTTAAAAGCTGCAAAGTGATCCTAAATTTCCCTTTGTAACTTTCTTAAGCCAGAAACTAAGAATATTTGTTTGTGTGAGACCGCAACTGGATAGAATATTTCTGCATTTGGAAGTAAAAACCTGCAATGTCTGTAAGACTGTAAATATACCCCAAATGTCATTTCTAATTATTCTGTAGCATAACACGGAAAATCCGATATCATTTATTTCAATAGAATCGCCTGAACCGGTACATGGCGTATGGTATGCATATGAATGATAAGGTGCTGTTGTGTACAGGTGTTAACAATGGACAAGTTGCTATAGCCACTGAAGCTAGCATGTCTGCATGTGTTCTAATCTGAAGTACAGTTCTGGGTATTTTCCCTCTAATAAGACCCTTATTGACCAAGAAATTGAGGCCACATTAGAAAGGCAGCCTTTGGTGAGAGGGAGAACTGGATTTACAGTAGCATTGACATAGATATGTGGCCACACTAAATGGGGTGGCCTTTGTAGAGAGTGGCCACTTATAGAGTGACTCCAGTACATATATACTGACTCCCGGCTATTTCAACAGCTATAATTTTGTTTGTTCTGCACTATGTGCAGCCAGTCTTCCAAACGTTAATCATGGCTGGTTTCCAGTAATTCCTTCATGTAAGACATCACCATAGTACTCACTACTGTATGGTGTATGAGTATTACTCGCCTGTAGGAGGCATAAGCCTTGCTTTTACTGCATCGAAGGAGAGCGAGCAGTCTAGAGCTGAAATATGGACCAAACGATCGACGATTCCAGCAGTCTCAGTGGCGAAAGCAATAGAGGCACTGGCTTTGTATGCAATATGGCATTATATACTCTTGCATAAAGGATGAACCTAGTTTCCCAAAACAATTTATTACTTGTCATATGGAAAGGTATTTGGGACAATGTCTTTACTAAAAAAAAAAAAAAAAAATCTTTTTGAAATCAACTGTCTGGTCTTTCAATTTTACTGGTACATTGGTGTAAGTAAATGCTTCTGCTGTAGAATGTGAAGGCAGATGTTGCCCAAAAAGTACACGTACATGTATGTGACAACCAAACTCATGCAGCGACACAGAAAGTCGACGCAAGCGTGGATCAAATACTGCTTCCATAACGGGAGATGTTAACAGCAGGGTATATTAGTAAGTCTGCTTAGAAAACGTTTTCAATGGAGGAGGGTATTTGTGATAAATTTCCATCACCATTCCACGCAAGCATTAAAAAATTTGACAAGGACATGTGCACCCATGCAGCATCGGTACATATGCACCAATGGACATATAGAACAAGGAGAGAACGAAACAAAAAGTCATGACGAGATATTCCGAGTTGTTCATAATCTGTCTGCAATTTTAACGGCACTCTGCAGTGTAAATGGTCCGAGCCAGTGCATGTGCACTAAGATTGAGTAGTAGACACGCACTCAGACTGCAGAACAGTGCCTTTGGAACTGCATGTTTATGACAAAAGTACTGATCAGTGTATGACTGACAACACAGCAGAACATAATACAGACAGAACCCGCAGAAGGGATTAAATGCGATAGAATAGCACCTGAACAAGGAGTCGAATATGTGGGCCAAAGTTCCGGAACATGCATTCATGCATCACCAAGACTAGACCAAGTCACGCTGAAGTTTGTCAAGCAGAGGTTATACAGGGTGACAAAGTCAGATACAGAAATCAGATCATTATACGCTAGAATCTCACCAATTGGAATGCCAAGTCCGACAGCGACCCAATGTGTTACAAATAATCGAACCTTGTCGAGCTCCGCAAGAGGACCACAAGACACGTAATAATCGAAGGAAAAAAAACTGGTGATGTTATGTGGTTAGGTATATTATGAAACATTGATGTAGTATTATCGAACCTACTGGGCTATATGTACATCACTGATCAAACCTTCCTCGCACAGCAGCAGCATTTAAAGTGATTATGTGTTAATTCTTTTCTAACCCGATTCTTTTTAAATGATTTTTTTTCTATGCTTATTCACGCCATGGACACATAAAAACTTAAAGCCGGATTAACTTAAAACAATCACACTAGGATGATAATACCAGCATAATCTGCTTCAAGGACCACACTTAAAAGAATGACATGGGATCAAAAAACAAAAACTGATTCACAACTCAAATAATATCATTACACAAAATAAAACTCAAATTCTACAGGACTACATGTAGATTGGATAAATTCAGAGCACTTCTGAATCAAATGCAACAATATGTAATTTGCCTTAGCAATGAAGATGAACCGTATACCACATACACACAAACGATATATAATAATAAAAGGATGCATCAAGGCCAAGCTTAAAAATTGCTAATCGTTTGTTTGGTATTTTCCGCCTACGCGTTATAAGCCTCATACGCTAGAGGAGCATGTCTTTCGCGCCGGCATTGCCAGCGTCATTCCTGGGCTGGCTCCGGCTTCGCCCCCGCTAGAGCGCCCTCTCTGGGCATGCGAGGGAAAGTGAGGGTGGGTGGATTGCGAGTGGTGGGCATGCAGGTGTAGGTTGAAGTGAAAGGGGAACAGTGCCTGCACCTTTTTCTTCGATCCCCCCAGGAATTCCTTGTACATCTCTGATCTCAGGTATCTCGTATAGCTATCGTTCTTCATCAGGTTATAGATGTGTTCCTGGAGGATCGAAAATTTGTACGTAAATTAAACAGACATTCTGCGATAAGCTTTCAAATTAACGCCTAAAGCAGAGGCTAGAATGTGACTGATTGATGAACCACAATGTACATGTCATGACTTAAAGTATCATTTGTCAGTTATTTGATGCCAACACGGCAAAGATTTAGTGGATTATCAGATTGAACATAGAGATTAGAGAAGTAGTCAAATACATTAGTCATCATGGATCAATTCACAACTAGAAATAAGTGCTACACTGTACCTTGTATGTGGACATACCCATACAGTGGGCCCTCTCTTAGTGCACTCTCAATCTGCCTAGTGCACTAACAGAACATGCTTACACAGTCAATGATCCAACGCTTGTAATATAGACTTCCTTAGTTTTGTTCTTTTCTTTCTTTTGGTCTTTCTTTCATTCACCCATGGTATGTTTACTTTCATTCCTTCATTTATTATTTCATTTTCTTTCTTTCTTTATCCCTCTCTTCTTTATTCATGTTCATTTGTTCCTTTATTTTTTTCTTTCTTTCTATCTCGCTTTTGTTCATTCATTTATTTGTCCAATCATCCCTTCGTTCATTCTTTCTTTCTCACTATCTCGCTTACCTCAGCCTCATCAAAACAGAACCTATCAGCAGAGTCCTCTATATTTTTCCGCACGGTTTCCGCTACCCGGCAGTCCACATTGACAGGGTCACGAGCACCAGGGGCTAAAAATTCACTGCAAAGGCAAAACCCAGCATCCTTCACATATATCTATTTGTAAATCACTGACTACACTAAAGCCTGAATTTATATTGACATATATTGTGTATATACTATGTATATTGACATAATATATTCTGTATATTGACATAACAAAGATTGAGGTAACCACTGCCCATCAATTTAATTTACATGCTTGTCAGGTATAGGTGTAGTGTTAATTACAGTGGTCCCTGCGATTTAAGACCCATACATTTAATAATCCCTCCATTTTAAGACCAACTTTCATATTTTCTGGCTGAAGGGTGGTCTTAAAGATGCAGGGACCACTGTAGTAACAGGTTTTATTGCTGACTAACTAGGGCAGTTTGCACAAATTAATTTCACTGCATATCATTCACTGTTACCGATTTGAGATGAGAGTGAAGCTGATCGACCATTTTAAATGGTTTAACTTCACTCTCGACTCAATGTGATTTCCACAGAGACTATATTCCCCACTATTGAGATTGGTGTATGTGTGTTCGACTGGCCTCACTAGATTATTCCTGATCAGAAGAAAGTGAATGAAGCCAAACCTGCAATTAGCAAGGTATGACAGTCTAGCTGGCTGATGCTCTGCCTCATTCATTCACTGCCCAAGCATATTTCCAAGGACAGAAAAAAGGCAGGGTACCAGCTCTGTAGTCATATTCTATTCGATTGCAAAATATGTACATTGTGATGTACATGTAGTCTATATGATTTTTGAATGGTTAACAAAGATGCTCTAACAATGTGACCGGGTGAATAAAACAAATTTTACTAAATTAAAGTTCAAATGAATTTTCACAGCCACTTCTTGCTATGGCATTATAATCACTCTGGATATTTTATCATAAATATACCAAGTTAGTACATTAACCAATGTGGCCTAATTTACCCATATATATCATGAACCCGCGCGTCCATGTCCCTCTTGGGCAACTTTCGCAGTTCTTGGCAGATCTCCCAAAACCTGAAGTAAACAAATCAACAGCAACGTTTGTTTCATCACACTTACTGTATGAAAGAGATGCCATCCGAATGGATTGGTTTGGGATTGGAAAAAGAATAAGTCTTACAACGTCATTTTTATGACACAAAGGACAGCAACACAGCACATGTGTGTGTAGCTGGGCTCTCTGTTATACAGCAATCTACTAATTAAGCCCCATGGCTGGAGTTGGTAGCCACCATCATCGTGGTCAGTGTATATAAGCTGTTTTGTATGTGTATAGTGACAGACAAATAACATGTCAAACTACATGTATTTAATATTAATACATGTAGTCTTTCAATTCTCCTCAAAAAAGAGGAGCCTAGTGCCATAGAGAGGCACTGAATATAACAAGATTAAAGTGCTGGATATGTGTATATTTGATTTGATGTACCATACATAGTCCCTCTCTAATAAGGTCACCCTATTTGGCAAGAAATTGTGGCCACATAGAGACTTGGCTTTATGCTAGGACAGCTAAATACAAGTTAGAAATGGGAAATGAGTTTGACCATATTAGACTATACATGTGGTCTCAGTTGAGAGTATAGTCACTCAGAGGAGGACACTGTGTTCGGAAAATAAACACTGCATTTGAAACCTTGTTTGAAAGAAAGTATTAGTCAATGGTAAGAGAGGGAGGGTAGAAAGAAGGAAGGAAGGATTGTTTTAGGAAGGAAGGAAGGAAGGAAGGAAGGAAGGAAGGAAGGAAGGAAGGGAAGGAGGGAGGGAAGGAGGGAGGAAGGGAGGGAGGAAGGAAGGAAGGAAGGAAGGAAGGAAGGGAGGGAGGGAGGGAGGGAGGAAGGAAGGAAGGAAGGAAGGAAGAGGAAGCAGGAAGGAGAAGGAAGGAAGCAAAGAAAGAGAAAAACTATTTTGCAAACATCTTACTTGAGGTTCTCTGCACTGAACTCTTTCTCGAGAAACTTGCGGAAGTGTTCCCGTCCCGCGGGATCCCGCAGTAGCTCGTATATGGAGAACGCCCACCGTTTTACCCGTCTCTGTGGGATGTCCTTCCTGAAGGACGGCAGAGAAAAAAAAAACTTGTGACATAGAAATTGATTAAATGCTCGCAGTGCCCGTCAGTGGTCTACAAGGAGCTGTTCAGCCCAGGTGCGTGGAGCCTTCTCACACGGCTACAGTGAAGGATAATATCAATATTTCTCACACATTCGTGTTGCCATATTATCAATTCTTGGGGGGAAAGAACTCAACAAGAGTGGAAGGCAAATTATGCAACATCCACTATTGAAGGTCTCAGCTTTGATGGACACCCCACCCTATTTTTTTTCCATTTCTTTTGTTCTTGCAGAGGTATATAGATTGAAGTGGCACTGAAGCATACTAGAAATCAGTCTTGGACCACATTTAATTGGAAATGTTGTCTTTCATGAGTAAAACATTTAAGATTTCCTAAAAGGCCCTGCATTGGGCTTGGGAAGTATACAATCATATAATACATGAATACAATATACCATATTCAATCAATGCAATGTTGGTTCATAGTAATAGCAGTGTCTAGGCTGCATGTACTCGACCTTTGTCACTAACCAAGCATGACAACAAGGTTAGTCTAACAAAAAAATTGAGATAGCAGTACATATCAAATATGGATAGTTTTTTAAACTCAGGTCTGAGGCCCTTGGCCGTAGGTACACCCATACTCAGAACTTACATTGTGGTTTCCTGCTCCCAGAATTCCATGTTGTCACTGGTCCATGGATTGGCTGGGTCAGGTGGTGTGATGAAAGGATCAAACTCAGCATATTGCTCAAAATAATTAATGTAGCTGGAAAAATAAGATAGTAATACATGTTACTGAATTAACATTAGCATGGCTTTCTTTATGCTTTCGCTACAGAATATAACTCTTTGAACTTTTCTTATCAATTAACTAATATTTCCTTATAGTTCTGCACAGTTCCTTATATTCCTGTACTGAATTTACTAGTCTTTCGATTCTTACACTTTCCTTACAGAATAAACAAGTCTTTCTTTGCACTTCTTTACAGAATTAATAAGACCAGTCTTTCCTTACAGAAATAGCAAATCTTTCTTTGCACTTTCTTTACAGAATTAACAAGTCTTTCCTTACGGAATTAGGAAGTCTTTCCTTACACTTTCCTTACAAAATTATAAGTCTTTCCTTACATTTTCCTTATAGAATGTACAAGTCTTTCCTTATACTTTCCCTACAGAAGTAACAAGTCTTTCCTTGCACTCATCTTACAGAATAAATAAGTTTTTCCTTACACTTTCTTTGCAGAATTGACAAGTCTCTTCTTATACTTCCTTACAAAATTTACAAATCTTTCCTTACAAAATAGTAAGTCTTCCCTTACTTTCCTTACAGAATTAAATCTTTCCTTACAAAATAGTAAGTCTTCCCTTACTTTCCTTACATAATTAACAAATCTTTCCTTACAAATAGTAAGTCTTCCCTTACTTTCCTTACAGAATTAACAAATCTTTCCTTACAAAATAGTAAGTCTTCCCTTACTTTCCTTACAGAATTAACAAATCTTTTCTTAATCTTTCATCACAAAATAAGTCGTTCCTTATTTCTTTCCCACTTCCCTTACAGAATTAACCAATCTTTCCTTATACTTTCCTCACAGAATAAGTCTTCCTTGCTTTCCTTACAGAATTAACAAATCTTTTCTTACACTTTACAGTTTCCCTACAGATTACTTTCCATAAGCATATCTTTCTTTGCACTTTATACAGAATAAACACGTCTTTCTTCAAACCTTCCTTACAAAACTTGGACTCCTGTGCTTTCGTTCTGACCAGATATGGTATGGAATCTTGTGGTTTAATTATTACCAATTTTAATATAATAAACAAATGCTAAACAATAAATCCTGTTTGGCTCCAGAATCACAAGACCACTTGACTTTGTGTCAAAAATGGGATTTAATGTGTACTTATAACGCTTATGCCAGTTTCTCAAAAAATCTTAAGTCTGGAAATGGACTTAAGTTAACTAATCACCTTGGTAACCATTATCTCTTTTCCATGCCTAAGATTACTGCCAGACTTATGAATTTTTGAGAAACTGGCCCCGCTAGTTTAACACTACATGTACCTCAAGTATGAGACCATATTTTGTCTTGTGTGTATATTGGTCTAAATAGGGGCATCGTTGTATGCAGCTACACATTTGTAATACTGCACAATACCAGTATTTTTGTGTGTGTTCTCAAGTTTAAAAATACATAAATACTTAATAGTTGAGCAACTTACCTCTCGGCGACTTTGGAAACCTTTACTCGTCGTCGTTCTAACCGCTTTTTCAATTTTTCTATCTGTAACAATTTAAAGAAAACTCACTTCATAACCATGGTAACATGCAGACAACTTTACCACAAGCGATGACTCATAATGCTCCTCCCCTAAAGTGACCAGAATGGCCTGGAGATCCCAGGGAGGAACACTCAACTTCACAGGAGGGGGACAGATCTTGTGGCCCCTTACCCAGGCAGAAAGCCAGGTGTATTATCTCCTTCAATGTATTTTAATGTATATTATCGACACTACAATAGAACCAATCTTGAAAGACCAACCCATTAGCATAACAATGTTGGTCTTTCTAGATACGGTCTCTGGCAACGGGTTCCATAATAATGATATTTTGCAGTGTACATGTAGGTCATTCTGTGGGAAATGTGTAGTTGTCATAATTAGGTGACACCACCTAATCTGCTATAAGAAAATGGTTTCGGGAGACCGGTGGACCGTGGCTGCAGAACAGGTCAAACCCATAGTATCCCTGAAGTGATTTTCGGAAGCAAGTTTTGGGGGATACAATAGGTATACTGAAATGTCAGCCCTCCAGGATTCCGCAATTGCGGAATTTCGAGCGCGGCAGTGCGGAATTGCAAGGAATTACCTGATTTGGCACGGAAAATTGCGGAAAGGCCAACTTAATGTCATTGGGGAAATTTTCCTTTTCTGAGCGCAGAATTTCCAATTTTGGAGCATGCAGAATTTCAATTTTCTGAGCGTAGAATTCTGGGCGGTCTGTTTGGAGCACCACTGCAGTTTTTGAGTGCAAACTTTGCATTTTCTAATTGTAGAATTCTGCAAAATTTCGAGTATTTAGTGCGAAACTTGAATTTTCTGTCCACAGAATTCTGGGCAGTCTCTTTAGAGCAGTTTTTCAGTGCAAAAATGTGTATTTTCTGAGCGTTGAATTTTTATTTTTGAGCACATCATTTCAATTCTTTTAGTACAGAATTTGCATTTTCAGAGCACGGAATTTCCATTTCAGAGCATGGAATTCTGGAAGGTCTGAAATGTGGGTTTCTTGATTGGCCGTAAAAAAAGTAGTCTCAACTTGTGACATTAGTCAGGTGATCTCTGGTGGCAAATTAAATTAATTCAGCTTAAATTTACATGTACGTCTTTCTACTGTTACTGATTTTTTTGCAGCACCACAAAATTGCAACATGAATAGTCAGTTTCATTCAAACCAAACTGTATACCCATGGTCACATGGCACCCTTCAGTCAATCAATTCATATTGCTAGTTTCACGAAGCTTCAGCTAATCATGAGCCTACATGTATGTTGTTTTCATGCCTTAATTTTCTTTCAAATTCTTTTGCATATTTTTGGGAAATTTTTGCAGCCAACGCTTTTAAAAGCTTTTAAAAATGCAGTTAAGATGATACTGTTGTCAAATTCTTAGAAATATTACTAGAAATTTCATCCAACTCATAAGCTGGTAACTAATACAACCAATACAATTTTAGGGATCTCGATGTATATTTTCTGTTAACTGAGTATGAATGTATTTTTTATTTTTATTTTTTTTTTTTTTATTTATTTTTTTTTTTTTTGTGTCCAGCTTGATAGCC